>OBAR01001877.1_pt1 | contig 16431 bp, 20 predicted proteins | sample 1517911 | NCBI WGS metagenome assembly OBAR01 (sample SAMN04571709, study PRJEB22368) | human gut metagenome | biome: human gut; material: stool | host: Homo sapiens | place: Luxembourg | collected 2012-10-26
TTACTACTTTTGAAAGCAAAAACCTAAGCGGATATAAAAATATATGTGAGTTTCTTCCGATACGAAAAATGCCGGAAAAGCCTGTAAATACGGGCTATACCGGCATATAAGAACTTCTAAAAAGATAATCAAAATTCATATCTAATTTTAAGAATAAAATTTGTGATGCTCATTCCGTTATTGACGAATAGGAAAATATCAAATACATTTTGTATTATAAAACAAGCGTAAAATATACAGGGAGACAACAAACGAAATTAGGCGAGCAATCTATAGTATACATTGACAATAGCTGGAAGTCAGTATATACTCAAAACCAAGGAACTAAGGATGCAAAAAGAAAAAAACTATGGGTGGGCTCTTGACAGCGCGCGGAAAAATCCTTATAATAGCTGTGTTGCACATCCGGGTGTAGCGCAGTTGGTAGCGCGCATGGTTCGGGACCATGAGGCCGTGGGTTCAAATCCCGCCACTCGGACCATAAAGAATTACCGGTATAGATGCGTCTGGCGCAAAGCCAGGCGCATCAACCGTTTCCGGGCTTTTTCGAGCCCGGATTTCTTCTTTTGAACCATAGATTTTTATGGAGGTTTCGGAGCAACTGACCGGATTTGAACTGGAGGATCTCATGTCCTGGACAGTTTCCGCCCTCCGGCGCCCTTTTAGAGAGGACTTTTCTCTCGAAAAAAGCGGCATCATCGCAGAAAAAGAATCACAAATATTTGGGCGTCGTTTTGTCGGCTTTGACAGCTGAAAAAGCGGCGCCCTTTTTCAATTTCTAAAAGGGCGCTGGCTGCAGCGTCTGAAACGGCAGGCCGGAGAAGACCTCTCTGGCCTCATTTTTTTACAACAGGAGGATCGCTCACATGGACACCCAAAACACAAGCCGTCAGTTCCGCTACCTTGAAGAAGTCCGTATTCCCCTGCACCGTGCAGGATTTGGAACCCTGCCGGTGGAGGGAGATCAGTTGCCTGTCCATTGGAATGGCACACCCCTCTGCCGCATCACCGGCAAGGGCAGCGTATTCTATCGGCGAGAGGACGCGGACACGCCCCAGGCAGAGGACGCCCTGTATCGCGTCGAGTACATCGCCGCGAAAACGCTGGAGTATATGACCGCTATGGAAGCCGCTCCGCGGCTCAAAGCCAGCGGACTGGATGGCGACTACCGCATCCTCGCTGACTTTGGCGATGCTGTGCTGGCGGGGCATCCGTCCGAGCGCGGCGTCCAGTTTGTAACGTGGGAGTGGGATTGGGACCGCAAGGGTGTCCACCACGGTCACTACTTCCAAAACGGCTGCGAGGAGGCCAAGCACGACTTTGTCCGACGCAGCGGGCTTCTTCCCAAGGAAGCACTGTTCGAGCCAGAACAACTCGACGAGATACATCGGGCATTGGCTTTCGTTTGCGAGCAGGACGAGGGGCTATCTATCGGAAGGGAAAAGGAGATCAAGGCCATCATGGAGCAGCTCAAGTGTCTATTGCCGGAATCTCCGGAACAGACGCGGACAATGGAACAGAGTATGTAAGCGGTGTCGATCAATCGATGCCGCTGTTTTTTGTAGGAGGAATCACAAGATGAAATACGAATCCGATCGACGCAGTTCCCCGCTCTTTGCACCCACTCCTCCGCGAGAGGAGACTGAGCCGCCTGTATGTCGCCGCAGTGAGCGGTGTAAGGGCTGTCCTCATGCCAGACACGGTTTTATCTGCTGGCACAGGGACGGGACCTGTCTCAAAACCGATATGGAGGAAATTGAGGAAAGGAAGGAGCGTAAAAGATGATGGTTCAGGCGGTGCTGAGCAACCGTGATCACCTGGAATACGGCGTGGCGACAATCCCGTTCCCCATCCCCCGCGACCAGTACGCACACTGCATGGAGCTGTTGGAGGCGTTGGAGATCGGCGATGCAGTCAAAGCGGACTGCATGATAGCGGGGATCGATAGCGATAGACCGATATGGGATTAGACAACTTCGGCGAGACAAGTATGCTCGTCAGGGGCTACAGTTCGTCCCGTGAGACTTTGATGCAGCGTGGATCAAGGAATCAGAAAACGGGGCATGGCCTGCGGAGTACAACAAATATTTCTTGAGACTTCAAATAAAGTGTGTTACAATGCGGAAACAGAGAACAAGTGGTGGCATATTCGGGAAAATGCGAGAGTGAAAAGAAATGAAACTGATCTGCATCGGCGACAGCCTGACCTTCGGATATGGTGTGCGGCCGTCCCAGCGGTGGACAAGGCTGTGCGCGCAGGAGACAGGCTGGGAGATCGTGAACGAAGGCATCAGCGGGGACACGACCGGCGGTATGCTGGTGCGGCTGCGCGCGCTGCTGGCGGAGCGTGATATTTGTGTGCAGCGCCCTTTGGTGCTCCTGATGGGTGGTGCCAATGATATTTTCTTCTCGGGAACGGATACCGGCGCCCGGGCAAATATGGGAGCGATGCTGAATCAGCTGCTGAGCCTGGGTGTGCATACGATGATAGGGATACCGACGCCGATCTGCGCGGAGAACGCACCGCCGGCGTGGGCGGCCGTGGTGGATTTCCGCAGTGCGGAACGGCAGCTGGAGCAGTATTGCGCATGGCTGCGGCGCTTTAGTAAATGCTTTGGTGCAGAGTGTATCGACTTCCGTGCGGATTTTTTCGACCCAAACGGACGGTTAAAGCGTGAGCTGCTGCTCGATGGTCTGCACCCGACGCCGGAGGGCCATCAGATCATGGCACGGCGATTGTGCGCTCATCTGAAAAGAGAACGACAAGGATAACGGCAATTAGGGAGACAACGATGAAGCTATCTTATCTGGACCTGATGACGACGGACCCGAGCTACAATCTGGCAATGGAGCAGTATGTGTTCGACTGCCTGCCGCGCGACCGGATGTACTTCATGCTCTGGCAGAACGACAATGCGATCATTGTCGGCAAATATCAGAATACCATTTCCGAGATCAACGAAGAAGCCGTGCGCGAGCGCGGCATCCGCGTGGTGCGCCGTCTCTCCGGCGGCGGCGCGGTCTACCACGACATGGGCAACCTGAATTTCACCTTTATCACAGATGCCGGCGGGAGCGGCACGCTGGATATGAAGCTCTTCTGTGAGCCGGTCGTGCGCACGCTGGCGGCGCTTGGCGTCAGGGCGGAGGTGAACGGACGCAACGACATCACGATCGACGGGAAGAAGTTCTCCGGCAACTCGCAGTACCTCCGTCAGGGCCGTGTGATGCATCATGGCACGATCATGTTCGATTCGGACCTTTCCGTTGTCGGCGAGGCGCTGCGTGTCGACCCGACGAAGATCCAGACCAAGGGCATCCGCTCGGTGCGCAGCCGCGTGACGAATGTCGCTGAGCATCTGCCCGAACGGGTCACGCTGCCGGAGTTCCGCCGTATCCTGCTGGAAAACATTCTGCGCGAAAATCCGGGCGAAGAATACCCGCTGACGCCGGACGACCTTGCGGCGGTGGAGAAGCTGCGCGCGGAGCGCTATGCCACCTGGGAGTGGAACTACGGAAAGTCTCCCGTCTGCACGATGCTGCGCCGCAGCCGCGTGGACGGCTGCGGGCTGATCGAGGCGTACATCACGGTCGAGCACGGCCTCGTCTCGGCGGTCACCTTTAAGGGAGATTTCTTCAGCGCGGAGGAGCCGGAGGAACTGGCGGCGCGCTTTGTCGGCCACACGCCGGACCGCGCCGGCTACACGGCGGCGCTGGACGGCGTGGAGGCAGCCCGCTATTTCGCGGGGCTGCAGACGGACGAGCTGATCGATATTCTGTGCGAGGGATAAAATAGCAGAGCGTAGCAATCGCGAAGAGTTCCGATGGCATATATGTTAGGTTTTTATACAAGGGCATAATTATAAAACACAACAAAACCGAGCCAACCTACACTAAAACGTCGCTATTTCTTTGTGAAAAGCGACGTTTTTTTATGGCCCGGACTGAGAAAGGAGTGGTGGCAACCATATAATCTAAAAAAGAAAGGGGGAAGTTTTTTCGTTAGCCAGGCTGAGAGGTCTGGCTTTTTTTCATTTCAAAACAAGGAGGTTAGCGAATGGCAGATGACAAACTGAAAGCAGGCCCGGAGTCCCCTGGCGAGGGCTCTGTTGGGGATGCTCAAACTGTGACGAAGCCCCCTGTCCCGGAAACGGTAGAGGAGCCCGCAGCTGGCACCGGCCCGGTACGCCAGCCGGAACAGTCTGTTACCCCTGGAATGGGCGGGGATGTTCCAGCCCAGCCTGCGCCGCAGGTTGAAGCTGATAAGGTGGAAAAATCCCCCGACCAGGATAAAAAAGTGGAACCGGAGGAAAAGACGGCAAAACGCCGGGGCCGTCCCCCCAAGGAGCAGGATTCTCCCCAGGGGGACAAACCGGAAAAGGGGCCGGAGCCCCGCACAGGCCGCCCGGCAAAGGCTGACAAGGCGGCCCGTGGCAAGTCCCCGTCCCCAGCTCTGGACAAAGTGTCCAGAGGTAAGGAACAAGAGCTTACCCCCGCCCAGCGCGGAGGAAAAACACGCCGGGAACGCAATCAAAATGTGAAAGATTTTTTGGCGGGCAAGCGTGAAACTCCCTTTGCCGATGGTAAGCAGCCGCCTAAATCCACTAAGGGCGCCCCGGTCAAGGAGGCGGAGGCCCCCGCCCCGGAGATCAAGCTGCCGCCCACGCCGGAGGTGCCGCCCCGCCCGGTGGAGCAGGGAAAAATCGTCTATTTGAAGCTGTCAGAGCTTCATCCATTCCATACCTTGCGGGATCACCCCTTTAAGGTGCAGGACGATAAGGCGATGGACGATCTGGTGGGAACGATCAAGGAACACGGCATAATGACCCCCGCTACCGTCCGCCCGGAAAAGGACGGCAAGGGCTATGAGATCATCGCGGGCCACCGCCGCTGTCATGGTGGTGAACGGGCTGGACTGGATGAAATTCCCTGCATTGTCCGCGAGATGACCGATCTTGAGGCTGTCCGTGAAATGAAGAACAGCAACAAGCAGCGGGGCGACCCTCTCCCCAGCGAATTGGCAAAGCTCCTGGATTTGGAGCTGGAGGCCATCAAGCGCCAGGGGGCCCGGCCCAAAAATGACAAGGAGGCGGAGGCCCTGGGCAAGCTCTCGGTGGAGATCGTGGGCAAGGAGCACGATATGAACTATAAAAAGGTGCTCCGCTATGTTCGCCTTAACCATCTTGTCCCGGAGCTTCTGGAAAAGGTGGACGCAAAAAGCATGGGCTTTATGCCTGCTGTGGAGCTGTCGTATATCAAGCCGGAAAACCAGCGGCTGATCGCCGTGTCCATTGATGGGGAGCAGTCCTCCCCCTCGGTCAAACAGGCAAAACGGCTCCGGGAGCTTGACCAGGAGGGCCTGCTCAACGGCGATGTCATTGACGGTATTTTGAGCGAAGAAAAAAGGGAGGTTGACAACGTGATCATCAGTACCGACGAACTCAACAAGTATTTCGGCAAGGAGGTCACTCCTGCCAAAATGAAGGAGCAGATCATGGCCCTGCTGGACGAGTGGAAAGAGAAACAGCCGCCCGAACTGGCAAAGCCGGAGAAGAAAAACGAGCTCGACAAGTGACCGGGCCCCGCTTCTGGACACTTTGTCCAGAGGTACGCGCCCTGCGCTTGGGATGGGCTCTGCGGTGATATATCCCCCGTCGCCGGGGTTTATGCTGCACAGCCGGGAGTGGGCCGTCAAGGGGCGGAACGCCCGCCGCATTTTGCGGTGGCCTGCCCTTTACGGTCTGCCCCGGCTGTGCTATTTCCCCGGCAAGCGGCGGGGGTATATCCTCCAGAGCCGCCCCCTTTCCCTGGATAGGGAAAGGGCGGGGGGATAGGGTTGACCCCCTACCTATTATATATAGAAAAGAAACGGAGGTTTTGATTATGAAGCGACCCCTTGCGTATGTGACCGCCGCATGGCGCGGCGGCGAGTGCGAGGTCATGGAGCAGGCAGCTAAATACTGCCGCATTGTCTATGATGCGGGATATTCCCCCATCTGCCCTATGCTCTATCTGCCGCTGTTCCTCAATGACGCGGTGCCGGAGGAGCATAAAAGCGGTATTGATATGGGGCGCGACCTGCTCCGGCGCTCCCGCGTGCTGGTGGTATGCGGGAGCTATGTCGATGAAGCGGTAAAAAATGACATCGCTGTGGCCCAGCGGCTGGGGATCACCGCCACCACCCTGGACGGCATCCTCACCGTCAAGGGCCAGAGGCGGCGCTGATATGGCGTTCATTGAGGCGTATGTCACTAACCTGGGGAAATACAACGAGGGTGAGCTGGCAAGTGAGCCGTTGAAATTCCCCACGACTACCGAGGAAGTACAGGCGCTCCTTAAACGGATTGGCGTTGACAATATCCAGTATGAGGAGATTTTTATTGCCGACTATGGCGGCGATCTGCCGGAACTCAACGCCTGCCTGGGAGAATACGAAAGCATTGACGAGCTCAACCATCTGGCCTGCCTGCTCTCCGAGCTGGATAAAAGCGATTTGGAAAAGTTTGAGGCGGCTGTTGCCAGCGGCGAGCATACCTCCGGCGTGGGCGACCTCATCAATCTGGTGGAAAATCTGGATTGCTACGATTTCTATATCGGCGTGTCTGATGATGAAACCCTGGGCCGCATTTACGCGGAGGACATGGAACTAATCAACATTCCCGAAAACCTGCGGGATTATTTCGATTATGAGGCGTATGGCCGGGATATGCGGATCAATGAGGATGGCGGGTTTGTCAAAGGCGGTTTTTTCCTCCCCAACGGCAGCCAGTTTATTGAATACTACCACGGGCTGGAGGACATTCCAGACGATCACAAGGTTTTTGCTTATCCGCAGCTTTCCATCCGGGAGCAGATGGCGGCTTATAAAGAAGTCATTGACCGTTTTCCCCAGGCGGCGGAACGCCCCCGCCCGGAGCAAGGCCATACAGACCGATAGCGGCACTTCTGGACACATTGTCCAGAGGTGCTTTTTTCGTGTGGAAGGAGGGATAAGGGCTGATAGACGAGGACGTTTCCAGACGTACCATAGCAGTATCTATTAAGGCAAGCAAGCTCACGGCGCGGGGGCTTGCCTATGTTCTCCAGGCGGTAGGCCGGAAGATCGCCAAACACCACCGGGCCAAGCAGACGCCCCACGGCAGGCAGACGGTGGGGCAGCTCATGGGCCACGGGGCCGCCACCAACAGTATCGAGGTGGAGGCCCCGGCCCTCTTTGACCGGGTGGCCCGGAAATGGAATGTGGACTACGCCTTTTATCAAGTCGCGCCGGATAAGCACTTGCTGTTCTTCAAGGCGGGGCAGGCCGACGCGATCACAGCCTGTTTCTCCGAGTATTCCAAACAGCTGCTAAAGCGCACCAAATCCGCAAAAGCCCCCATCCGGGAGCAGATCAAGGAGGCCGCCGCAGAAGCGGCCCGCCAGCCCGCCCAAAAGCTGGAACGCGCAAAGGAGGCGGTGCATGAGGACAGGTAGCGTCAAAAAATATGTGATACCAAACATCCCCTATTTGTTTGTGTTGTGGGCCTGCCTAAAGCTGGGGACAGCCTACCGGCTGGCCGCTGGCGCGGATTTCCCCCATAAGCTCATGGGCCTGGGGCAGACGGTAGGCCCGGCCTTTGCCGACCTTGCGCCGGGGCTTGATCCCTTTGACTGGCTTGTTGGCATTGTGGGCGCGGTGGGCTTCCGGCTGCTGATCTACTTCAAGAGCAAGAACGCAAAGAAATTCCGGCGGGATGAGGAGTTCGGGAGCGCCCGTTGGGGCGGGCCTAAAGATAGGGACGGACGAGTGTGCTTAGCAACACAAAGTCCAATGCTGCCCAAATCCCATGCGGTAAATGTGGCGGTTACATGGGAAGAGAGTTGTTGCTTTTACCCGGGGAGGTCTTGCGGAGGGGGTGTAGGGAAAAAATCCGAAAGCCGCAGTAACAACGAACTGCAAGAAGTCAGCCGAGGCCATAGTACCTTGATTTTTTCCAAGGGAAGGGCCGAGCAATCGTAAGAGGAACTGCGTACAGATGACCATCTATACTCTAAAACAAAATACATGCGGCGCCAATCGCATAAACATACAATAAAATATATTCTTTGAACTTCTGCTTATTTATTCTGGATGGCATGCGTTGAGTGCGTATTTATGACCGCGCGGACGGGTGAAAACAGACCCGCCGCCCTGCGCGGGCTGGAGCAAAGATCGCGTTAAGATTTATAAAGGGAATTGAAAATTCGATCCGATCGCGTTATTTTATACAAGGTCAGTTGTGTAAAATCAAATCAAATTGGAGGAGGCGGACAGAAATGCCGCATCGGAAAAGGATTTTACTCTCAGATGACAACGAGGGCTTCAGTACGCTGCTGTTGGAGTCCCTGCACGAGCACGGAGGCTTTCACGTGTTCCACGCGCGGGAGGAGCATGAGGTGATGGAGACGATTCAATGCCACAAGCCGCACATCCTTCTGCTGGACGATATGCTGCCGCATAAGGGCGGCCTTCATGTTCTCCGGCAGCTGCGGGAGCACGGACACCGGCTCTCGACGATTCTTATGACGGTCCTGCCGACGCAGAAGATCGTGCGGGACGCGACTGAGCTCGGCGCGTCCTATGTGTTTCCGAAGCCGTTTTCGTCACAGGCCATGATCGAGAAGATCCAGGAGCTGCTGAAGCGTGCTCCTCCGACGAAGCATTGACGCGGTCGAAGCGCGATGAAATGAAAAAAGCAAGAGCCGCTGCGATGCAGCGGCTCTTGCCTGTATTCTTTGATTGGAGTGCGGCAGTGGCTTTTTCATATTGGCGCGGCGGTCATTCCTCCCACAGCCGGCACCGGTCCGCGAGGAGCGAAAAGGAGAGCGTGTCTCCCTCTGCCGCCCGGACTCCCTCGGGCAGGACGACGCGCAGAGGCGGCGCGTCGGTCGCTTCCGTCGCGCGCAGCACGACTGCGGTGGCGTTCAGATCGCGGATGACACGGCTGACGCGCGCCGTATGGGTCCCGCCCTCCACGGTGATCGCGCCGTCGGGAACAGAGACGGTGGCGCGCTCGCCCACGGCGTGCAGCGGCAGAAGAATGTCCCAGCCGTCAAGGCGGACGCCGCCCTCGCAGCGGCGCGCCGGCAGGAAATTGCGGCAGCCGGTCAGCCGCGCCGCGCTCTGCGTGGCGGGATGGCGCACCAGCGTTTCCATGTCCGTTACGGAAGAGGAAACGCCGTTTTCCATCACGCAGACCTTTTGGCAGTTGCGGCAGCATTCCCCCAGGTCGTGGCTGACCCAGAGGATCGGGCCGCGAAAGCCCGCGAGCAGGTCGGAGAGCTCCAGCTCAAGGTTCCACTTGAGGTAGCTGTCGAGCGCGGAGAAGGGCTCGTCGAGCAGGATCGCCTGCGGCTCGGAGCAGAGGATGCGGGCGAGTGCGACGCGCTGCTGCTGTCCGCCGGAGAGCTGCGCGGGATGCTTTTTCTCCAAGCCCTCCAGCCGGAACATGCGGATCTTTTCCGCAGCCAGCGCGCGCTTTTCCGACCGGCTCCCTGCGCGGATGCCGCAGAGAATGTTCTGCTCAACGGTCATGTTGGGAAAGAGCGCGTACTGCTGGAAGAGATAGCCGACCCGACGCTGCTGCGGCGTGAGGTCGATCTTTTTCTCGCTGTCAAAGAGCACGCGGTCATTGAGAACGATGTGCCCGCGGTCGGGCGTCATGATGCCGGCGATGCATTTGAGCGTCACGCTTTTGCCGCAGCCGGACGCGCCGAGCAGCGCCAGCGTTTCGTCCGCTACCTCGAATTTCGATTGCAGACGGAACGTGCCGAGGCGTTTTTCAATATCGACATACAGGCTCATGCCTTCGCCCTCCTCGCACGGCTCGCGTCGCGCAAGAGGTCGCGGCGCTCGAGCATATTGACCGCCAGCAGCACCACGGCGGAGATCACGATGTTCACGGCGACCCACCGGTAGGCCAGCGCGTCGTTGTTCGTCTGCCAGAGCTGATAGACGGTGGTGGAGATGGTCGCCGTCTTGCCGGGCGTGTAGCCCGCGATCATGCTGGTCGCGCCGTATTCGCCGAGCGCGCGGGCGAAGGCGAGCACCGTGCCCGCCAGCACGCCCTGACGGCAGCAGGGCATCCGAATACGCCAGAAAATGTAGGTGTTGGAGAGCCCGAGCGTCTGACCGGAGTAGGCCAGCGTCTCGTCGAAGGCCTCAAAGGCTCCGCGCACCGTGCGGTACATCAGCGGGAAGATGACGACCGTGGTGGCGAAGATGGCGGACCACCAGGTCATGACCAGCTTGACGCCGAAGGTCTCGAGCACCCATGCGCCGATGACGCGCTTGGGTCCCAGCACGCGCAGCAGCAGATAGCCCACGACCGTCGGCGGCAGCACGAGCGGCAGCGTGAGCACCACATCCAGCACGCCCTTGATGAGCCGCGGGAGTTTGGCGATATAGTACGCGGCAAAGATGCCGGCGAAGAAGATGATGACGGTGGAGATCGCCGCGATGCGCAGCGAGTTCCATAAGGGATACCAGTCCATAGGTGGCCTCCGGTGTTCAGACGTTGCAGAGACTCAGGCGAGCTCCACATACGCCGCGAGTGCGGCGTACAAGCGTTTTGCCGCAGGCAAAACCTTGGCGCGGACGGAATTTATTTTCGGCCGGGCAGGGAGAGATTCAGTGCTCCCGTTGGGCGGCAGCCCAATGGGATGATCGCCGCGATGCGCAGCGAGTTCCATAAAGGATACCAGTCCATAGTGACCTCCGGTGCTGCCGTCTGTAACGGCGATTTCAAAGAGGGCCATTCTTAGCGTAAGAATGGGCCCCCTTTGTATTCCCCAAGAAACGCAAGGGGCGCTGCCCCTTGACCCCCGAACTGCCGTACTTGACGCACATTTCGGAGATCATATGCGGGCGTTTTCTTCTGAACGATTTGGCGTGCTTCTCTTTCCGCTCGGCCGCTGCTGCGCAGGTGGTACGAAGCGCTGAAGCGAAAACGGTTCAACAAAAATCAAATCTTACCAGCAAAGCGCTTAGATCGCGGGGCTGAAGCCGACGGATTCGAATACGGTCATAGCGGCATCGGTCTGGAGATAGGCGAGGAAGGCGCGCGCGGCGTCCTCCTTGTCCCCCTTGAGCACGGCGGCGGGATAGATGACCTGACCGCACATCTCGGCGGTGGCGCTGCCCACGACCGTAAGGCCGGCGGAGAAGGCGTCGGTGGCGTAGATGATGCCGCAGTCGGCGGCGGCCTCACTCACCTGCGAGGTGACCTCCTTGACATTGTTGCCGTAGGTCAGCTTATCCGCGACGGCGGTCTCGTCAATGCCGTAGTAGCTGAAGATCTTACGGGTATACTGGCCCACGGGCACATCGCTGTTGCCGATGGCCAGCATCACATCTCCCCCCTTGAGCAGCTCGGCAAGCTGGTCAAAGCTCTCTATGCCCTTGGGGTTGCCCTCGGGAACGGCAAGCGTGACCTTGTTCTCGAGCAGGTCGATGCGGCTGCCGGTCACGATCCTGTCAAGACCGTCGGGATTTTCCTCCGTGTCGCCGATGAGGCTGCCGTCCATCGCGTTCATCTGCGTGGGAGCGGCGGAGATGAACAGGTCGCAGTCTGCGCCCTCCTTGATCTGGGTGAGCAGCTTGCCGGAGGAATCGAAGTTGTAGGTGATGGTGACCTCGGGCGCGGCGGTCTTGTAAAGCTCCGCAATCTCGGTCAGAGTCTCCGTCATGGAGGCGGCGGCGAACACGATCAGCTCGACCGGATCGCCGGCGGATTCTTCCGCAGGGGCGCTGTCCCGGGGCGGGGACCCGGCGGCAGCATCGGCGGCGCCGTCGGCCTTGGAGCCGCAGGCGGTCAGCGCGAGCACGAGGGAGAGCGCGAGGAGCAGAGATACGAGCCTTTTCATGGGCTTCTTTTTCCTTTCAAAATAGTTCTCTATCGTTATCCTTCGTGAAAGATAATGAACGGTGAAAGCTTCGCGCCCGCAGGCGCGAAGGATTTATTTTCCGAACGGACAGACCGGATACCGGCACGGCTTGCAGCCAAGGCACAGCCCGCCCTCGCCCATGGCGGCGATATCGGCGCGCGTGACGGAAACGTCCGCCGCGACCTTCGGCAGCACCAGATCAAAGACCGTCGCGCCCGCGTACATCACGCAGCCGGGAAGTCCCATGACAGGCGTGCTGTCATCAAAATAGCCGAGCAGGAACATGGCACCGGGCAGCACCGGCGCGCCGTAACAGACAATGTCCGCGCCCGCAGCTCTGATGCCGCCGGGCGTGTTGTCGTCGGGGTCGACGCTCATGCCGCCGGTGCAGAGGATCATATCGGGCTTCCTTTCACGCATCGCAAGCACCGCGTCACGCACATTCTCCACGCCGTCGCCGGAGTAGACGACCTCGAGCGTTTCGATGCTGTAGGTCTTGAGCTTGTCGATCACGACCGGCGTGAAGGTATCCTGAATCAGCCCTTTTTTCACCTCGCCGCCGGTGGCGACGATGCAGGCGGTCTTACGCACATAGGGCTTGAGAGACAGCAGCGGCTCGCCGCCCGCGGCCCGCTCGGCCTTTTGGAGCTTTTCCTCGGCGATGATGAGCGGGATGACGCGCATCCCCGCGAGCTTGTCGCCCGCGCGCACCGCCGTGCCGCCCTTGCGTGTGGCGATCATCACCTCCTCCTGACTGTTCACGGCGATGAGCCGTTGGGAATCGACCAGAAACACGCCGTCGCAGGCGGCCTTCAGCTCGATCTTGCCCTCCTTGACCTCGCTGCGGAGCATATTCTCCTGCCCGCAGAGGGTGAGCAGACGCTCCGCCGCGTCGTTTTCATGCACCATGCCGGGCGTCATCTCCCAGACGTAGAGGTGCTCCTTGCCCATGCTCAGCAGCACGGGGATGTCCTCCTCCGTCACGACGTGGCCCTTGCGGAAACGCGCGTCCTTATACTTGTCCTTGATAATCTGCGTCATGTCGTGGCAGAGGACATGACCCACCGCGTCCTCGGTTCGAATGAGCTTCATTTCAGCACCTCGATCTCGTCTCCGGCCTGCACGCGGCCCTCTTTGATCACGACGGCAAAAATGCCCTCGGTCGGCATCACGCATTTGCCGGTCGCGCGCTTGATCTCGCAGTCGTTGTGACACTGCTTGCCGATCTGCGTGACCTCAAGCTCCGTCTTGCCCACGCGCAGGCGTGTGCCGACAGGGAGCGTCTTGAGCTCGATGCCGCGGGTGTTGATGTTCTCGGCGAAGATGCCCGCGTCCAGCGCGATGGGGCAGACGGTGCGCATCGTGTCCACGCTCTCCTCAGCCAACAGGCTGATCTGGCGGTGCCAGTCGCCCGCGTGGGCGTCGCCCACGATGCCGTGACGGAGCTTCAGGTCGATATAGGGGACCTCGTGCTTGCGCACCCCTTTTCTTTCGCTGATGTTGACTGCGGTCACCTGTGCCATTTCTTCATTCCTCCGCTTCATAAACGCCGCTCTTGCCGCCTTCCTTATAAAGGAGGCGGACGCCGTCGATGCGCATATCGCGCTGTACGGCCTTGCACATATCATACACGGTCAGCGCCGCGACGCTCACCGCCGTCAGCGCTTCCATTTCAACGCCTGTCTCGCCGTGGCAGCGGACCTCACTGCGGATGTGCAGGGCGGCTTCTTCCATTTCAAATGAGATGTCCACCTTCGTCAGCAGCAACGGGTGGCACATCGGGATCAGCTCACTGTTCTTCTTCGCCGCCATGATGCCCGCGACCTGCGCGACCGCCAGCACATCGCCCTTGCCGATGGAGCCCTCGCGGATCCTGTCCATCGTCGCCTTTGCCATGCGGACCGTCGCGGCGGCGCGTGCCACGCGATAGGTCTGCGCCTTCTCGCTCACGTCCACCATGCGGGCGCGGCCCTGTTCGTTAAAATGCGTCAGCTCCATCTTCATCCTCCGATCGCAAACATCCCGCGGTGCGTCTCTGTGACGCCGGTCTCGTCCATGCGGTGCCGTGCCGGCTTCATCAGGATGCCCCGGCGGATGGCCGCTTCCAGCTCCGCGCCGGAAAGACCGCGCAGCGCGAGCTCTGCGTCCGAGTGCAGGCAGGGCTTGAGCTTTCCGTCCGCCGTGATGCGTATTCTTGTGCAGTCCGCGCAGAAGGCGCAGCTCATCGGCTCCGACCGTTCCCGCCGCTCCCGGCAGGCGGTACAGCTGCGCGACGCCGCTGCGGCCCGCGGGGCGCAGCTCCGGCACGCGGGAGAGGATCTCCTGCGCGGGCAGAAAGCGCTCCGGCGGCCACGCCGCGCACACGCCCATCGGCATCAGCTCGATGAACCGCACCTGCCACGGCTTTTTTGCCGTCAGGCGAACAAAGTCGCCGATCTCATCGTCATTCATGCCGCCGAGCAGCACGCAGTTGAGCTTGATGTTCTCGAAGCCCGCGCGCTCCGCCGCCTCGATGCCGCGCAGCACGTTTTCCAACTCGCCTGTGCGCGTGATCTCGCGGTAGCGCTCCGGTCGGAGCGTATCAAGACTGATGTTCAGCCGGTCTACGCCGGCTGCCTTCAGCGGCGCGGCCAGCTGTTCCAGCCGCGTGCCGTTCGTGGTCAGGCACAGCTCCTCGATCCCGGGGACTGCGCGCAGCATGGCGCACAGCTCTACGATCCCGCGCCGGACCAGCGGCTCGCCGCCGGTCACGCGGAGCTTCGTCACGCCGAGCGCCGCAGCGGCCGCCGTGAAGTCCTGCAGCTCCTCAAAGGAGCACAGCTCCTCATGTCCGCGCTTGCAGACGCCCTCCTCCGCCATGCAGTAGCGGCAGCGAAGGTCGCAAAGCTCTGTCACCGACAGCCGCAGATAACGGATATTCCTGCCAAATGTATCTTCCATAGGGCGCCGATCCTTTCGTTTGCACCCATTGTAGCATTTTCATCCCGGTCATTTCAAATCAAATGTGCGATATTATCGGATTTTCGATTGCTATTATCGGATTATTCTTGACAAAATATCACGCGGGCGCTATGCTGACGGTAAAAGGGGGCGTGCGCCGTGGTGGATGGAAATATCATATTGTCGGTCGCGAAGGCGATGGAGCTGCTGCAGCTTCTGAGCCGGTCAAAAAAGCCGCTGTCGCTCAAGGAGCTGTCGGCGCAGTGCGGCTATCCGAAGAGCACCGTGTTCGGCCTTCTGACCACCATGCGGACGTATGACGTGGTCACGCAGACGCCCGACGGAAAGTATTCGCTCGGGCTGCGTCTGTTTGAATACGGCCGCCAGGTCGAGCGTTCGTGGGATATTTCCCTTGTGGCGCGGCCCTACATGGAGCATCTCTGCCAGCAGACGGGAGCCTCCGTCGTGCTCTCCGTGTGCGAGGGCGGCAGCGTCGTCACGCTCGATCAGGCGGAAACGCGCGGCGGCCTGCACATCGTGTCCGACGTCGGCTCCCGCCTGCCCCTCTACTGCACGTCGCAGGGCAAGGTGTTTCTGGCGAATATGTCCCGCGCGGGCGCCGAGGCGCTGCTGCGCGCGCAGCCCATGACGCAGTTCACGCCGCACACCGTCACTGACCCGTCCGCCCTGATGCGGGAGATCGAGACCTGCCGCGCGAACGGCTACGCCATCGAAAACGGCGAGTACAAGATCGGCCTGCGCTCCGTCTCCGCGCCGGTCTATACCGTGGAGGGCAAGGCGGCCTACGCCGTGGGCGTGATCGGTATGTTCCGCAGCCCTCATTCCGAGGAATTCCGAGCCGCCGTGGAGCAGGTCTGCGTCACGGCTTCCATGATCTCGACCGCATTGGGCTATCGAAAGCAGGAGGAAACGCTATGAGCTACACAGCATCCGTCATCACCGTCAGCGACCTTGGCAGCCGGGGGCTTCGGCAGGACACCAGCGGCCCCGCCGTCCGCGCCATGCTGGAGGACGCGGGCTTCACCGTCGTTCACACGGCCATTGTGCCGGACGAGCGCGGGCAGATCAGCGCGCTGCTCCGTGCCTGCGCCGACGAGAAAAGGATCGATCTCATCCTGACCACCGGCGGCACGGGGCTTTCCCCACGCGACGTCACGCCGGAGGCGACCGCCGACGTGCTGGAGCGGGAGATCCGCGCCATTCCTGTGGCCATGTGGGTGGAGGGGCTGAAGATCACGCCAAACGCCATGCTTTCCCGCGCCGTCGCCGGTACGCGCGGCAGCAGCCTTATCGTCAATCTGCCGGGCTCGGAAAAGGCGGCGCGCGAAAATCTCGCTGCCGTGCTCGGCGCGCTGGAGCACGCCCTGCACATGATCGCCGCCGAGGGTCACGGCTGAGCCGCCGTCCGCAGACGGCGTGACGGACTTCGTGCACGAATACGCCCTTGCCTCCGGCGATTCGTACTGTGACTGCGGCTATAAAAAGAAAGCGCAGACCCGCGGGTCTGCGCTTCAGCTCGTCGAAAAAGTCCGGCTGGAGCTGGGCTTTTTCTGATAGATATGGTAG
>OBAR01001905.1_pt1 | contig 16152 bp, 14 predicted proteins | sample 1517911 | NCBI WGS metagenome assembly OBAR01 (sample SAMN04571709, study PRJEB22368) | human gut metagenome | biome: human gut; material: stool | host: Homo sapiens | place: Luxembourg | collected 2012-10-26
GAACAAACGCCCGAGGGCATTAAAAACTACCTGGTAACCTATACGATCGGCAACAACACCCCCGAAAATTTCCGGGAAGCGCTGCAGCGGACCAAGGACAGACTGCTCGCCGACCCGAACGGGCCGCGCATCCTGAACATCAACAGTTGGAACGAATGGACCGAAGGCAGCTACATCGAACCGGACTCGATCCACGGGACGGGATATCTCGAAGCGATCAAAGCCGTCTTCGGACAGGCCGCGCCGACAGCAGCCGAGTAACATAACACACGACAGAAAAACGATGATCAGATTCAAACTCGCCGTAGCGCTGTTGCTGGGAAGCACGGTCGCCTGCGCACAGAACGAAAAGAAACTGCAAGCCGATTTCCTGAAACCCACGCTCGAATACCGGATGAACGTCAACCGACACAGTATGCCGCGCGACGACCGGGAGCAGGACTCGATGATCCAGTGGATCATCTCCAACGGGTACGGCGGCATGGCGACCAACGTCAACCCGAACGAATACCTCAAAAGCGACGAAGAGCTGAAAGTATTCAATCGGTTCGTCCACGCATCGAAAGCGCGCGGACTGGACCTGTGGCTGTACGACGAAAGAAGCTATCCGTCCGGAATGGCCGACACCTACGTGCTCGACGAACATCCGGAGTGGGAGGCGGAAGGCCTTCTTTTTAAAGATACGACCGTCAACGGCGGAACCGCCGTCGACCGCTGCTGCCGGGACAGCCGATCCTGGTCAAAGCGGTGCCTTCGGTCGACGGGCAGTTGGAATACGACCGGGCGCGGAGCCTGCTGTCGTCGATTCGCGACGGTCGGATCCGGTGGACGGCTCCCGACGGCACGTGGACGATCGCCCAGATTTCGCACGCGCCGCTTTACACCGGATTCCAGGCCGGCACCGACCGGGGCGGAACGACGCCGCGCTACCCGAGTCTGCTGATGCCCGAAGTGACCAAACGGTTCATCGAACTGACGCACCGGCGCTACGCGCAGGCTTTTACAGAGAAACTCGGAACCCTTTTCACCTCCACGTTTACCGACGAACCGTCGTCGATGGCTCTGCCGTTCCCGAACCTCGGATACGGCGTCTACCCGTGGAAAGAAAACGTATCGACCGAATTCATGACCCGTTACAGCGCCGATCTGAAAGACGTGCTGCTGCCGATGATGCTGGATCGGGGGCCGGAAGGGGAGAAACTCCGCTACCGGTATTTCCGGATCATCGCGGATTTCATGAGCCGGAACTATTTTCGTCAGATACGGGAATATTGTTCCACGCAAAAGCTCAAATCGGGCGGACATCTGCTCGTCGAAGAGACGATGATGGCGCAGGTTCCGCTGTACGGCAGCATCATGGCCTGCTACCGCGAGATGGACGTACCGGGCATCGACGTGCTGACCGGTATGCCGAGCTTTACGCGCCGCTACCTGTACTCTTCGCGATTGGCGTCGTCGGCCGCCGAACTGCAAGGCAATTCGATGGTCATGTGCGAATCGTGCCCGATCTCGGACTATAATTTCTATGACGGCAAAGAGGCTCCCACGATCGAAATCAAAGGATCGCTGAACCGCCAGATCGTCGGCGGAGTGACCGACTTCAACAACTACCTGCAACTTCAGCACGAAGATTCGAACGGTCGCAAAGCGTTCAACGACTACATCGCCCGCGTCGAAATGATGCTGGCGGGAGGCGTGCGGGCTTCGCGTATCGCCGTCTACTACCCGGTCGAAACGCTGTGGTCGAAATACCGTCCGCTGCCGTCCTGCTTGCAAAGCTGGGACAACGTCGCCGGAGGAGCCCCCGAAGCGCAGCGGCTGTCGCAGTTGTTCGACCGCGTCAGCGACTGCCTGTACGACAACGGCTGGGAATTTTCGTACGTCGACGCGGCCGGGATCGAACAATCCAAGGTGGAGAACAAAAGTCTCGCGCACGGCGAACTGCGCTGGGATGTGCTGATCCTGCCGGGCGTCGAGACGATTACGCCGCAGATGTTGACCCGCATCACGGAGTTCGCCCGGGCCGGAGGTTGCGTGATCCTGCTCGAAGCGCTGCCGAAAAATACGCCGGACGCGTTCCCGTCCGAAGCGGTCGAAAGCGCCGTCGCCCAGATGGTCGGGGACAAGACCCTCACCCCTGCGGTCTACTACGAACCGACGTTCAACGCGCGGCTGCTGAACTACCTGCTCGAAGGGGTGCTCGACCGCGATATCGTATTGGACTCCTACGCCGGGGTGTTGCACAGCCACAAACGGATCGGCGGACGGAACGTCTATTTCATCGTCAACGATACGAACGCCCCGAAAACGGTCAAAGCAAACTTTCCCGGCGCCAAATCGCTCGAAGGATGGAATCCGCAGACAGGCGAAGTCAAACCGCTGGAAAACGGCGCGCCGCTACCCTTCGGCCCGTACGACGGCATGATCATACGACAAACCAAATAACTTAAAACCAACAGACAACTATGAAATTCAAACTGTTTCTCGCAGGAATCCTGCTGTCGGTATTGCCGGCGCTGAACTCTTGCAACGGATCCGGCGGAGCGAAACGCGCCGGAGGCGACACGGAAGTGACCGAACTGCGCTGCCGCGACCTGGACGATCCGGAAGGCGTCGATCGGGCCGTATTCAGTTGGCAGATCGAATCGGAAGCCGACAGCGTCGTGCAAACGGCCTGGGAGATCGAAATCGCTTCCGACGAAAAGGCTTTGAAGAATGGAAAAGCCGACGTATGGTCGTCCGGCAAACAACTTTCCGACCAGCAACTGAACGTCTGTCCGCAGGGCGCCGACCTGAAACCGGGCGAGCGTTACTGGTGGCGCGTCCGCATCTGGGACGGCGCCGACCGACCGACTTCGTGGAGCGATCCCGCATCGTTCTCGCTGGGTCCCGCAGCCGACCAATGGCAAGCGAAATGGATCACCGCCCAATGGGAGGAAGGCAGTCCGCTGCCCTATTTCCGCACCGTTTTCAACGCGGATCAACCGGGTACGAAACCGGTACGCGCCGTGATCTACCTCTCCGGTCTCGGGTGCAGCGACCTGTTTTTCAACGGCCGCCGCGTAGATTCGACCCGGATACTCGACCCGGCTCAGAGCAATTACGAACTGTATGCGCTGTACAGCACGTTCGACGTGACCGACCGGCTGAAAAAAGGGGACAACTGCATCGGCGTGATGCTCGGCGACGGCTGGTACAACCAGGGCAAGGTATGGGGCCCCGGGTTCAGCTACGGCAAACCGATCCTGCTGGCGCAAATGGAAATTACCTATAAGGACGGTTCGAAAAAGATCATCGGCACGGACGAAACCTGGAAATGGGCGCCCGGGCCGGTACTCAGCTCGAACATCTACGCCGGCGAGGTATACGACGCGAACAAGGAGATCGCCGGCTGGGCCGATGCGAAAACTCCGTGCGCGGACTGGCAGTCCGCACTGCCGGCCGGAGGCGTTATTCCGAAAGAACTGAAACCGCAACTGATAGAACCGATCCGAATGAAACAGGAGATCGCTCCGGTAGCGTTGTGGCAGGATCCGCAGGGCAACTGGATCTACGATTTCGGCGTCAACGTGGCAGCCATCCCGCTGCTGACCGTCGAACAGCCGGCCGGCACCCGGATCAAAATGCGGATGGGCGAAACGCTGGCCGCCGACAAGTCGATCGAATACAACACGACCGGCGTAGCCGCGACCGGCGTCGTACAGACTGACGAATACGTCTGCACCGGAAAAGGCAAGGAAAAATGGACGCCCCGGTTCACGTACCACGGATTCCGCTACCTCGAACTATCGGGCGCGGCGACCCAACCCGAAAAAGACTGGCTGAAAGCGGTGGTCGTACACACCGACGTCGAACAGATCGGTACGTTCGAATGCGCCGACCCGCAAATCAATCGCCTGCACGAACTGGCCGTCCGGACGATGTTGAGCAACATTCACGGCCTGCCGACCGACTGCCCGCACCGCGAACGCTGCGGCTGGCTCGGCGACGCCCATGCGGTAGCGCCGTTCGAAAGTATGAATTACGGCATGAATAACTTCTGGATGAAATACATGGGCGACGTCAGCTCTTCGTCGTCGGTATTCCTCGAAAACACGCTGCATCAGAAACTGCACAACAGCGAATTTTATTTTGCAGACAAGCAACCGGGCATTCCGTTCATGATCTCCCCGGGACGCCGCCTGTGCGGCGTGGCATCGCCGGACTGGGGCACCGCCGTCGTCCAGATCCCGTGGGATATCTACCTCTATTTCGGCAACAAGGAAGCGCTCGAAATCTACTACGGCGAAATGAAACAATGGGTCGATCACATCGCGGCGCTGACCGAGAACGACATCGTCCCCTACGGTCTGGGCGACTGGTGTCCGCCGGGTAAGATCGATTGTCCGATCCCGCTCAGCTCGACTGGTGTCCGCCGAACGGAAACGCGGCGATCGACTGCCCGATCCCGGTCAGCTCGACAGCGTTCCACTATCACGACGCGGACCTCGTTTCGCAAGCGGCGGCCGTACTCGGCAAAACGGAAGACGCGGCGCATTATGCCGCCCTGCGCGACCGGATCGGCAAGGCTTTCGTCGATAAATTCTACGACAAAACGAACAAAACGTTCGGCAGCCAGACCGCAAACGCGATGGCGCTGGCTTACGGCATGGTGCCGGCCGGCGACGAAAAAGCGGTTTCCGACGCCACCGTCCGCAACATGAAGGAGAAGTGCGACAACTTCATGCATACCGGTATCTTCGGATTGGGCCACATCGGCCAGGCATTGTCGCGCTACGGCAACAGCCAGGCAGCCTGGGACATGTTCACCAAAACCGGCGAAAACAGTTTCGCCTACATGTGGACCGACGCCGACGCCACGACGCTGTGGGAAACGCTGCCGGTCAATGCGGCCAGCAAGGAACTCTGCCTGAGAGGAAGTTCGCTGAGCCACCCGATGCAGGGCGTCTACGACACGTGGTTCTATGAAGACATCGCCGGCATCCGTCCGGACGCTTCGGGCCCCGGTTTCAAAGTGACCCGTTTCGAACCGACGATGACGGCCTACCTGCCGTGGGCGAAAGCGACGCTGGAAACCCCGTACGGCGAAGTCGAAAGCGACTGGAAACAGGAAGGCGGCAAAATGGACTGGAAGATCGAAATTCCGGCGAACGCCTCCGGACTGGTAGCCCTGCCGGACGGCAAAACCGTTACGGTCAACGGCCAGCCGCTGGACAAGAACCGTTATCCGGCCGCCGGACAAGGCGCGGAAAATCCGCTGTACCGCTTCCCGTCGGGACACTACGCGATTGTTATCGAATAGCACGCGTCCATCAAAAAGCAAGGCGGATACCGATCGGTATCCGCCTTGCTTTTATTATGAAACCGAGGTTTACGATTCGATATACCCGAACCGGCGCAGTTGACGTTCGTCGTTCCGCCAGTTGTCGTTCACTTTGACGTACAATTTCAGAAAAACCTTTTTATCGAGAAACTGTTCAAGCTCCTCGCGGGCCTCGGTGCCCACCTTTTTGAGCTTACCACCCTGATGGCCGATAACGATTCCCTTCTGGCTTTCCCGGGCCACGTAGATCGTCGCCGCAATCCGATCCATATCCGCGTCCTCTTTGTATTCGTCGATCACAACCTCGGTGCAGTACGGAATCTCTTTCTGGTAATTCAACAAGATTTTCTCGCGGATGATCTCCGACGCGAAAAAACGCAGCGTCTTGTCGGTCAGCGTATCTTTCGGGTAATAGGGCTCGCCCTCGGGCAGGACCGCCAAGATACGGTCGAACAGCCTGCCGATGTTGAAATTGTTCAGCGCGGACACCGGCACGATCTCGGCGTCGGGCAGCACTTTCCGCCACCGTTCCACCAGGGCGTCGAGCGTCTCCTGCGTAGTCAGGTCGATCTTGTTGATCACCAGGATCGTTTTGGTCCCGCCGCCGGCGATCTTCGAAACGATCCCGTTGTCGTCTTCCGGTTTTTCGAACACGTCGGTCACATACAGCAGCACGTCGGCATCGGAGAGCGCGCTCCGTACGAAACGCATCATCGACTCCTGCAACTTATAATTCGGATTGAGTATCCCCGGCGTATCGGAATAGACGATCTGGAAATCGTCGCCGTTGACGATCCCCATAATCCGGTGGCGGGATAATCGACAGGCGTTCCCCGACCAGCGCGTTCATCAGGGTCGATTTTCCCATGTTCGGGTTCCCGATGATGTTGACAAATCCTGATTTATGCATAATCGATGTGTTTCGGACAAAGATACGGCTTTATTTCCGGAAACGATAAAAACATCCGGCGCAATGTGCACGCAAAAGGAGGACGGCGATCGATCGTCGTCCTCCCGTTCATCCTGCTTTCCGCCGGACATCTTATTCGCCCTGAGGCTGCACTTCCGGGCGCGGCCGATGTCGGGTCTGCATTTTGGCGCGTTGTTCCGTCCATTTTTCATACTGTTCTTCGGTCAGCACCTTTTTGATCGATTCGTCCATTTTGGCCATCCGTTCGGCATGCGGACCGCCCTGCCCCTTACGGCCGTCGGATTTGTCTCCCTGTTTCGGACGGTCGCCTTTCTTCGGACGGTCGGATTTCATCTTCGCAGAGTCGGCCCGCGCCGCACGATCCGCTTTCATCTCTTCGAAATTGGAGAGGAATATCCGGCGGATCTGCTCGGCCTGGTCGGTCGACAGCGAAAGCTGTTCGGTCATGCGCTGCGTCATCCGGTCGGCCCGCTGCTCGGGAGTCATTTGTTCGCGGTGCTGCGGCTGAGCCGTCGCACCGATCGCGGCAAACAGCATCGCGAATGCCGATACAAAAAAATGTTTCGCTTTCATAATTTCAAAATTTAATGTTTACAGGAATCCTGTTCCGCAAAAATAATTCCAACGGCGCAGAGCGATTCCGAGAAACCGGCGAAACGCCGAATCGGCGCGGCGAAACGACCGGACGGAACGGCAAAACGCCCTGCCGGACGCGGAACTAACGCCAGAAAGAACGGTCGAAGGAGGCTTCGACGCGCATTTCGACGCTGTCGGGCAGCGCCGGATAGAAATCCATGCCGAGCACCCGTTCGAGACTGTCGACGCTGATCGCATAACGAAAACAATCCCCGGCCGGACGCTCCGTATTCGGTATCAGGAAAGCGATCGCCCGGAAAGTACCGCCGTCCCGCGCCAGAACCGTTTTAAAAAACCGCTGCGGAATCCCGACGCCGCCCCGGATGCGCCGCAACGACGGGGTCAGTTCGCCGCCGGTCACGATGTAGAGCGAATCGTAACGCACCGCCCAGCGCCGCACCCGTTCTTCCAGCCTGCGCCACGTCCCGCGGTTCAGTCCCGGCCGCTGCGGCGAAACGTTCGACAAACGGAACGTAGCCCCGTTCTCCTGCGGGGTATCGTTCCGGTCGGCCGACGGCAGCAGGTGTCCCCGGTCGAAACCGCTGCCCGCATAATCCCGGTCTGCGGCCGAAGGCCACCCGCGGGCGATCACTTCCGGATCGCTCTTGAAAACCCCGCTGCGCTTCACCCCCTTGCCGGATACATCCCTGCGCGTCAGCAGGTAAGCTACCCAGGCAGCCTGACGATAAGCCGTATCGTACAGCATCGTATAGCGTCCCTCCGGACAACGGACGACAAACTCGTCGTTCGCGAAAAAAGGACAGGCGAGAATCTCGGGATCGGTTTCCGGCGATCCGCCGGAGCGCGCGCCGCGTTCCGCGTCCAGGGACGCACCGCGACGACCTGCGAAACGATCGCCAGCACGACGATCGCCAACACCAGCAACAACACGATTTTCCAATGGGTCTGCCTCGATATTTTTATGGGGGTTCGTTTTTTCATGGCCGCGTAAACCGCACCAAAGGTAAAAAAATAGGTAACTATATATAATTTTACACTTAAATGAACTAAATTCCCAGCTAAGGCTGAAACATCATTTTTCGCTCCATACTTTTAACAAACTTTTAGCCTCATCCTCGTTCTGCATTATATGAATAAGAACTTCTTCTTTTGTGATTGATGTATGATTATTGTATATATCTCGTCTTAATGATAATAAAAGTTCCATAAAGTTTATCATCTGAGTATTTGCGTTTTCCGTTCCTGTGGAACAAAGCCAATTGTTAAGTCTACGAAAAACATCATCAGAGCCATATATAAGTATCTCTTTCTTTAAATGATATAAAAGATTTTGAGTTTCGGTTTCATTTATAGCTTTTTTCTGTTTAATGGTCTTTAAAATACCATAAAATAATCCTGCTAAATCGGCATATGCTTTGGACTTCCTTTCAGAAAGTTGGGTTTCAACTATTTTTATTCTTTCTGTTTTTCTTTGTAGCATTACTCCTAATATACCGCAACTTGCCGTCAATATGGCAATAACAAGAGTGATTACAATTTCTACTGTACTCATTTTCAATAATATTTTCTCGAATGTTGTCTTCTGACAAAATTGCCAACTGCAAATATATACCCCTTCTTGCTCCGCTTGTTCTTATTTAGATTTTGGGTTATAATCCAAAGCTGTTTTCAATAGTTTGTCAAAGTCTGAAAGCTCAGTTTGCTCCGTTTCTGTTGATTTTATTGTTTCCCTTGCAGTTTTTTTATCTGAGTTATCCATTAGATTGATAATTCCCATTTTAGCAAAATATCTCAATCTGTCCTCGCTCAAATTATCCACAATAACATCAATTGGATAGGCCAATACCTCCTTTTTTGTTAAGGCGTCATCATATAAAGTAATAAACGGTATTTTATGGTCTAAAGGAATACCAAATACCTTATCTATATTTTGGGTGTCAATGAATATATCGGCGTTCTCCATTTTATAGAAAATAATAGGCAAACCCACTATTTTAATAGTTGTCGTTTCCTCTATTTTATTACCCATTTATCAATTCATTATAAGTTAAACGATGCTCCGTATTCTGCAAAAATAGATTAAATCTTTGATGTTCGCCACTGTTACGCGTATTATAACGGAATACAAATTCATCTACATATTTTTGAATATGCTTGCGCGAGGTAAAATGGTAAATTCCCACAATACCTCTTTTTAGAATACTCCAAAACCCCTCTATCGTGTTCGTATGAACTCGCCCATTGACATATTCCCCCTTATTATGTTTCACAAATAAATGGTCGTAAATCCTACTCACTTGTTTATATCCAACCCATTCATCGGTATAAATCATAGCGTTCTTTACCGTTTTGACAACTTCCGGAGTAATATTGCCGACCGATGTATTCTCTATCTTCCGGGCTACGATTTTACCTTTTCGTTCCACCATTCCGAAAATCGGAGTTTTGTCTTTAACGCTCCGGCCTTGCGAGTTTTCAATTTTTTTGTTGGCATGGCGGTTTTTGTTTTTGCCACCTATATACGTTTCATCCATTTCGACCTCATTATTGAGTTCACTGTTATTTTCGCAACCAAAACATTTGCGGATACGCTGTAACATAAACCAAGCTGTTTTCTGCGTTACATCAATATCGCGTCCGAGTTGCAATGAAGAAATGCCTTTTTTGTGCGACGTGACTATCCATATAGCCACAAACCATTTTCTCAACTCAACTTTCGTGTTATCAAATAAAGTGGCTGTCCGGACATTGAAATACTTACCCGTATTCTTGCAACGATATTTATTACCCTTGCATTTATAGACTTTTGAAGTCGCATCGAACGGCGAAACGACATTGCCATTCCAACGTAAAAACTCCAAATGATCAATACAACTTTGCTCAGTCGGAAATGCGTTTACGATGTCTATAATCGAGTTGAAATTCTTGGATAACATATCTCTTGCTTTTGATTACGATACAAATATAAGTATTTATTTACACTAAATCAAATTTATTAGAATGTATTTACACAAAATCTTATCACGCAATATTCACATTATCAATATAATACAGAAAAGCATGAGAGACGGTTTAATTTTCCTTTCGATGTTAGTAAAATGAATATGATGAGATACACTAAAGTATCTCTATAATTTAAGTACTAACTAAAATTAATGTTACTATGAAAGAGACTTTCAACACTGGAGATTTAGTATGTCTGCAAAATCTCACACAACCCATTATGACTGTCAAAGGAATCACACAGAACGGAAAAGGCGAAATTTTTATAGTATGTAGCTGGTTTTTGAATGGGAAATACATGGAGGAAAATTTTGTACCCGATTCTTTATTTAATATAAACCACCACATATTATCGCAAATATCGGTCAATATTCAATTGGACTATGAAAATTATGGATACGAAATAGCATGCATTAAGACAATAGCCGCCCAAATAGAACGGTTAGAGAGAATGCAAACAGAAGAGACCGAGAGACGAGCCACAGCACACGATAAAAAGGCCAAATAGAATAATGCAACAGTCTTTAATACAAGCTATTTGAAGATGTAAAGCGACAAACAGATAATTAGAATTGAAAAATTTGTACCTTTGACGTGAAATTTGGATATGCCTATGGATAGATAAAATTTAGAAGACACATAGATAAAAGCGTTAGCTTATTTCGGGTATCTGAAACTTGGACACTTTCACATTATCCCCGTGGAATAAGGCGACGCTCACGCATTCATTTTGCGTGGGCTTTGTTCCATTATTCGGGGATGTAGGTAGTCCAAGACCGCAGATACCAGATATGGCAATTTAGCCCGCGCTTTTTATTTGTCTTACAACAGCGGATTGGGGCTATGAAAATAAAAGCATGAATTAAAACTGAATTTTACATGAAGAAATTACTGTTTATAGCGCTTGTCGTTTTTATATCGTCTTGCTCGAAATCTGATGAAAATGACGGTACTCCGAACTTTTTTGCAGATACGAAATGGGAATTAGTACAAGAAAAAGGATATGAAATAAGTGGGGAATATAGGGATGAATGGAATGCGAAATCGGATGATTTCGATGCCATTTATGTTTTCAGAAAAGACAACACCGGCACTTATACGACCTATGAATATATTGATGGGAATATGGAGAGTTCTATATCCGAAATCAGATGGGAACACAATTTGACGGCTGCGGCTTTGGCTATCAGCTTTATTGAATCCGGCGACCAAAAAATGTATAAAATAGGGAGCTACGGAGGAAATCCAACGACAGTGACCTTGCAAATTCATAAGATACAACCGGAATACGATTATGAATATTACAACTTCGAAACTTATGTAAAAAGATAATTTTGGCAGGATGAACAGAACGGGTGGCAAAGTACAGTTTGCCGCCCGTTTTGTTTTTATGCGGTTATTTGTAGTGTGTAAATTTGTATATAGTTACCAAAAAATATTATCTTTGACGCATCAGACATCCGATAAATCAGAATCTATGCCATCGTCCAACTTCGTCGACTACGTGAAAATATTCGGCCGCTCCGGTAAAGGCGGCCCCGGCTCCCGCCATTTCCGCCGCGAGAAATTCATCGAATTCGGCGGCCCGGACGGCGGAGACGGAGGCAACGGAGGCAGCATCGTCCTGCGCGGCAACAGTCAGTACTGGACGCTGATCCACCTCAAGTACAAGCGTCACATCTTCGGCGAGGACGGCGAAGCGGGCAGCGGGGCGCGCTGCTCGGGGAAGAACGGGACGGACGTCGTCATCAACGTGCCGCTGGGCACCGTCGCACGCGATGCGGAAACCGGGGAAATCGTCTGCGAAGTCACCGAAGACGGACAGGAGGCCGTCCTGCTGAAAGGAGGCCGCGGAGGACTCGGCAACTGGCACTTCAAAACGGCGACCAACCAGGCTCCGCGGTATGCGCAACCGGGCGAGGATTGCGTCGAAGGATGGTTCATCCTCGAACTGAAAGTGCTTGCCGACGTCGGGCTGGTCGGATTCCCGAACGCCGGGAAATCGACGCTGCTGGCAGCCGTTTCGGCGGCGAAGCCCAAAATCGCGAATTACGCTTTTACGACCCTCGAACCGAATCTGGGCATCGTCGAATGCCGCGACCACAAGTCGTTCGTGATGGCCGACATCCCCGGTATCATCGAAGGGGCGCATACCGGCAAAGGGCTCGGAACGCGCTTCCTGCGTCACATCGAACGCAACTCGATCCTGCTGTTCATGATCCCGGCCGACACGAAGGACGTGCGCGAAGAATACCGCATCCTGCTGAACGAACTGGAACAATACAACCCCGAACTGCTCGACAAGCAACGCCTGCTGGCGATCACCAAAAGCGACCTGCTGGACGAAGAACTGCAAGAAGCCATTGCCGCCGATCTGCCGGACATTCCGTCGATCTTTATCTCGTCGGTCAGCGGGTACCACATCCGACAACTCAAAGACATGCTCTGGGAAGCCCTGCAACGCGACAATCAGTAACCGAAAACATACGCGGGCCGGAAACGGGACGATTCCATCACCGCATTTTTCGGCGATACGACTTTCAACTGGTAATTCCGGTTGAACCAACTCAGAATCCCTTCGATATAACCGCTGCCCGAAGGAAGCGGCCAATCTGCGAAGTCGGCCTTCGCAGAGGTTCTCACGATCAGCGTATCCCCCGCGGGATCGACCAGATGCCGATCGGTATCCGACATGGTGTCGCACCAGTTCTCCGAGCACTCCGCATCGACGAACTGCACCCGTTCGAAAGCCACGTAACGGCTTACCCAGGCGGCCGCCAGATCGGAAAAAACGAGGGTATCGGGACGAATATCGGTCACGCCGCCCTGCTTTTTCAGAAATTGAGGCCAGACCGACTGCGGAATGAACCCGTTTTCGTAAGCGGAATCGTCCGACGCCGCGCCCAGCGACACCACGCCTCCGTAGTCGCCCAGCACCAGCCCCTGGCAACGGATCCGTACGCCCTGCCCGACCGGAAATACGGTAAAGAGATCGCGTCCGCCGACTTTGACCTCGATTCCTCCGGTGGCATCCTGCACGACCAGCGTATTGCGGAACGCCCCGTAAGCATCGTTCGCCGTTACGACGACACGCAGTTCGACGTCATCGGTCACACGAAGCGGATAACCGCGATACAGCGATTTCAGGTAAGCGACCGACACCGGATCGCCCCCGGGACTCTCTCCGTCGTCCCGATCGAAACCGTTTTTGGACACGCAGCCGGCCAACAGCAACAGCAGACAGCAGCTAATCAACCTGTACATCATTCAAATCACGCATTTTAAGTTCATACACCCGGCGTCCGCCCACTTTCCCGGGCAGCAGAATACCGGTCACCGAAACCGGCCCGTGCGGAACCCGTTCGCCGGCAAACGAAGCGTAACCGCTCGTATAGACATAAACAGAATCCGCTCCGCACCGGAATTTCAACAAGGCGCTGCGCGGCGTACCGTCGGCCGATACCGCCGCAGGGACGGCCCAGGTCGTATCCGACGGCGTATCGAGGCACAGCCGGGCGATCCGCACCAAACAGCCGATCCGGTCGTCGTTCAACCCGGCGATCGTCGTCGGCAGCGCTGTCGGCAGGATCGTTTCGCCGGTTCGCAACAGATGACGCCGCACGATCGCCGGACTCTCCATCGGGGCGACGGGTTCCGTCGCCGAACCGCCCCGCAAACCGATCCGCAACAACCCGTCGTCCAGCGCCGCGGTCAGGCCGTCGGCGGACAACGTCAACCGGCAACCGACCGGATAATCGTTGTGCAGATCGTACAGTCCGGCGCAGACCTCGACCGCGCCGGAATTGTCCTCGAGCATCAGCGTCCGGTAGAAATTATCGGCCCGGTCGGATGTGGTCACATACCCCGACAACACGACCCCGGAGCCGGAAAACGCAACCGGGCCCACCGTACACCGTTCGCGGAGCGTGGCGACCGACATGTTGGGCAACGGCGCGGTTTCATCCGCAGGATGCGGTTCGCCGAAATCGTCATAACCGCACCCGGCGGCCAACAGCGCCGCAGCGCATCCGATCCATATTTTTATAAATCCATTCATTTTCGACCTCGTCAAATCTAAAAACGGAAATTCACAGTCAGGTAATAGGTGCGCGGATAGGCGTACAGGTACTTCGATCCGAAAGCCGTGATGCTCTGGTTCAACCCCGTCCCGCTTTTGCGCAGCCGCATCTGCTCGTAACCGCTGTAAACGATCTCCTTGCGGTTGGCCAGGTTGTTCACCGCCGCGCTTACCGACAGGTAACGACTGCCGAGTCGAAACGATTTCGACACGAACAGATCGATCGTAAAAGCCTCCGGAAAACGCTCCTGCTCCGTCAGCGCTCGCAAATCTTCCGGCGAAGCGGCATAATCGTACACCCGGCCCATCCGGTTCAGCGGACTGACCGTCGTGTAATGGTCGGCCGCATAATTGACCGACAGCGAAGCCATCCACAGTTTCGCCCCACGGTAGCTCAATTCGGCCGAAGCGATCCGCTGCGGCGACCCGCCCAGGCGATACCCTTTCAGCAACGAACGGGCGCGGTCGGCGATCACGCTGCCATCCTTGTCGGACAGGATGCGTACGGACGGATCGTTCCGGTAACTGTTACGGGCCTGCGATGCGGCGACGCGCAGAGCGAACCGCCGCGTAAGCAGCACCTCGGCCCCGAACTCGACTCCTGCATACAGTTTCCCGATCCCCGAAAGTTCCATGTCGGAATAGACCGACGCGATATCGTCGTAGTAGCGGCGCACTTCGGATTCGCCGCGCGAAACCGTCGCATACGCGCACAGTTCGAGTCGAACGGTCCGGCCCGCGTACCGGTAGCTCAGCTCGCCGCCGAACCGGTTCGCCGTACGAGGATCGCCAACCGTACGGTTCCGATAATCGATCGACACGAACACATCGCGCGCGGCCGGAGCGACGTCCTCGTACAGCAGGTCGAGGCGCAACGTATGCGCCGGCGTGAACAGGCAATCGATCCCGCCCTTGAGCGTATATTCGGTAAAATGCAGCCGGGAGGAGCGCCCGTAGGAGTCGCTTCCCGGAAACAATTCCTTCTCATAACGCCCGTTGCGGGAATATCCGACCTGGGCTACCCGCAACGCGACATATCCGCCGAAACGCTCGTCGGAGCGGTTCCTCAGATCGGCCGTAAGCCACCCTTCGCCGCAGACGTAATCCAGGTCGTAGTCGTACCCGTACCGCTCCCCGACGGCCACCCGGCGGTCAGGCGCGCGCAGGTTATTCTGCAATTTGTCGCCGAAATAGCGATCGTCGATCAGGTACGGGTCGATGTCGAACAGAAAAGCGGCGCCGAGCAAGTCGTCCAGCCGGTTGTAAGCGGTCGTCCGGTCGATCCGCACGCGCACCCCTCCCCGCAATCGCAGCGTCCGGGAAGGATGGTAATCGAAACAAGAAACGAACTGCCAGTTCCGGAACCGATCTACGGCGCTGCCCAGCACATAGGCGGCCGGCAGCGTATCGCGATTTCCGTTGGCGAGGTACAACTCCTCCCAATCGATCTGCGTAACCCGGACGTCGCGCTGCCTCCATGCCGCGGAGACGGCCCCGGACACCTCAGGATTCTCGTAGGAACCGGGCAGGTAGCGGTAATAGTCGGGCAACGGATTGCGCGCGTCGTACCAGTCGAGCGCCGAACGCGAAGAGGTTCCCCACAGAGCCGAAACGGTCGTAGTAAGGTTCCAGCGGGCGTCCGCTCCGCAACGCCAGGTAATCAGCGCCATCGGCGTCCGTTCGCAGCGGACGCGGGACGGGCGGACGCGTCCCTGCTGGTATCCCCAGGCCGGATTGTAAAGACGATCTCCGGACGCTTCGAATGCTTCGGCGGTCGAGGCGCTGCGCAATCCCCGCTCGGACGGGGCCATCAGGAACACGGCGGAAAGGGAATTTTTCGCGCCGAGCCGGCGCCCGAGCGAAAGACACAGCGACCACTCGTCGGCGTAGACGCCCCGGATATGCCGGTCACGCCCCCAGCGCCGGGTTCCGGCCGCTGCGAAAGCCCAGCCGCCGCCCAAGGTTCCGGTCGCGATTCCCGCACGCAAACCCTGCCGGAAACGGCGGTCGGTAAACATCCAGCCTGCACGGCCGCCGGGCGGCTCGTGCAAAACGTCGAGATCGTATTCGCAAATGTTACCGGCATTGCCGACCGTCGAAACGGACGGCGCGATCCCCGGCTGTTCATCCAGCCGGACGGGAGCCTGGCGAACGGCCGTCAGCACATTCCAGAACGGCTCGCCGGTAACCGGATTGTCCAGATCGATCCCGTTCAGCAAC
>OBAR01001910.1_pt1 | contig 16106 bp, 13 predicted proteins | sample 1517911 | NCBI WGS metagenome assembly OBAR01 (sample SAMN04571709, study PRJEB22368) | human gut metagenome | biome: human gut; material: stool | host: Homo sapiens | place: Luxembourg | collected 2012-10-26
TGAACACCAGTTTAGAGTCGGTAATCTCGCCGGATACGGTCTCTACGGCGTCGCCGCCGGACCGGGGCTGGAGAACGATTTTATCTTTGCCCAGGAAACCGCGGCCGGTAACCGTCACGTTCCCTCCTACCATCGATTCCACGAAAGAAGGAATCGACAGGGAAGCGAGTTCGATCGGGGTGTTCAGATCGGGATCGTCCGCCGGATCGACCGGTTTGAGCGTCAGCGTCCAGCCTTGTTCGTCGATGGCCAAGTCGTCGGGGAACGTGAACACCAGTTTGGCGTCGGTAACTTCGGAATTGGTAACCTCCACGGCATCGCCGCCCGAAACGGGTTTAAGTTCCACCCTGTCTTTACCGAGGAAACCTTTGCCGTCGATCGTAACGCTGGCGCCTTTCATCGATTCGGTAAAATCGGGAATCACCACGTCCGACAGTTCGATCGGCGTCGTCAGTTCGGGGTCTTCCGGATCTTCGGGCATCATCGTGCCGATTTCCTTGCTCTGCGTACCGCGCTTGAGCGTCAGCGTCCAACCTTCTTCGCTGGTGGCCAGATCGCTCGGGAACTTGAACACCAGCTTGGAAGCCGTAATTTCCGCCGGAGCGATCTCGACGGCCGTACCGCTGGGACGGGGCGTAAGGGCGATTTTGTCCTTACCGAGAAAACCTTTGCCCTGGATCGTGACATTGGCTCCCTTCATCGATTCCTGGAAAGTCGGGATCACGACGCCGGACAACTCGATCGGAGTCGTCAGATCAGGGTCCTCCCCGCCGTCGTTCTTCTCGTCGCTACACGAAGTAGCGGCGAACCCCATCGTGGCGATTGACGCCAACAACAATAAATACTTTTTCATACGCATAAAGTTTTAAAGCGGCATTTCTGCCAAAAGTAATTAATGGTTAATAGATTATGTTTGTTACTCCATTCGGTATCGTCTCGTATTCAATCCGTTGCTTTTTTCGCGGCCCGGTCCGCCATTACTGCTACTTAAACGGTTAAGCTGCGCTGCCTAAAAAAGATTTTTCTCCCGTTCGAATTTCAAAAAAAACAACCGTTAAAAAACAAATGCCATCCACGTTTTTCATAATTTATTAAAAATATACAAAAACCGCACTTTACCGTTACAGAGAGCGCCTCTTACTTTTACTCGGTTCATTACTTTCGCAAACCGGAACAAATCGCCGCCGTTACGACGCTTTTTCGTTCGCTCTATCCTCTTTTACGAACTTCTGTTTTCAAAATTAGATTTAATTTTCTAAATAAACAACAAATTCCCGTTACATTTTCATTACTTTTTTCGCATTTTCCGTAAAAAACAAAACCGAAACGGGATTTACAGCCCGTTTTTCACCGCCTGGAATACACGACCCGCCTTTTTTCGTTTTCCGCAAAAAGACAAAAACGGGATTAAAACGAGAGAATCGGCATCCTCTTTTCCTCCGGAGTTCTTCGAAATCTCCCGGACGAAAAAACGGACAGGAGCAATCGTCGGTTACCGCACCCCGCCGTAAGCCGCAAAACATACGTTCTTATGCAGGATCTCCACCTCGCGGAAACCGACTTCGCGCATCAGGTCGAGTTGGTAGTTCAACGGCCGGGGAGAATCCTCCAGCTCCACGTAAGCCAGCACCCTGTCGCGGTACTCCGTTCCGCCCAGAGCGGTCAGGTAATCGCCGTAACGCTCCCGAAAATAGGCGGAAAGTACCTCCGTTTGCTGCACGACCAGGTCGGAAATCATCAGGCAGCCGCCCGGACGCAGGCTCCGGTACAACCGGGCGAACACGGTCTGCCACTCCTCGTCCCCGCGCAAATGATGCAGCGCGGCTCCCGACAGCACGATATCGTACCGGCATTCGCCCAGATCGGCCTCGCGGACGTCCCGCTGTACCGCCGTGACCCGGCCGGCCGAACAGGCCGAAACGCGTTCGACGGCCCGGTCGAGCATCGGGCGGCTCAGGTCGAGCAGCGTGCAATGAAGCCCCGGCCGTTTCGAAAGCATTTTGAGCGTATAGTTTCCCGCCCCGCAGCCCACGTCCAGCAGATCCGTCGCCAAAGGCGTCAGACGCGCCGCGGCTTCGGTAATCAGTTCCAGCGACAACGCCGCATCGACAGTCGAAACCTGTCCGCTCTGCAAATTCGAAAAACGCTCGACATCGTGATCGAAGCGTTCCCGAATCTCTTCCACACTCGATTTTTCCCGCATATCTTATAAATTGAATTCCATATCCGGAAAACCCGGACATTCATAGCAAAGATAACGTTAATTATCACAAAATTAATCCTACATTTGCATAAATATACCACACCCTATGAAACAAACCGTCCGCCCCCACTCGATGCGCGCCTGGATACTTGCGGCGCGCCCGAAAACGCTCCCCGCGGCAGCCGTTCCCGTACTGCTGGGATGCGCGCTGGCGCTGGCGGAAGGCGGATTCCGGTGGATTCCCGCTCTGCTCTGCCTGCTGTTCGCGCTGCTGATGCAGATCGACGCAAATCTGATCAACGACCTGTTCGACTACCGCAAAGGAAGCGACCGCAAAGACCGCCTCGGGCCCGAACGAGCCTGCGCGCAGGGCTGGATTTCGCCGCGCGCCATGAAACGGGGAATCGCCCTGATTACCGCGACCGCCTGCGCGACGGGCCTTTGCCTGCTTTTTTACGGAGGAACCGAGTTGATCGTCGTCGGAGCGGTCTGCGTCGTATTCGCATTCCTGTACACCGCCGGGCCGTACCCGCTGGCCTACCACGGCTGGGGCGACGGGCTGGTGATCGTCTTTTTCGGTTTCGTTCCGGTCGGAGTCACCTACTATGTGCTGTGTCACGGATGGACGACCGAAGTAACGGTCGTCTCGCTGGCCTGCGGACTGGTGATCGATACGCTGCTGATGGTAAACAACTACCGGGATCGCGAGCAGGATGCGCAGAGCGGCAAACGGACGTTGGTCGTGCGTTTCGGCCCGAAAGCGGGCAGCCTGGCGTACCTGACGCTGGGAATAGTCGCCTCAGGACTCTGTCTGACGCTGCTCTCCGGCGAGTATTTCGCGGCGGGGCTACTCCCGCTGGCCTACCTGCCGTTTCACCTGGCAGCCTGGCGACGGATGGTACGAATCCGCGAAGGCCGGGAACTGAATCTCATCCTGGGAAAAACGTCTCGTAACATCTTGATTTTCGGAATACTGCTAACCGCGGGGCTGATCCTGCGGTAATGCGGCGAACGAGCGGCTCCGGCGGAACAATCCGCCGGGCATGGGATTTGAACCGTTACCGTAACCACCAAAATCCTTTATCATGAAAAAAATTCTGCTTTTCGTCTTCCTGCTTGCCGGAACCGCCCTGGCGGCCCAGAAATCCCAACCGATCCGAGTGCTCTTCATCGGAAACAGTTATACCTTTTATCATAACCTTCCCGATCTGGTGTCGCAAATCGGCGAAAGCGTCGGCTTTCCGATCGACGCGACGGCCTGCACCAAGGGCAGCCAACGCTTTACCGGTCACCTGCAAAACGGGAAACTGCTTCGGATGCTCGCCGCCGGAGGATGGGACTACGTCGTCCTACAGGAGCAGAGCGAAGCCCCGGCCCTGCCGACCGAACTGGTCGCCGAGGGAACGTACCGGCCCGCCCGGACGCTGGACAGCCTCGTTCACGCCGGAAGTCCGCAGGCGCGGGTAATCTATTACATGACCTGGGGACGCAAAGAAGGCAGTAAGACTTACGGGAACCACTATCCGCCGGTAGCGACCTACGAAGGTATGCAGCAGCGGTTGGCGACCAGTTACCTGGAGATGGCTTACCGCAGCGGCGGCTGGTGCGCGCCGGTAGGACTGGCCTGGATGCGGGTACGGAGCGAGAAACCCGAATACGAACTGTATATGCCGGACGGAAGCCATCCGTCGGAAGCGGGCACGCTGCTCGCGGCGAACGTAATTTTCAGCGTTATCTACGGCAAACCGTACGCCTCGGAGATCCGGGCGGGCGTTCCGCAGCAGCAGGCGGAATACCTGCGACAAGTGGCGCAGCAGACCGTATTCGACAACCTGCGGCTGATCAACGTCGAACCGGTCGCCCCCGGCCCGCTGCCCGAAATCGCCCTGCCCCGCAAATAAACGGGCCCCGGGAGAATCCGGCAAAATACGAAGACGCATTTCCGACCGCATTCCGCGCAACGGTTTTCTTATAGCGGACGCCCGTCGCAAAATAGCGCTACCTCAACCCGTCGAGCCATTTCTCCAGTTCGGCGAGCCATTGCCGCTTATAGCGGAACGTATCGCTGAACCCGAAACCGTGTCCCCCCTTGGGATAGATATGCAGCGAAGCGGGAACCCGATTATCCATCAGGGCCCGGTAATACAGCAGGCTGTTTTCGGGCGTAACGGCCTGGTCGTCCCCGGCCAGCGCGATAAAGGCGGCCGGCGTCTCCGGGGAAACATACCGGTCGAGCGAACATGCGGCGATCTCATCCCCGGAAGGGTGCGGTCCCATCAACCGCTCGCGCGAGGGAAGATGCGTCAGCCCGTCCCGCATACTGATAACCGGATAAAGCAAGATTTGAAAATCCGGTCGCATTCCCGTCTCCGGGAACAGGGCCGCCGACGCCGCGACATAGCCTCCGATGGAGGCCCCCATCACCCCCAGAGACCGGATGCGCAACTCTCCGGAGCGCTCTTCCAACAGGCGTACCGCCCGGCGGATATCCTCTCCGGGAATCTCGCGGTGGCCGTTCGGCAACCTGTATTTCAATACGGCCAGCGTAATGCCCCGCTCGTTGAACCACGATGCGAAAGCGCGGCCCTCGTGCTCCACGGCCACGCCCCGAAATCCTCCGCCCGGACACAGGATAACGGCTTGCCCGCACGGCTGCGAGGCCGGATAAACGTATAACACGGGGACGGAAACATTGCCGATCAGTCCCGGCCCGAGCGTCTGCTCCGCTCCAGAAAGGCCGTTGGACGAAGGCACGCCTTCGGGCCACAAAAGCACCTCCCGGCAAATCGATCCGAATTCTTCCATCAGTTCATCTTTTATCTATCTGAAACGCGACACGCGCAGCGAGCGAAGCCCGTTCCCCGCCCGCCTGCCGCCGGTTCGTCGGCTCAGCGGCCGCGCTCTTTCACCGCAAAATACCGATCGACGGCGAACTTGCCCGGCCCCGCGATGTACATCAGCACGAAAACGACCAGGTACACCAACGCCAACTCGCGAACGGCAAAGGCATCCTGGCTATGAATCACGAAAAAGGCCATCGCCATCGTAAAAATCATCGGGATCATCGCGAGGCGGTACAAAAAGCCGATCAAAAAACCGAACGAACAAACCAGCTCGCCGAATATGGCCAGCATCAGCGAGAAACGGCTGCCGACGCCCAACGGATCGGGAAAGACATCGGCCATCTGCGCGAATCCAGCCCACTTCTGCAACCCGTGCGACATCAGCAATACGCCGAAAATAACCCTCGCCGCCAACAATAACAGCGACGTCTTCGCACCTTCCGGTCTAACGGGAAATAAAAAACGATATAACATAACATTCAATTTAAATTCACACCAACTACAAGCTTATCAAATACTTTGCCACGAAACGCGCCGTCCTGCCGAATCGAAGAACCGATCCCTTTCGACGCCCGGCGCGTTTCACGCGCAACCGCAGAACCCGGCCCCGCACGATACGATTCTCCGGCTTTCGCCGACGAACGGCTACGACCGTAAATTTAATAAAAATAATTCGGTAGAAACCGATTGACTTTTTGATCGCTCAGAATAACGGACAAAGCGCCTAGATCTTCTTCGGTGAAACGCCGTAATATTTTGGGATTCTATACTGCCGGATTTGTGCGAATAAAGTGCGGAACGCAACGAATCAGGGATATTCCCTTGACGGAAAATATCTTTAATATCGACACCGGCCGCTTACCAAATTCGTCCGACCCGGTAAAACGACGAAGGCAGATGCCTTTTATCATCTGCCTTCCGACGTTTGCGGTCGTAGACCTTTTTCGATTTGTGTATCCGACTGAAACAGATCGGACGGTTGTGATTCTCGATCTCGGCCTCGCGGCTTCCTCTGCGACTGGCTTTGACGTAATCGCGTTCGGCAATTCTTTTTGTTTTCACTTCATGTCAATTTACGGCTGAGCCGCAAAGATAGCATATTTTAAGTCGTTCCGGCCCTATTGACCGTTTCAAAAAGACCTATTTCCCGCCCCTCATCGGTTGTCACGTCATTATTTTTAAACGCACACCTGCCCCACAAAAGACATAATACACTAATTATAAGATCATTAAAAGAACAACGATACAAATCCGGAAATTATTTTCCACAGGAATATTGTTTTATCGGAAAACAATTCGCACCTTTGCGCCATTACTTTCCAACAAAAGTATCTTCCATGGGATCGCATTGTAAATAATTTTCAAACAGGCTATATGAAACATATCATTATCGGAGGCGTCGCGGGAGGTGCAACCGCGGCGGCCAGGATTCGCCGGGCAGACGAGGAGGCCGAGATCGTCTTACTCGAAAAAGGCAAATACATCTCGTACGCCAACTGCGGTCTGCCGTATTATATCGGCGGCGCGATCGCCGAACGGGAAAAACTCTTTTTACAGACCCCGGCTTCGTTCGGCGGACGATTCAATATCGACGTGCGGATCGAAAACGAGGCGGTAGGCATCGATACCGCGGCAAAGAGCGTCGAAGTGCGCCGTGCGGATGGATCGACCTATACGGAAAGCTACGACAAGCTGCTCCTGTCGCCGGGCGCTTCGCCTGTGCGTCCGCCGCTGAAGGGCATCGACAGCGAAGGAATTTTCACCCTGAGAAACGTCGACGATACGGACCGTATCAAAAACTATATAACCACACGAACGGTCGCCAGCGCTGTCGTCGTGGGCGCGGGATTTATCGGATTGGAAATGGCCGAGAACTTGCATCGCGCGGGAGCGGGAGTGTCGATCGTAGAGATGGGCAATCAGGTGATGGCGCCGGTCGATTTCTCCATCGCCTCGCATGTGCACCAACACTTGTTACAAAAAGGGGTGCACCATTATTTGGAGCAGAGCGTCGAACGCTTCGAAAAACGGGGCGACAAAATCGAGGTCTTTTTCACAAGCGGGAAGAGTATCGCGACCGACCTGGTTATCCTTTCGATCGGCGTCCGTCCCGAAACGGCACTGGCCAAAGCAGCCGGACTCAGGATCGGCGAGACGGGAGGCATCTGGGTGGACGACTATCTTCAGACTTCGGCGGCGGATGTTTATGCTGTGGGAGACGCCATCGAATTTCCGCATCCGCTGACAGGCAAACCCTGGCTAAATTACCTGGCCAATCCCGCCAACCGCCAGGGACGCATCGTGGCGGACAACATGGTCTTCGGCAATACGACCCGATATGAAGGGGCGATAGGAACTTCTATCGCCAAGGTGTTCGATATGACGGTGGCTTCGACCGGACTTGCGGCCAAGCGGCTCAAACAGTTCGGCATTCCGTATGCCAGTTCGACCACCCATTCGGCCTCGCATGCGGGGTACTATCCCGATGCGTTGCCGCTGACCCTCAAGCTGACCTTCGACCCCGCGAGCGGCAAACTCTACGGCGGTCAGTGCGTGGGCTACGACGGAGCAGACAAGCGTATCGACCAGATTGCCCTGCTGATCAAGCAGGGAGGCACGGTTTACGATCTGATAAAAGTCGAGCACGCCTACGCCCCTCCTTTTTCATCGGCAAAAGATCCGATCGCCATAGCCGGTTATGTGGCCGGCAACATCATCAGCGGGGCGATGCCTGTGGCGACCTGGCGGCAAATGGCGGAAGCGGATCGCTGCGACACGCTGTTTCTGGATGTGCGTACCCGCGAGGAACACGCCTTCGGAGCGATCCCCGGTTCGGTGAACATTCCGCTGGACGAGCTTCGCGGCCGGATCGGCGAACTGCCGCGCGACAAAGAGATTTACATCTATTGCGCCGTTGGTCTACGGGGATACCTGGCCTTGAAAATTCTGACGGGACACGGGTTTACCCGTGTCAAAAACCTGTCGGGCGGATACAAAACCTATGCGACGGCGACCGCGCCGATCGAAAATAAAACGGCGACGATCAGAACGGATGGCAAAACGGATACGCGGCATACCGGGGAGCGGATAAAAACCTTGAAAATCGACGCCTGCGGATTGCAGTGCCCCGGCCCGGTCATGAAGATCAAACAGGCGATCGACTCGATCGGCGAAGGCGAACGAATCGAAATGGTCGCCACCGACGCCGGATTCTCGCGCGACGCGCAGGCATGGTGCAACACGACCGGAAACATCCTGATATCCAATTCGGAAGAAAAGGGCAAATATACGGTCGTCATTGAAAAAGGTTCGCCCCAAGCGTGCAGGACGGCCACCTCGTGCGACGGCAAAGCCAAAACGCTCATCATGTTCAGCGACGACCTGGATAAAGCCTTGGCCACATTCGTGCTGGCCAACGGCGCGGCGGCTACCGGACAGAAGGTGTCGATATTCTTTACGTTCTGGGGATTGAACGTGATCAAGAAAGTCGCCAAGCCGAAGGTAAAAAAGGATATTTTCGGACGCATGTTCGGCATGATGCTACCGTCAAGTTCACTGAAATTACACCTTTCCAAAATGAGTATGCTGGGAATCGGCGACCGGATGATGCGCCACATCATGAAACGAAAGGGTATCGACTCGCTCGAATCGTTACGGCAACAGGCCATAGACAGCGGCGTGGAATTTATCGCCTGCCAGATGTCGATGGACGTCATGGGTGTCAAACGCGAAGAGCTGTTGGACGAAGCGACCGTAGGCGGCGTTGCGACCTACATGGAGCGTGCCGAAGGAGCGAATGTAAACCTGTTCGTCTAAAACCGACATATGCTATGAAAAAAGGAATTTTAGTCGTTCTCGCGGCGGCAACCTCCGTCCTCGGTCTCCGGGCGCAAGAGCGAGCGGGACACGGAGAGCACGCCCACCCGCGAAACGAAGCAGGACTGAGCCTCGGCGCGGCATACGGCATCGAGCATAAAGAGTGGGCTCCGGCGATCCATGCGCACTATTTCAGGACGCTCGCCCCGCACAGTCGCTGGGCTCTAGGCGCCGGAATAGAATTCATTCCCGGCGAGGAGCGTCATTGGGAGATCGGCGCAGGAGCGAGATTTCAGGTACTGAACGATCTTCAACTGTCGCTGATGCCGGGCATATCGATCGTCGACAAAGCGAAGTTTTCCCTGCACACCGAGGCCGTTTACGAAGCGATCCATCTGGGGGGCTTTCATTTCGGCCCGGTCGTAGGTTACGCATGGACGCGGGATCACTCCCATGTATCGGCCGGCGTACATGCCGCTTTTGCATTCTAAACGGAAAGGATCATGAACAGGTTTGGGATCATCCGGCTCAGTTTGCCACGATTCACCCGGCGGAGATCTCTATCGAGGACTTGTAGGCTGCGAGCCCGATCGCCTCGTCGCCCGGAATGCGTCGACGGGCGCTGTTGTTCGGACTGTTCCAAAAAGAGAAAAGACAATAAATAACTTTTTGAAAACCGAATGCGGTAAATAACTAAAATACTGCAACATGCATCGAAACGTCAAAGACATGGATAGACTATGTAAAATACGCGACATTCAGCGCGCGGTCAACCAATTCGAGCAAGGATTTGAAAAAACATACGGAATTTGTTTGAACGAAGGAATGGCGCTGTGTTCGTTGCTCAAAGCCGGCAGCCTCTCTTCGGGAGAAATCGGCGAGCTGTTGGGACTGACTTCGTCGAACAACTCGAAAGTGATCGGCTCGGTCGAGAAAAAAGGACTGGTCGAGCGCGTGATAGGCACAAAAGACAAGCGTCAGATGTATTTTTCGTTAACCCCGAAGGGAAAGGAATTGATTTCGTCCCTCAAATGCGAACAGATTGAAATCGCCCCGCCGCTTCTGGAGTTACTGGAACGGAGCGGAACAGCCGAATAGAGTTGTTGACATCGGCGCCTGTTCGCGCCCCCATGCCGTCGGAGAAGTCGGTTCATATTCCGCGGCGGTTCTATGTTTTAATTAAATAAAGGCACTTATACACTTTTACTGGGCGCGGGTATTTCACGATCTTCCGGCATCCCTTCCGGTCGGGACATCGTAGCAGATTTGCTAAAAAAATTAGCTGCGCTCGGTGGAGAAAAAAACATAACCGATTATGAAAAATGGTATCGGGACAAATATGGTAAAGCCGTAGACTATTCCTCCCTATTAAGCGAACGGGGCAACCTGATGAAACCATACTTCGAACCCAACGAAGAAGAAGCGCAATCTCATCTGAAAGAACCGACAAAGGCTCGCAGGGCTATCGCTCAGTTGACCAAAAACGCCTATCTGAAAATCATTTTCACGACAAATTTCGACCGGCCGCTTGAAAAAGCACTGGCCGATGAGGGAATAACGCTCAGGTTATCTGTCATGAAGATGACATCGAAGGAACGTGCCTTTGGAACATAGTTCACTGACGATTGTAAAAATAAACGGGGATTATATCGATTGTCGTTTCCGGAACACAGCCGAAGAACGGGATGCTTATCCGCCTAAACTACACGAATTTTCACATCGCATCTTTTCCGAATCCGGACTGATTACCTGCGGCAGGTCGGCCACCTGAGACAAAGGATTAACTGCTATTATCCGTTGTATTGAAAACCAACGGCATACCCGCCCTTTCGGATTGCGATGCCGAGCACCCGTTAAACAAAGAGATCATCCTTACCCGGACAAAGAAATATCTTGCCTCTCCACATGGGAGTATCGCATTTTCTGACCTATTCGAGTCGGAAGGACAACGCGCCTACGGCAAAATCATGCAGCATGCCGACTATCATTTTGTCTTCGATTCCGATAGTTTCCGCACATACCTCGGTATATATCAGAATGCGGTAGATCCCCTACTCCCTATGAGTATCTCAACTGTCCGCTGGGGAAAATCAAAGCATTTCGAGGCAATTACAGATATACTCGTAAAATTGGCCGCAAATTGTCTTTCCCTGAAAAAAGTTGACTCATAAACCTTTCAAGTTTATGCTTCATTCTTTTTTGCGTTCTCAGTATTATGACATGGTTATAGACATGTATTTTAATCAAGAGATTCCCGTAACGCGTATTTGTAAAATCGTACCCGTATCTCGTGCAGGTATTTACAAATGGCTTCGTAAGTTTGTATCGGAGAATGGTGCCCCCTCTCTTCCCATACAAAAACCGATCATGAAAGTTAAGACTTCAGTTAAGGCAGAGCCGGAGGCTCATCACAAACTTCCCGAAAATGTTAAGTCTCTGCAGGCAGAAATAGCCCGACTTACTCAAGAGCTCAAATATGAAAAGATGCGAGCCGATGCCTATGACACCATGATTGATCTGGCCGAAAATACTTTCAAAATACCGATCAGAAAAAAATCTGGCGCCGAACAGTAGAGTCCCTGCATGCCAAGGATGCCAAGATCTATGAGGTCTTGGGTCTGTGCAAATTGTTTGGCGTATCCAAGCAGGCGTATTATCAACACGATGAATCGAAAGTGCTTTTAAGGGCCGCCCAAGAAGTATTTGTACTTGAATATGTCCGTTCTATCCGAGCCAAAGATCCCGGCATAGGCGGCATGAAACTCTGGCATATGTATAAGCAGTCGTTTGCGGGTAACCATCCCGTCGGTCGCGACCGTTTTGCAGAGATCATCAACAGATACAACCTGAAAATCCGGCAGAAAGTTCGAAGGCCTCGCACAACGGACTCGACACACGGGCTTCCACTTTATCCTAACATCGTGAAAGACTTTATTCCCACCAAGCCCAATCAACTGTGGGTGATCGATATGACATTCATTGCTATATGGATGGATGCATATCGCTATATCTTTTGCTATCTGTCTCTCGTTATGGATGCATTTACTGAGGAAATCGTCGGTTGGAGTGTCGGCCCTACACTGGCCACTACATATCCCTTACAAGCCCTCAGGATGGCCCTTAAACGCATTGCCAATACGAACGACAGCAGATTAATCCATCATTCTGACCGGGGATGCCAGTATGCCAGTTCAGAGTATATAAAACTACTGAAAGACCATAATATCCGTATTAGTATGACAGAGACCGGTGACCCCAAAGACAATGCCCAGGCTGAGCGTATCAATAATACGATGAAAAACGAACTACTAAAAGATATACGGTTCACTTGTATTGAAGAGGTTATCGCTGCTGTGGATCGTGCTGTTACCTTCTACAATAACGAGAGACCTCATATGAGCATCGATATGATGACTCCGGCTCAGGCTGTTTGTTGTGAGGGAAAGATTAACAAACGATGGGTCAGTTATCGCGAAAAGGCTATTTATCAAAAGCGAACTATTGGGGAAATCCCTGAAAATACTTTACCTTTATATGTCGCTCAGAAGAAATCTGTCGGCCATACCCTGCAGTCAACCTCTGAACGGGATAAAACTTAGAAAGACAACAAATTTTAGGGATAACGACGACCAGTCAACCTAAAGCAGATATAAGTTAAACCAGAGTCAACTTCTCTTAGGGTTAAGACTCAATCCGAGTCAACCTAAATCCGGAAAACACATACCTGTTTATTATTTAGAGTTTTACATTTGTTTCGTGCAAAGGAATAGAGTGATTCTATGGTGGCAACATTCACTGATAAATAACTTATCCAATCTTTGGAGCAGCGAGTAGCTTATCCAGTTCGGACTTGGATATAAGTGTGTATTTTCCTTTCTTGACTTTTTGAATATTATGATACTTCGCATAGTGATAGAGCTGGTCACGGGTAAGTTTGAACTTTTCCATTGCTTCGGCTACCGTATAATACTGCGGTTCTTCGGGTGCTGCCAGACCTTTGGCTATATCCACGTGCTTCTTGGAATAGTACACCATGATGCCTTTTTTCTTTTTCGGAATGGCGTTCTTCGAAACGAAACAGTAGATGGCGGATAAGGTCATACCGAATTTCTCCTGCATCTCTTGGGTGCTATACCATTCGGTAATGTCTGGATTCGGGGCTTTCTTGGCAAAGTAAGCGTCTATGTGTTTCTTACTCCAGTAGGTCTTGCCACGATTAAAAGTCCGAGGAATGTTGTTCTTCTTGGCTACCACGAATATCCATGACTCGTTTACATGATACTTCTCCTTGACTTCTGCGGTGGTATAGAAGTCGGTGATAGGGACTTTCTCTTTTGTCGGAGTGTGGAACTTTGTTGGATTATTGAATAGCTCGTCAATATCCTCTTTCTTCAAAAGATATTTGAATCCTAATCGGATTACCTCCAATTCTCCTCTTTTAATATAACAGTAAACGGTAGGTCGGGTTACTCCGAGATAAATCGCAGTTTCGGTGATTGTGAGAAATGGTTTGTCCTTGATTTTTTCAATAGGCTTCTCTTCAATCTTCTTTTCTACAATTTGATTGTTTGCTTTGATTGCTTCATCACGCTTTCTCTTTTTATAAAGTGCATTAGCGCATTGTTTGGAACAACACGCTGTTGTTGTCTTTTGGGCGATAAACTCTTTACTGCACCAAGCACAAATTCGTTTAATTTTCAAGTTACTACTCATTTTATTACATCTTTATTTCTCCGTTATTTCTGTCAATTCCCGTAAAACCGTGTAAAATGGCGTAAAGTTTCTCTACTACCTTTCCACCCGATTTTCAAGCGTGTAACAAGCGAGCAACAAATGCGGTACAAAAATGAGCTGAAAAAGCCCTATAAACGATAACTATCGCTTATAAGGCTAAAAAGAAAGGCGCTCAAAATGAACGCCTTGATAATCGTTGATGATATATGCTAATCGTTGGTAATCACCACTTACTTGCCGATGCAAAACTTAGAAAAAATCGAACTGAGGATATCGTCCGTCGTTATTTCACCGGTAATCAAGCCTATACAATGTAAAACTTCTCTAATGTCTTGCGCCAGCAGGTCTCCGGCGAGTCCGGATTCGATGCCTTCACGGGCTCGTTGCAACGCTTCGTGCGCGCGGAGCAGGATTTCGTGGTGCCGGCTGTTGAAAACCACGATCCGGTCGCCGTTTAGGGTCTTGGAATCGACGCTCCGCTTCAAAAAGCCGGTCAGCTCGTCCAAGTTGATTTGCCGCTTGGCCGACAGGGGAAGGACAAGATGCGGGATTTTCGACGAGAGTCGTTCCCTTTTCTGTCGTAGCTCTTCGTCCGGCAGCGTATCGCACTTATTCAAAATCAGTGCGATACGCTGCCCCTCCTTGAAAGAGAGCGAAGCGTACTGCGCATAAATATCGTCCACGCTGTCGCGCGCGTCAGTCAGCAACAGAATTACCGACGCCCGGCCGATCCGGTCGAACGTACGTTCGATCCCCAAACTCTCGAGCGGATCGTCCGTACGGCGAATCCCGGCCGTATCGATAAACCGGAACGTCACGCCGTCGATGTTCAGCGTATCCTCGATCACGTCGCGCGTCGTGCCGGCGATATCCGAAACCAACGCTTTTTCTTCGCAAAGCAATGTATTCAGCAGGGTCGACTTCCCGACATTCGGAACCCCGACGATCGCAACGGGCACTCCGTTTTTCAATACGTTGCCGAGCCCGAACGAAGCGATCAGGCGATCCATCCGCTGCCCGACAGACGACAGCACGTCGAGCAACTGCGTGCGATCGGCGAATTCGACATCTTCCTCGCCGAAGTCGAGTTCGAGTTCGACCAGCGACACCAGTTCGAGCAACCGGTCGCGCAATTGCCCGAACTCGTCCGAATAACCGCCGCGCATCTGCTCGTAAGCCAGCGCATGGGCCGCCCGGTTGTCGGCCGCGATCATATCGGCCACCGCCTCGGCCTGCGAAAGATCCATTTTGCCGGCCAGGAATGCCCGCAACGTAAATTCGCCGGGTTGGGCCGTCCGGACTCCGGACTCGACCAGCAACCGCATGACTTCGCGCTGGATATACGGCGACGCATGGCACGAAACTTCGATCATATCCTCGCCGGTATAGGAGTGCGGCGCGCGGAATACCGAAACCAGCACTTCGTCGACAACCGTTTCGCCGTCGCGGATCGTCCCGTAAAGGATCGTAAACCCCCGGGCATCGGCCAGCCGCCGGCCGCGTACCCCGCGGAAGATCCGGTCGCCGGCGGCAATGGCTCCGCCGCCGCTGACGCGGATCAGCGTAACGGCTCCCCCAACCCCGGAGGCAACGGCGGCTATCGTATCGTTCTCGATCATCGTCAGCGAATGATTTTCAGGGTTTGTCCGATTTTCAGATTACTGTTTTTCAATTGATTCCACTTCATCAATTGAGAAACCGTCACCTTATATTTATGCGCGATGGCTCCGAGCGTATCGCCTTTTTTGACCTTATAGGTCAACGGATCTGGGCCGGAATAACCGTCTCCGTTCGAACCGCCCTGTTGCGATGAAGCGGCGGACGCTGTCAGTCGTCCGTCCGAAACGGTATCGGCCGGCAACGTGTCGGCCTGCGCAAGACGCGCCTGCTCGCACTCGATAAAACGACAGACCTCCTGCTGCGGCAACACCAGCGGATAACTTTTCACGGTAGCCGGAATGACATCCTGCTTATACTGCGGATTCAGCAACTTCACCAATTCGGACGGCAAGTTCAATTTTTCCGAAACGCGGTTCAAATCGATCCGGCGACTGACCATCACCGTATCGGTTGCCAGCGGCAGCGGCGAAGCGAACGGGACGACCCCGTAATCGGAATGGTAATAGTACAGATAAGCGAGCGCTACGAACGCGGGAACGTAGTCGCGAGTCGCTTTCGGCAGGTAAGGATAAATGTCCCAGTAAGTCGAAGCGTTGGCCCCGGCCCGCTGCAACGCCTTATTCACATTGCCGGGGCCGCAATTATAGGAAGCCATCACGAGCGTCCAGTCGTGGTAGATATCGTAAAGATCCTTCATATAGCGACAGGCGGCGGCCGTCGCCTGCACCGGATCGCGCCGGGCATCGACCATCGAAGATATCTCGAGTCCGTACTGCCGACCGGTTTGCAGCATGAACTGCCACAGGCCGACCGCGCCGACCGGCGACGTGGCCGTCGGATTCAGCGCCGATTCGATCACCGCAACGAATTTCAGCTCCAGCGGCAGGCCG
>OBAR01001930.1_pt1 | contig 15912 bp, 10 predicted proteins | sample 1517911 | NCBI WGS metagenome assembly OBAR01 (sample SAMN04571709, study PRJEB22368) | human gut metagenome | biome: human gut; material: stool | host: Homo sapiens | place: Luxembourg | collected 2012-10-26
GCGGCATACGAAGATAACAAGACGCCGGTCGTCCTGCATTACTGCGTGGCCACGAACGGCAATGTGGGCTCGGCCGAAGGATTCGCCAACACGGTGTTCCGCGTGCTGAACAATCCGCAGGGCTGGCCGCGCGCGGGCGTCATATTCGCGCCGACCCACGACACGAATGCCTGCGAGTTCACGATCATGCTCGCCGAATCAAGCAAGCTGGCCGAATATTCGCAGGGTTGCTCTGCAGAATACAGCTGCCGTGTGGGAACCGACGTGATCATCAACAAGAAGCGTTGGGACGAGGCCGTCGAACACTGGTTTGCACATGGCGAGACGCTCTCGCAGTACCGCACGATGGTGCTCAACCATGAGGTGGGCCATGTGCTCGGCCACGTCGACAACGAGACCGTGTGCGAGGGCGAGGGCAAGAGGGCGCCGCTCATGCAGGAGCAGTCGATGGACTTGCGCGGCTGCACTCCGAACGCATGGCCGCTCGACAACGAGTTGTGGACGGCGTACTGATGGCCGGCCGTTTTGCTCCCACCCCGTCGGGGCGCATGCATTTGGGCAACGCGTTCGCCATGCTCGCCGCGTGGCTTTCCGCACGGTCGCGCCATGAGCCGATCTATTTGCGCATCGAGGACATCGACACCCCACGTGTGCTCCCCGGCGCCGACCGCATGATCATGGACGATCTCACTTGGCTCGGCTTGGACTGGGACGGCGAACCTGTGTATCAATCCGCGCGGCAAGCGGTATACGATGCCGTGTTCGAACGCCTGCGCTCGCTTGACGGTGACGCGCTGCTCTACCCGTGCTTCTGCTCGCGTGCGGAGATCCGCGCCGCAAGCGCCCCGCAGGAGGGCGACGGATTCCTGGTGTACCCGGGCACCTGCCGACGTCTGCGTGATGAGGATCGGGACGAGGTGGAACGCCGGCTCGCTGCCGGTCGGCGTCATTCATGGCGCCTGGCGGTGCCCGGTGCGCAGGAGCCCGGCGCCTTCGTCGCATTCGACGACCTTGTGTATGGCGCGCAGTCGTTCAATGTGGGCCGCGAGCTGGGCGATGTGATTCTGCGCCGTTCCGACGGCCTGTATGCGTACCAGTTCGTGGTGACGGTGGACGACTTGCTCATGGGCGTGAGCGACGTGGTGCGCGGCCGTGACCTGCTGCGTTCCACCGCATTGCAGATCTGGCTGCGTGGGCAGATGCTTCGCACCGGTTTGGGCTCGCACAATCTGCCGGCCGCCGACCCGCAGTATGCGCATGTGCCGTTGCTCGACAACGCCGCCGGCGTGCGCCTTGCCAAACGCGAACGCTCGCTCGACCTGGGGCGCCTGCGCGAGGCCGGTGTGCGCCCGGATCAGGTGATCGGGTACTGCGCATGGCATATGGGCCTATGCGAGGGGGTGCTGGAACGCCCGGAGGCAATGTCGGCGCAGCAGGCGCTGAATCTGTTCTCATGGCGGAAAGTGCGGCGGCATGCGGGCGACGTCGTGGTGCCGGGGAACATTGTGGAGGTGTTGCGCGCGCTGTGATGTTCGGATTTTGCACGGGTGCCGCGCGGGGCATGCGAGCATAGGCAAATTGCGCTATTGTGACCTGTGAGGAAAGCTTTGGACACGGAAGGTGGGGGTGGAATGACTGCATATATGGATCACAAGGATCTGGCGAACGAGGTCATTGACGAGGTCCGTGCACAGCAGATCGCCGATGGCGTGCATCGTGTGATGGACCGCATTGCCGCTGCCGAGGAGCGTGCAGGGCGTCCGGCCGGCGATGTCAGGTTGCTCGCCGCCACGAAGACGCGCGACGTGGGCGAGATCATGGCCGCCATTGACGCCGGTGTGCCGATGATCGGCGAGAACCGGCCGCAGGAGGTCGTGGCGAAGATCGACGGCCTGCGCTACCAGTGCAAGCAGCGTGGGTATGTGATCGGCGCGTATGACTTCGACCTGACGGTCGATGCCGACCCGACCTATGCCGAGCCGGAGGATCTCAAGGAGGCCCCGTTCATACCATTCCATTTGATCGGCCAGCTGCAGAGCAACAAGATCAGCAAGATCCTGCCCACCGTCAACACGGTCGAGTCGGTGGACTCGCTTGAATTGGCGGAGAAGATCGCGCGTCGTTGCATGGTGCGCGGCCGCAGCATGGGCGTGCTACTCGAGGTGAACGAATCCGGTGAGGAGTCGAAATCCGGGTGCGCGCCCGACCAGGCATTGGAGCTTGCCGAGCAGATTGCCGCCTTGGGGGGCGTTGAACTGCAGGGATTGATGACGGTGGGCGCGCATGTGCGCGACGAGCGTCGCATTCGCGAGGGATTCGCACACCTGCGCGGCCTGCGCGAGCGCATCCAGTCACTCGGCATGCCCGGCACCGCGCGTTGTGTGGAACTGTCGATGGGCATGAGCGGCGATCTCGAGTATGCGATCGCCGAGGGGGCGACGATCGTGCGCGTGGGGTCCGCCATCTTCGGCGAACGCGACTTCAAGTGAGGCCGATTCGGCGTTGCTGCCGGATTGGATATGGGGGTGACGATGCGTAGGAAGCGTAGGAATGGCGGCGAGGGGACCGCTGCCCGGCAATGGCAGCCGCTCACGTTCGAACAGGCGACCGACGTCGCCGATGTGGTGCAGTTGCGCAGGTCGTTGCGCCGGCGCATGATCGCATTGCGCGTGTTCGCCATAGTGCTTGCCATCGTCGCCGTGGTGGTGGGCGCCACGCCCTTCGTGCTCCAATGGAGGTCGTCGCAGCAGCTCTCCGCCCAAACGCGAATGGTGAACCAGCGTGTGCTCGGATGGCCCTACCCGCAGGCGGAGAACAAGCTGAGGGATGCGCGGGCGTACAACCAGCGCCTTGCGGCGAGCGGACAGCCGATTCTGGGTGAGGCCGTCGACCCGTTCTCGCAGCGGGCCGGTGGGTCGAGCGTGTCGGAGAAGGGTGATTCCGCGGCGAGCAAGGACTCCGAATACCAGTCGCTGCTCGACACCGGCGGCGGCATCATGGGGTCGGTGAGCATTCCGAAGATCAGCGTGAACCTGCCCATATACCACGGTACGTCGGAGGAGGCGCTCGCCGCGGGGGCGGGGCATTTGTATGGCACGAGCCTGCCTGCGGGCGGCCTGAACACGCATGCGGTGATCACCGGCCACCGTGGCCTGGTGGATGCCCCCATGTTCACGAGACTCGATGAGATCAAAAACGGCGACTACTTCTACATAGATGTGATGGGCGAAAAACTCGCGTACGCCGTGGATTCCATCACCGTGATCAACCCAGACGACACGTCCCGGCTGAGGGTGGTGCCGGGGGAGGACCGCGTGACATTGATGACGTGTACGCCGTATGGCGTGAACACGCAGCGGTTGCTCGTCTCAGGGCATCGCGTTTCGATTCCGTACCCCGCTCCGAACCCGTCGGATGTGCATGACGGGCGCTTGGTGGGAATCATGGCGGCGATTGTGGCGTTGGCGATCGGATTGATTGCGGCCACATGGTTCTCGCGCGCCCGCACACGCGTGGAACGGATGCGCCATGCGCGTCCCGACGATGTCATGTCCGAATAATGGACTCCGGAGTGGACTATTTGGTGGTTGACGGCGTGCAGCCGCTGGGGATCTACTTGGATTTGTGAAATATGGTTGAAATATATGCGGCGTCTACGGTTTGAAATTGTTGACGAGGGTATATCTTGAGGGTATCAATTTGGTAAGATATGGGCATAAACCTTTAATCTAACGGCGAATTGAACCCCTTGAATAGAGTGTGTCTACCGCGAAAAAAGCCGTGTATGCTCGATTCAAGATTGATTTGTTCGATCAGACTGATTTCAGTGGGGGAAGTATGAAGAGATTGAAGCACCGCTCCGCGCAATCTGGCGCGAGTGATCATGCGGGAAGGAAGGGCGCGAGACCGTTGCGCAGTGTTCTCGCATCGTTGTGTGCAGTGGCGATGAGCCTCGGCATGGCCAGCGCGAGCGTGGCCGCCTTTGCCGACGATAGGCAGCCGGCCGCGACGGCGGACCCCCAAGCCGCAACCGCGAGTGCTGGGAACGTGGACGCTCCACAGCACACCAAGCGAATCTCCAAGAACGATGACGGGACATACACGCTGAGCATGGATGTGACGGGCAAGTCCGACGAATCCACTGAGCAGCAGGTCGTCCCGCTCGACATCGCCCTCGTGCTGGATGTATCTGGCAGTATGAATGAACTCTCAGGCAAGCTCGTCTATAATGAGGTGGAGCTGCTATCCATGAATCCCATCTCCACGTATTATGTCGAGAAAGATGGAAGCTACCAAGCTGTAAGGTGTTCTGCGATAAGTTGGGGACGGTGCACGACATGGCAAGATCAAGATTCGGCTGGGCAGAAGTATACAGTCACATATAATTGGATCGGAGGACCGAGTGCGAGTGTATCACCAGACGTCCAATTTTATAAATCGAAGCAGAGCGAGGAGACTCGCTTGGATGCGTTGAAGGATGCGGTCACGTACTTCCTGGACCAAGTTGAGGATCAGAACCAGCGTATCAACGACCCCGGCAAGAAGGTGCAGGTCGCGCTGATCAAGTATGCAGGCAAGAACTCCGATAAAATCGGCAACGACACGTACAATGAGGACGGGTATAACTATAACTATTCCCAGACGGTGCACTCCTTGGCTTGGACGCCTGAGGATCTGCAGAAGGAACAGGCCGCCGTCAACTCGCTGAAAGCGGGCGGTGCCACGCGAGCCGACTTCGGCTTGCAGCATGCGGTCAAGCAATTGAATTCGGGCCGCCCCGGTGCACAGAAACTGACCGTCTTCTATAGCGATGGTTCTCCCACGTCGAGCGACGGATTCGAAGCCAAGATCGCCAACAACGCGATCAAAGCTGCGGCGCAGCTCAAGAACGACCATTCCCAAGTTATTTCCATCGGCGCCATGCCGGGAGCGGATCCGAGTGGTACGGATAACGCCAACAAGTTCATGAACTACGTGTCGAGCAACTATCCGAAAGCGCAGAGCATGAGCGAACCCCATGACCGAGTAGAAGGAACCTACTACTATGCGGTGTCCGCCCGCACCGATCTGCAGACGATCTTCAAGGAGATCATCAGTATCGTCACGTCCGGCACCGCGTACCAGGATGTGACGATGACGGATACACTGTCGGACTACGTCGAGTTCTCGAAACCAAATGCGCAGAACTTCGACGCGGAGCTGGTCATCCGTGACAAGGATGGCAAGAAGGTGGACCCGTCCGAGGTCGGATTGACAGACTATACCATCGCACAGCCGGGGTCGAAGACGATATCCATCTCGTTCCCTCAAGGGTATGTGTTGAAGGACGGATACACGTATTCGTTGGAGTACAAGATCGTCCCTTCGGCCAAGGCCTATGAGGAGTATGCGGCCAACGTCAATGCCGGAAAAAACGGGTATGGCGATACCAAGGGCGATGATGACACCGGTGCTTCGTCGGCTAGGCAGTCAGGCTTCCGGAGCAACGAGAGGGCCACGATCGACTACACGCCCCGCGTGGATGGCGAACAACAGGGCCCAGTCGAAGGCACTGAATACCCGCACCCGGTCATCCAGGTCGATACTACGCAGTTTGCCAGGTTGAGCATCGACAAGGCGTGGATCGCGACCAATCCTGAACAGGACAAGGTCACTGTGGACGTGACGTGCATGGACACGGATGGCAAGTGCACCGGCTATTCAGACATTGACATCAGTAAGAGCTCAAACTGGACGTCGACAGTACTCATCCCGAAAGCGGCTGCTGACCGCACATATACCGTGACCGAACGGCCAGTGGACGGATTCCACACGCATTACACGAAGCCGATCACGATTCCCGCCAATACAGCCGGTGAATACAGTTCGACCGTGACCAACTATCCGGCCGCGATCAGCTTCAACCTGAATCAGATCCGCGTCGGCAAGACCGTCCAAGGGACGGACACCGATCAGGACTTCACGTTCACGTTGTCACCGGTCACCGCAGAAGGTGTGACCAATGCGGACGGTACGCCATTCACGGACGCGACGCTGACACTCGGCGACCGGTTCGCCAATGGCACGCAGGTGACTGGAACCTTTGCTGACACATCGATCAAGTTGGCAACCCCACAGCTCGGCGCGGATGCGATGTACACCTTCAATGTCAGGGAGAACGCCCCCTCCCCCAGCGCAGGATGGGCAGCGGACATGGACGCGGTCACGGTGACGGTCACTGTCCACGTCCCCACGGAGGGGGACACGATCCCGACCGGAGTGACCTATCGCTACGGTGTCAACGACACTGACGACACCGAATCCAACAAGGATCTTGCCGCATTCACCAATCACTGGATTGCGGTGTCGCAGCTTCCATTCACCGGTGAACAGGGTGCCACGCCTTTGGCATGGCTCGCAGTCGCTGGCGGTTTGGGTGCGTTGGCTGTCCTGAGTGCAGTAGGCATATCCGCTTGGCGTAGGCGTCACATGCTCTGATGCCCTATGACTTCGTGGCTGGGCCAAGCAGGCCCGGCCGCACCTCCTTCGCCTGTGAGGCGCAGGAACAACTGAACAGAATATCAAGATGTGTGTTATGCCCCTCGCATTGCGTCGGGCATTGCACGGCGTGTCCGAGAGGATGCGTGCGTTCGGGGCGTCACAGCCCATGACACAACAGAGAAGGAATGAACATGAATCTCAAACGAGTATTCGCAGGGGTGGCCGCCGCGGCAACGGCGCTCGGCACCCTGGCGATTGGCGCGGCAACCGCCAATGCAGCCCCACTCACAGGTTCTACTGAATCCATCACGATCAATGAGGCATTGGAAGGCCAGACGTTCCAGGCCTACCAGTTGGCGACGTTCACGGATGCCACGGGCGCAAATGGAGTAATCAACGATTTGGCGATGAGCACCCCTGCAGCCGCGAATGCGGCCCTGAAGAAGGCCATTAACGCCCTGAATGACGCCAATCCGGCAGGTTGGACGACGGATGTGGATCTGACTGCCGCGAATGTGGTCGACAACAATCTGGCCCTGCTCGTGACCACGCTTTCGTCTTCGCAGCTCCGTGTGCTTGCGAAGCAGCTGGCAGGTAGCGGACTGAACAGCACCCATGAGGCAACGGTGGCACCTGGAGCGACATCTGCCACGATTACTGGTCTGCAGCCGGGCTGGTATCTTGTGACCTGCACTAGCGGTGCTGAGGACGCTGAAGTGGCGCCGGCCATCATGCCATCGACGGTGGCCGAGTACACGTCGATCGCCCAGAAGCCCAGCGGCACCATTACGCTGGGTAAGCTGAATGTGAAGATGGTCGTGCCTACGCCGCATAAGACCATCGACGCCAACGATCCGAAAGTGCTGAAGGTCGGTGACACGCTTCACTACACCATCACCTCCACACTGCCGGCACATGATGCAACGAGCACCGTGAAATATCACTACATCATCGATACGCCGGGTCTCGGCCTGACCGTCGATAATCCAGCGACGGGTGAGAAGAACATCAAGGTCTTTGTCAATGGTACTCAGCTGACTGATGGTACCGATTTCGTGGTTCAAGGCTTCACCGGCGCTGATTTGAACGGGACTACGATCACCGGCACTGAGGGATTCCCGATTCAAGGCAATGGCAAGAACAACATCTTCACTGTGGATTTGACAGAGTATGCAACCGCTCATCCTGAATTGGCCGGCAAGCAGGTGACGGTGACCTATGCGGCCACGGTGAACAGCGATGCGCTGGATACCGTCTCCAATAAGGTCAACGTCGGCGGAGATGACCCCACTGATTGGCGAGGCACCGAGGAGATCACACGTGCCGTGAGCCAGCTCCAGCTCAAGAAGGTTGGCGTGGAAGACACTGACAAGAACGGTGCGGCAGGCGCCAAATTCCAGCTCACTGATGCTCAGGGCAAAGTTCTCAACTTCGTGCAGCACACGGACAACACCTACACCTATGCGCCCAATGGTGGCAACGGGACCGTCAGCAAGGTTACGTCCCAGGAGGACGGCAGCATCGTCATCTATGGTCTTCCTACTGGCACGTACAAGGTCACGGAAACCGATGTGTTGAGTAGGTACTCGTCCAACTTCAAGGCCGTGTTCAACGCTACTGTCACTTCTACAACCACGGATGATGTCACCTCGGCATCTTGGAACTTGGACACGGGTGAGAATCTGCTGGGTCTTGCCACGCAGGCCTCTGGTACCGCCCCCATTCAGGTGAAGAACGTCAAGTCCATCACGCAGCTGCCGCTCACCGGTGCGGCGGGCATCACGATGCTGGTCGTGGTGGCCCTGCTGATCGGTGGAGCCGCCGCGCTCATCGCTGTGCGCTCCCACAGCCTGAAGCAGCAGCTTCGCGGCTGAGAGATGAACTGATATCTCGTAATAGGTTGTGCCCGCCTCCTTGCGCAAGGAGGCGGGCACAACCATATGTTTCTCCGGCTTATCGGTTGCCGATGTTGTCGACATGCAGCGTGTGCCAGACATTGCGGTGCCGATTGTCGCAGTGGTACATTGAAAGCAGCAGATCGAAGGTCTGGGAGAGGGGGCCAAAGGTGGCAAGCGGGGGCGGCGCGTTCAGCGTCGAAGAGGTCGCGTACCTGAAAACATTGCCTGCGGTGGCGGATGCCACGCGTAACCGCATCATCTACACCGAGGAGTTCAAGGTCGACTGCGTGCTGCGGTACGCGCAAGGGGAGTCGCCGGTCCAACTGTTCCGCGAAGCCGGGCTCGACCCCTCGCTCATTGGCTACAAGCGCATCGAATGCGCCATCGCACGGTGGCGCAGGCAAATGAACGTGGCGGCGACAACGGTGAAACAACCCCGCGGCAAGCGAGGCAATGCCGTCATGGCCGATCTGCGCGCCCCCACGCATATCGATGCTTCGTTCGCGCCGCAGGCCATTGGCTCACGTGGCGATATACGCGATGTGCTGATCGCCCAGCAGGTGCGCCGCATCGACGAACTGGAACGCCAGGTGGACGAGCTGTCGCGCGAACTCAGGAAGCTCTCGGCACCGCATGGCGACGCCGGTTCCGACCCGATGGGTGCGTCCGGTGAAACCAGGGCGTAGACTGAGGCGTATGAGACTTGCACGATTTTCCCGCAATGACACGCCGCAGTACGCCTTCGTGCAGAAGGACGCCACCGACGGCAAGGACTACCTCGTGGTGCTCGACGGGCACCCCCTGCTCCAGCAGGTGACGCCGACCGGCGAGCGTGTGGCGCTCGACGAGGACGGCGTGCGTTTGCTCGCACCGGTCATCCCGTCGAAGGTGTACGGGCTCGCGAAGAACTACGAGGCGCATGCGCAGTTCATGCATGAGCACAACCAGTCGCCGCAGGCGCATGCGCCGGCTGAGATGGTGATCTTCACGAAGCCGTCGACCTCGGTGATCGGCCCGGACGACCCGATTGTGTACCCGACGTATTCGCACGACATGAACTACGAGCCTGAGGTGGCCGTGGTCATGGGCCGCATCGCCAAGAACGTGCCGGTGGACAAGGCGATGGACTATGTGCTCGGCTTCACCTGCGTGAACGACGTGACGTTGCGCGACCTGCAGGGCTCCGACCCGATGTGGACGCGTGCGAAGGGCTTCGACACCTCCTGCCCCCTGGGCCCCTGGATCGTCACGAAGGACGAGTTCGACTGGCGCGACGCCAGGATCGGCTTCACGCTCAACGGCGAGGATGTTCCTGCGGCGAGCGGCACCACGGCGAATCTCATCCATAACATCGCCGAGCAGATTGCCGGTATCTCCAGCTTCTCCACGCTGCTGCCGGGCGATGTGATCATGACGGGCACGCCGAACGCCTCGGGCACGCTCAAGCCCGGCGATGAGGCGATTGTTCGCGTCGAGGGCATCGGCGAACTGCGCAACGTGGTCGTGCAGGGGGAGTGATTCCCCGCAAGCTGGGTGTTCGCTGTGATTTTTGAAGGCTATCCGCATAACGCGGGTAGCCTTCCTTCGTTTCGCGCCACAATGGCAGTGACATATGTCGGCAGCGACGCTGCGGGGCATATTTTAAAACTTGAGTCAGAATCACTCAAGTTTTGGGAATAACCGTGCCGGGCCGTTGTTGAACATATCAGATGACGACTTCGCCTGGTCGCGCATTCGCGGGCCCGGCGAAATATGGAGGATGATATGGAACAGAAATATACGACTTTGGCTCAGGAGGCCTTGGGCGACGCGGTGCAGAGCGCCTCGGCCGCCGGCAACCCGCAGGTTGAGCCGCTGCATTTGCTTGACTCGCTGCTGCGTCAGGAGAACGGTGTCATCGGTGGTCTCATCGAGGCCGTGGGGGCGAACAGGCAGACGATCGGCGCGCAGGTGCGCAATGCCCTGGTCTCGCTGCCGAGCGCTTCCGGCTCGTCGACCGCGCAGGCTTCGGCCAGCCGCCAGCTGACCACCGCGTTGGCCGACGCCAGCAAGGAAATGAAGGACATGGGAGATGAGTACATCTCCACCGAGCACCTGCTGCTGGGCATTCTCGACGCCGCCCCGAACGAGGCGGCCAAGATTCTCGAGCAGAACGGCATCACGGCCGACAAGGTGCGCGCGGCCATCCCGAACGTGCGCGGTGGCGCCAAGGTGACGAGCCCGGACGCCGAGGCCTCGTACAAGGCGTTGGAGAAGTTCTCCACCGACCTGACGGCCCGTGCCCGTGAAGGCAAGCTCGACCCGGTGATCGGCAGGGATCAGGAGATCCGCCGTGTGATCCAGATTCTGAGCCGCCGCACGAAGAACAACCCGGTGCTGATCGGCGAGCCAGGCGTGGGCAAGACCGCCGTCGTGGAAGGCCTCGCCGAGCGCATCGTGGCCGGCGACGTGCCGAGCACACTGCAGAACAAGCGCCTCATCAGCCTCGACCTGGGCTCCATGGTGGCCGGGTCCAAGTACCGCGGCGAATTCGAGGAACGCCTCAAGGGCGTGCTTGACGAGATCAAGCAGTCCGACGGCCAGATCATCACCTTCATCGACGAGATCCATACGATCGTCGGTGCCGGTGCGGCCGAAGGCTCGATGGACGCGGGCAATATGCTCAAGCCTATGCTGGCCCGTGGCGAACTGCGCCTGATCGGCGCCACCACGCTCGACGAATACCGTGAGAACATCGAGAAGGATCCGGCCCTGGAGCGTCGTTTCCAGCAGGTGTTCGTGGGCGAGCCGAGTGTGGAGGACACGATCGCCATTCTGCGTGGCCTGAAGCAGCGCTATGAGGCCCACCACAAGGTGACGATCGGCGACGACGCGCTCGTGGCCGCCGCAACCCTCTCGAACCGCTACATCACCGGTCGTCAGCTGCCCGACAAGGCCATCGACCTGGTGGACGAGGCCGCTGCGCACCTGCGCATGGAACTCGACTCGCAGCCCGAGGAGATCGACGAGCTGCAGCGCAAGGTGACGCGCCTCGAAATGGAGGAGATGCAGCTGAAGAAGGCCGAGGACCCGGCCTCCAAGGAGCGCCTCGCCAAGCTCCAGAGCGAACTGGCCGACGCCCGCGAGAAGCTCGCAGGACTCAACGCCCGTTGGAACGCCGAGAAGGAAGGCCACAACAAGGTCGGCGACCTGCGTGCGCAGCTCGACGAGAAGCGCGTCGAGGCCGACAAGGCCACGCGTGAAGGCGACCTGGCGAAGGCGAGCCGCATTCTGTACGGTGAGATCCCGGCCATTCAGAAGCAGCTGACCGAAGCCGAGCACGAGGCCGAGAAGGAAGCCGACTTCGCCCATGAGGATGAGCCCATGGTCCCCGACCATGTGGACGCCGATTCGGTGGCCGGCATCGTCTCCGAATGGACCGGCATTCCGGTCGGCCGTCTCATGCAGGGCGAGAACGAGAAACTGCTCAACATGGAGGAATACCTCAACAGGCGCGTGATCGGCCAGCCGGAAGCCGTTCGTGCGGTCTCCGACGCCGTGCGCCGTTCGCGTGCAGGCCTGTCCGACCCGAATCGCCCGACCGGTTCGTTCCTGTTCATGGGCCCGACCGGCGTGGGCAAGACCGAGCTCGCCAAGGCGCTCGCCGAATTCCTGTTCGACGACGAGAAGGCCATGATCCGCATCGACATGTCGGAGTACATGGAGAAGTCGTCGGTCTCGCGTCTCATCGGCGCAGCCCCGGGCTATGTCGGTTACGAGGAGGGCGGCCAGCTCACCGAGGCCGTGCGTCGTCGTCCGTATTCGGTGGTGCTGTTCGACGAGGTGGAGAAGGCCAATTCCGAGGTCTTCGACATTCTGCTGCAGGTGCTCGATGACGGCCGCCTGACCGATGGTCAGGGCCGCACCGTGGACTTCAAGAACACGATCCTGATCATGACGTCGAACCTCGGCTCGCAGTTCCTGGTCAACCCCGACCTGGATGAGCAGCAGAAGAAGGACGCCGTGATGAACGCGGTGCACAGCCAGTTCCGTCCGGAGTTCCTCAACCGTCTCGACGACATGGTGATCTTCCACCCGCTCACACGCCAGGAGCTCGGCAAGATCGTCGACCTGCAGGTCAAGCAGGTGGCTTCGCGCCTCACCGACCGTCGCATCACGCTCGACGTCACCGAAGCGGCACGCGAATGGCTTGCCGACACCGGCTACGACCCGGCATACGGTGCGCGTCCGCTGCGCCGTCTGGTGCAGACCGAGGTGGGCGACCAGCTGGCACGCATGCTGCTCGCCGGCGAGATCAAGGACGGTGACACCGTGCTGGTGGACCACACCGGTGGCGAGCACCTCGAGCTCACCGACCATACGCACAACCCGATGGAAGGCGACCCGAACCCTGGAGACTCCCAGATCACGGTTGACGACAAGAAGGATGACGGCGAACAGAAGGACGCCTGATCCGAATCGCCATATGGCGACTGATATAGGGAAGGCCCGCGCAATCCGCGCGGGCCTTCTGCGTGTTTCAGGGAATCTGCAAGCCTTGAGTCACTACGCCCGTTCCGGGTTGTAGTGGCGCATGCGCAGCGAGTTGACCAGCACGCACAGCGAGCTGAGAATCATCGCGATCGCGGCGAACGACGGGTCGAGCAGCCACGAGGTGAACGGGTAGAGCACGCCGGCGGCAATCGGGATGCCAATGATGTTGAACGCGAAGGTCCACACCAGATTCTCGCGAATATTCGCCATCATCGCGTGGGAGAGATTGCGCAGATCGCTCACCGCCATGGTTGAACGGGAATCCACGATGACATCCGCATGGCCATGGGCTTCGCCTTCCTTCGCCTCGCCGACCTCGAGCGTGATGTCGACGGCGTGGCGAATGCGCTCATCGGTCGGGCCGTCGCCCACGAACGCCACCACCGGGCGTTGGCCGAGCGACACGGCGAGTTTGCGCATGGAATCCACGGTGGCGAGCACGTCGTCCACGGCGTCCGCATCGATGACCGAAGTGGAGACGCCGGCCTGCTGGAGTCGGCGAATGTCTTCCTGGCAGCGCGATGCCGCCTCCTGCGCGAACAGCACGTCGGTCAGGTGACGGGCGATCTGCAGTGAGCCAAGGGAATGAATCTGCAGACCATGGCGGCCTGCGTTCTCATTCGCGAACACGGCGGCAAGCGTCGCCGCCCAGCCGAGCGCGCACGGGCAGGCGATGATGAGCACCGAGATCGCGGTGAGCAGCGCCATCGGCAGCGTGCCGAACAACAGCCATGCCACGAACGTCCACAGGGCGATCATGATCACGACGGGCACGAACACGAACGAGAAACGGTCCACCCACAACTGCAGCGGGAACGCCGGCTGCTGCGGCAGATACAGGTCGGAGACGAGGCGCGCCAGCAACACCAGCGTGATCACAATGCCCACGATGGCGAAATACGACATGCGCATGCCCGCGGGAAACAGGTCGCCGGCAAAGCAGATGAGCAGGCCGTAGGCGTAGGCGGCGATCGTGCCTATGGATGCGAGCGTGTTCATGTTCGGGCGACGGTCCGCCAGTGACGACCAGCCGTCCACATGCACCGGGTAGCCGCTGTAGAACATGACCGGCGTGATGAGCACCGCCTGCCACCATGGGTCCACGAGGGGTCCGAGCGGGCAATGCGGGGCGAAGGTGTGAATGAGAATCGGAATCACCACGACGAGCGTGAGCGCCGCGCCCACAATGATCTGCTTGCGCAATATGCGCAGGTCCGCGGCGTTGTCGCGCCGCCGTGTGCGCAACGTGTCGCCGGCGGACACAGGTGCGGCCTCGTCGTGCGGCGGCTGGTGGAACAGCTCCCCCTGCTGTTTGTGGGTTTCCTCGCCAAAGAAGAAGCGGATGTGCGCAATGGTGAGCATGATCGCCACCACCACGCAGACCGCCGCGATGAATGTGTTGAGAGTCATGGCACTTCCTGTTCGGCTTCGTGTATACCCATACTGTACGCGGAAGCGCTGAGCATTCCCATACGTCGCGGGGATGAGCATGCGCATTGCGGACCTGGCGGCGAAATCGGGTTCGCGGATTACTCTGGAACCATGAGTCAGTCACAGGGATTCCGCCCCACCGGCGTTTCGAACAGCGAGCAGGCCGCCAGCCGCACCGTCAGCCGCGAGGAGGCGGTGGATTTCTCCGCCATGGAGCCGCGCGAACAGCTCAAACGAATGCTGCGCGAGCATATGGCGGACCGGCCGTTCTCCGAGTTGTCCGACGTCACGTTCGACTCCCATGGCGCCTCGCTGATCGGCCATATTCTGCTCGACACGATCGAGGAAGCCGGTTATTCGGTGGATGATTTCGACGCGGTGGGCGCGCTGACCGCCGCGGCCGTGCCGATGGTGTGCGCGATGATGCACGCGGCCGCCTCGCGTGGCGAGGACCTCAACGGTTTCGTGATGGACTTCGTGTTCCCCTCGATCAAAGGGCCGTCCATCGAAGGCAAGCGCGTGCTGCTGCTCGACGCATGGCTGTCGGAGAAGTCGTATGTGCAGACCTCTTCGCTCGTCACATTGCGCAACGGCAACGAACTGAGCCTCGACTTCGGCATCGTTGAGGCCCAGGGCGCCGAAGTGGTGGCCGTGGCCTCGCTCATTGGCGGTGTGGATATGGTGGATCCGGTGATCCGCGTGGTGAATCCGGCCGACGACAGCACGGCGGAACTGCCGTTCATCGAGGTGTTCCGGGAATCCGAGCTGCACTGAGCTGCGCTGATCTGCACTGGAAGCCGAAAAGGGAGGGAATGGGCCATGCATGAGCCGAATCCGATCGATGTGCTGGCCAAGGCCTCCGGCGAGCCTGAATTCCGTGAGGTGGGGGTCGGCCCATGGGCCGAGATGCACCTGCAGGAGCCGCGCCCGGACGACCCCAGATTCGATGCCGCGTTGCTCGACGAAGGCGACCGCCGCAACGTGCTCGACCGGTACCGGTACTGGTCGGTCGAGGCGATCAAGGCCGATTTGGACGCCCGCGGGCGCCATATGTTCGAAGTGGCCGTGGAGAACTGGACGCACGACTTCAACATCGGTTCAATGGTGCGCACGGCGAATGCCTTCACGGCGAACCGCGTGCACATCGTGGGTCCGCACAAATGGAACCGCAAAGGCGCGCTCATGACCGAGCTGTACCAGCATGTGGTGCATCACCCGTCGATTCGCGCCTGCGTGGACGATTGGCACGCGCGCATCGCACAGGAACGCACCGAGGCGCGCCAGCGCATCGAGACGGCGGCCCAAGCCGGCGTGCTGAGTCCCGCTGACGCCGCCCGCGAACTGGTGTACGCGCGGCACGACCTGAACATTGCGCAGAACGCCAAGGTGATCGCCATGGACATCATCGACGGCGCGGTGCCCATGGAGACCTACCGCTTCCCCGAACGCTGCCTGCTGCTGTTCGGCGCCGAGGGACCGGGCCTGTCGAAGAAGGCGCTCGAGTTGGCCGACGACGTCGTGTACATCAGCCAATTCGGCTCGGTGCGCTCCATCAACGCCGGTGCGGCGG
>OBAR01001968.1_pt1 | contig 15585 bp, 9 predicted proteins | sample 1517911 | NCBI WGS metagenome assembly OBAR01 (sample SAMN04571709, study PRJEB22368) | human gut metagenome | biome: human gut; material: stool | host: Homo sapiens | place: Luxembourg | collected 2012-10-26
TGCATTATGGAGACTTTCTTTGGCAGGCTGAAAAACGAAATGTTCTATGGATTAGAGAAGGATTATCCCTCCTTTGAATCCTTCTCTAAGGCGATTGCCGAGTATATCGACTATTACAATAACACCAGAATCCAAGCTAAAACAAAATGGATGCCTCCCTCTAAGTTCAGGGAAGCATCCATGATGGAAGCTTAATTATTCAATTTTGACCCGGTGTCCAGAAAACTGGGTACATATCACAATGCCCTGCCTGCTCTTTTTATTTGTAAATATTACTTTAACTTTGACTCTCTGTGGATGATCTCTTCTCTTCCCGGTCCGTTTGATACGAGTGTGATCGGAACCTGAATCTCCTGCTCGATGGTGTCGATATAGTTACGGCAAGCCTCTGGCAGATCCTCGTAATTGCGGATTCCGCGGATATCGCAGTTCCAGCCTGGCAGTACCTTGTATACAGGCTTTGCCTTCTCAAGCTTCTGAGTGGTTGGGAAATCCTTTGTTACAACGCCGTCGATCTCATATCCTACGCACATCGGAATCTCCTTTAAGTAGCCTAACGGGTCAAGTACTGTAAGTGCAACGCTTGTTGCTCCCTGCACACGGCAGCCATATCTTGTTGCAACTGCATCAAACCAGCCCACACGTCTCGGACGGCCTGTGGTAGCACCAAACTCACCCTTATCACCACCGCGCTTACGAAGCTCATCAGCCTCCTCACCGAAGATCTCGCTGACAAATGCACCTGCGCCTACTGCACTAGAATATGCCTTTGCAACTGTTGTGATCTCATTGATCTCATATGGCGGGATACCTGCGCCGATTGCACCGTATGCTGCTAATGGAGAGGAAGAAGTTACCATCGGGTAGATACCATGATCTGGATCCTTTAAGGTACCAAGCTGTCCCTCTAACAGAATCTTCTTTCCTTCCTTGATTGCCTGATGCAGGTAAAGTCCTGTATCTGCTACGTAAGGAGCGATCATCTCCTTGTATTCCATAAGTGTATTGAAAATCTCATCTGCATTTAATGGATCCTTGTGGTACAGATGAACAAGCATAACATTCTTTAAGGTGCAGATGCGCTCGCACTTTTCCTTTAACTCGTCCATATCTCCGAACAGCTCGCTTACCTGGAAGCCAATCTTTGCATACTTATCAGAGTAGAACGGAGCGATACCGGAACGTGTTGAACCAAAGGACTTTCCTGCCAGACGCTCTTCCTCGTAGGTATCCAGTGCTACATGATATGGCATCAGGATCTGTGCACGATCAGAAACCATAATGTTTGGCTTCGGAACGCCCTGCTCAGTTAAGCTGTTTAACTCCTTTATAAAATACGGAATGTTCAGTGCAACACCATTTCCAATGATATTTACAGTGTGCTGTGAGAACACGCCGGATGGAAGAAGGTGCATTGCAAATCTTCCATAATTGTTGATAATTGTATGTCCAGCGTTGCTTCCGCCCTGGAAACGGATTACAATGTCAGACTCCTGTGCTAACATATCCGTAATTTTACCTTTACCCTCGTCACCCCAATTGGCGCCTACAATTGCTCTTGCCATATCAGTTACCTTACCTTTCTTATACGTTAATCTCTGCTGTCATACCAAGGTCTTCCTTGTTCTTAGCAAGGATTGGATTTATTACTTCTGCGAGGAAATCCTCTACCTGCTCCTTAGAACGTCCTGTGTAACGCTCTGGATTCATGCACTGCTGCAGCTGCTCTTTTGTCAGGTGGAATGTATCATCTGCTGCAATCAAATCAAGCAGGTTGTTGTCAAGACCGTTTACCTTGACATTACGTCCAGCCTCCATGGACAGCTGGCGGATCTTCTCATGCAGCTCCTGACGGTCTCCGCCTTCCTTTACTGCATCCATCATGATATTCTCTGTTGCCATAAATGGAAGCTCTGCCATCAGATGCTTGTGAATTACCTTCTCATAAACAACCATTCCGTCTACGATATTCAGATAAAGATCCAGAATACCGTCAACTGCCAAAAAGCCCTCTGGAATACTGATTCTCTTGTTTGCAGAATCGTCAAGTGTACGCTCAAACCACTGAGTTGAAGCGACAAGCATCGGATTCATAGCATCTGAGATCACATAGTCTGCCAAAGAAGCAATACGCTCACTTCTCATTGGATTTCTCTTATATGCCATTGCAGAAGAACCGATCTGATGCTTCTCAAATGGTTCCTCTACCTCCTTTAAGTGCTGCAGAAGACGCACATCGTTTGTAAACTTATGTGCACTCATTGCAATACCAGCCAGTACATTTAATACACGGCTGTCTACCTTACGGGAGTAGGTCTGTCCAGAAACAGGATATACACCAGCAAAGCCCATCTTATCTGCGATCATCTGATCCAGTTTTCTGATTTTTGCATGGTCACCGTCAAACAGCTCCATGAAGGATGCCTGTGTACCTGTTGTTCCCTTAGAGCCAAGAAGCTTTAAGGAATCGATTACATAGCAGATATCCTCATAATCCTGCACAAGCTCCATCATCCAAAGCGTTGCACGCTTTCCGACTGTGGTTGGCTGTGCCGGCTGGAAATGAGTGAATGCCAGTGTCGGCAGTGCCTTGTAGCGGTCTGCAAACTTTGCCAGCTCAGCAATGACATTAACTAACTTCTTCTTTACAAGCTGCAGTCCCTCACGCATGATGATCATATCAGTGTTGTCACCTACATAGCAGCTGGTTGCACCCAGATGGATGATACCCTTTGCCTTTGGACATTGTACACCATATGCATAAACGTGAGACATAACATCGTGACGAACTTCCTTCTCTCTCGCCTTTGCAACATCATAATTGATATCATTCTGATGCTCTTTAAGCTCAGCGATCTGCTCGTCTGTAATATTTAATCCCAACTCCTTCTCGCTCTCTGCAAGTGCGATCCACAGCTTTCTCCATGTGGTAAACTTCTTATCCTGTGAAAAAATATATTGCATTTCCTTGCTGGCATAGCGCTCGGAAAGTGGGCTTGTATAACGATCTGTTGCCATAGTAAACCAACCTTTCTTCTATATCTTTTTACTTTTGATAGTCGCCGCGGATGTCCTCTGTCGGCGGATCCAGCGGATATTTGCCATTGAAGCATCCAGTACAAATGCCAAGTCCCTTTGACATTTCATACAGACATTCCTCGTCTAAGTATGCGAGGGAATCAGCTCCGATAATCTTACAGATTTCATCTACACTTCTGTTGTGTGCAATCAGCTGATCCTCAGATGGAATATCAGTTCCAAAGTAACACGGATGCAAGAACGGCGGTGAGGAGATTCTTACATGAACTTCCTTTGCACCTGCCTCACGAAGCATACCTACAATACGGTCACTTGTGGTTCCACGCACGATTGAGTCATCAATCATGATGACACGCTTTCCCTTTACAGCCTCTGTAAGTACGTTCAGCTTAATGCGAACACTTGACTCGCGGCTGCTTTGCTTTGGCTTGATAAAGGTTCTGCCGACATAGCTGTTCTTTACAAATGCCATGCCATACGGAATGCCGCTCTCCATCGCATAACCCATAGCTGCGACATTACCAGACTCCGGAACACCGACAACAAGATCAGCATTAACTGGGTGATGCTTTGCAAGAGAACGTCCTGCAATCAGACGGCTCTCATATACACTTACGCCATCAATATAGGCATCTGGTCTGGCAAAATAAATATATTCAAAAATACATCTTGCATGCTGCTCCTTTGGGATACACATGCTTCGGTTTGATTCAATTCCTTTTTGTGTGATGGTGACGATCTCGCCAGGCTCTACGTCACGGACAAATTCAGCACCGATAGTGTCAAGTGCACAGCTTTCTGATGCCAGTATATAGGCATTGCCACGCTTTCCGATACACAGCGGTCTAAAGCCATATGGATCTCTTGCTCCAATGAGCTTTCTCGGACTCATGACAACAAGTGAATACGCTCCCTTGATTTTTTTCATCGCCTCTGCGACAGCTGCCTGTACGGTCGGCTGTTCAACTCTGGCTCTTGCAATCATGTACGCGATAATCTCAGAATCGATTGTCGTCTGAAAGATTGCACCTGTTCTTGCAAGCTCCTGACGCAGCTGCGGCGTATTGATCAGGTTGCCATTATGTGCCAAGCCTAGTGTTCCTTTGATGTAGTTTAATACAAGCGGCTGTGCATTCTCTCTCGTAGAACTACCTGCCGTCGAGTATCTGGTGTGGCCTACACCGATGTTTCCTTTCATTGACTCTAAGTCTTCCGGGGTAAACACCTCGTTGCACAGACCCATTCCTTTATGACTCAGTACTAGTCCTTTGGGACCGCTAGTGTCGCTTACCGCGATACCGCAACTCTCCTGACCTCTGTGCTGCAGAGCAAAAAGACCATAATAAATAGTCGACGCTACGTCATTGCCATCCATGTCGTAAATGCCGAACACGCCGCATTCTTCATGAAGATGGTCATCTACTTCGTATTGCTGATGTATCATTTGTCTTTTCCTTCCTGTTGTTGTGACATTCTCACACAGACGAAGCCCTTTTACCATTTGCTTCGCCAGCCTAGGTTTCATGGTGCCTTTACGCTTCTTGCATTCTTTTCTGCCAAACGCACACGAACAAATCTGCCGCATGGACACCACCCCTAATTATATATGACCGCCTGTCGAAAATCAAGATGAAATTAGCCAAATTTCATGTTTTGCTTAGTACCCGAATGTGCCCTCTAGTGATTCATCCTTTTCAATCCAGTCTGCTACCTTTACGACTCGGTAATTATCTTTATCATCACGCACATATACAGTCTCGATACCTGCATTTATGATCATTCGCTTACACATGGAGCAGCTGTTGGAATTTTTTACATATTCACCTGTATCTGCTTCTACTCCTGTCAAATATAAAGAGCTTCCGATCATCTGATCTCTTGATGCACTGATTATGGCATTTGCCTCAGCGTGAACGCTTCTGCACAATTCATAGCGCTCACCCCTTGGAATCTGAAGTTTCTGTCGGATACAAAAACCTAAATCAGTACAGTTTTTGCGTCCTCGCGGGGAACCAACATAGCCAGTAGATACCACCTCATCATTTTTTACGATAACAGCACCGTAGCGGCGTCTAAGGCAGGTTCCTCGTTGGGATACGATCTCTGCCAGATCCAGATAGTAATTGACTTTATCACGTCTCATGCAATATTACCTTCTTTCCCAGTTAACGTTAACTGTTAATGTCTTCGTTTCTTACGGTTATAATACACGAAAATAAGACCGCCTGTCAACTCTGACAGACGGCCTTGAATTTTAATTATTTATACAAGACGACGATATCCGATCGGCTGCTTGTTATAGAATACATTATCTACTACGATACCTCTCTCTGCACTTGCTGCATGAACCATCATGCCGCCGCCGATATAGATTGCTACATGGCCTGAGAAGCAGATAAGATCACCTGGCTGCAGCTGCTCGTATGATACAGCCTGTCCATAGTTGATCTGTTCGCCGGAGTAGTGCGGAAGGCTGATACCGAATGCTGCGTATACGTTCATGGTAAATCCAGAACAGTCAACACCGCCTCCTGGTGTCAGGTTTGTACCGCCCCATACATAATTACACTGTCCTACCCACTGCATTGCATAGTCTACGATAGACTGTCCATTACCGCTTGGAGCTGGTGCTGGTGCCGGTGCTGCCGGCTGAGTCTCCGGTGCCGCTGGCTGAGTCTCTGGGGCTGGCGCTGGAGCTGCCGGCTGTGTCTCCGGTGCCGCTGGCTGTGTCTCTGGTGCTGCCGGCTGAGTTTCCGGTGCCGGGTTTGCGTATACTTCAAGGTTGGAGCTAAAATCACCATAATACATGGTTACAACATTATAGCCCTCCTGCTTTAAGGTCATACCTACCTGTGGTGAATACCATCCGTCGTAAATATCCTTTACAGTTCCATCGCTGTAGCTTACTCTTACAAACAATTCTGCGGTGTAGACAACATCACCCACATACTTTGTACCGCCCTGATAGCAAGCCTCAATGCCTGTTACAGATGCTGCAGTCGGAACTTCTACACTTATGGTTTCATCAGATGCTGAGCTGCTTGGTGCTGTTGTCTCAGCTGTATTACTTGTTGTATTTCCCTCAGAAGATGCATCTGTTGATGGCTGTGTCTGAGTTTCCTGTACAGACTCTGCTGCTGCGGAGGATTCTGCTGCTGCCTCGCTTGATGCTACTGATTCTGCAACCTGAGTAAAGTAGCCAGAATCTGATGCTAACTTATATGCTGCATCTGCAAGTGCAAGTGCGCTTTCCTGCTCCTGCTTTGAGGTTGCTGCCAGATCTTCTAATCCAGAATCTGCTGCAAATTCGCTGTAGTAACCAAGAAGCTCTGCTGCATAAACGATAGCTGCATATGCACGATAGTAGCCTTCGCCTGTTCCCTCTGCCATTGCCTGCTCGTATACGTTTCTGGAGTAGTTGATATCGATCATGAAGTTCTCCAGCTCCTGAGATACAAATTCATTGTCTACCTTCTGAGCCTGAGCGAACTGAGTCTTAATGGTGATGCCGGACTTTGAAACATATCCAACCTCATCATTTGCAATATGTATCTTTACGAAATCACCCTGATCCTCGATGATTGCGTACTCTTCATCCTTGTATACAGTTCCAACAACATTTGCGCTGTCAGATGCACTGTCGCGAACATTTAACTGATCTGCTGTAACAACTGCATAGCGGTTCTGGATATTGTCCTCAGCAGTCTTGGCTGCTGTGCCAACTAATACGTAGGCTGCGCTTACATAACCTTCTACATCGCCGCAAGTGATACGATACCAGCTGCCTTCGCTGTTGTTTACGGAACTTTTGATGTTAACCTGGCAGTTACTGAAAAGTCTTCCGACTGTTACACTGCCTGTGGATGGCTGTTCACGCACGTTTAAGTAACCTGCTGCGCTTACCAGTCCTACATTAGAAGCATCTGAAGTGACAGCAACAGTAGCGGCCATAACGGTTTTTGGCTCTTCGGTTTCTGTCTCACTCTCAGCCTCAGATGTTGCCTGAGCCTTAGGAACAAGATAATCTAAGATTGCCTCATCCGGAGTTTCCTCTCCTGCGTAGTAGTTATTCAATGTAACAGCCATGCCTGCGATTGCGCTCTCACCCTCAAGCTCACCTGCGGATGCCGGAACAAAAAATGTACCAGACAGCATAGACGCTGCTAAGATTGACGTAACAAATCTGTTTCCTTTGATCTTCATATATACCAAGCCTTTCTTTATAAAATCTCTTTACATTCTTATCTGCGAGCGAGTAAGCTTGCACTCCCTCGCTAGTTTCACAGTAACAATTCACGAGTGAACTATTACTAAATATTACAAAATTATTACACTTCGAGGGGCATTATAACAAAATTATTACGAGATGTCAAGTGAAATCGGGATAACGATTAAGAAAGAGAGCGCGTTTTTCGCCAAAAAAGCCACCTGCAATCGGGAAAATGACACTTTACTGTGCCTTTCCCGATATTAGGCGGCTCTTAATTATTTACTCTCTTCCTCTGAAGAAGCTTCACTTACCACTTCCTTTGACTCATCAGACTCACTTGATTTTTCTTCTTTTGTTGATTCTTTCTCGCCAGTTTCACTTTCTGAAGTTTCCTCACCACTAGTTTCACTTTCTGATGTTTCTTCCTCGCTTGGTGCTACGTAAACCGGAGTTGTAAAGCGGATTGTGTCAATCACATCCTCATCTACCTTAAACTTGGAAGAATCGTCCTGAATCTCGGCATATTTCTCTGAGAACAATGCTGTCTTTCTGCTTTCGATCTCTGAATCTATGGCACTCTGACGTGCTTCCTCATCGTTATCATCAAGACAGCGGATGATGTAGATGCTGCCGTCATCGCTTCTATATACAGTGCATTCGTCTGTTGCCAGTGCCCATGCAGCTGCATTATATACAGCAGTTCCATCCTCACTAATGGAAATCTCAGAATTTGTTGCAGTAAAGTGACTGTCATTTTGATAATCACTGATAAAGTCTGCTGCATCATTTCCTTCCTCAAATTCCTTAAGGATCTTGTCTGCTACATCGTTCATCGCATCCTGACGTTCCTGCTCTTCTTCTGAAAGTGTTTCTGCCTCAGTTGAATCTTCAGTGGATGCCTCAGAGGAAAGTTCCGAAACATTCTCGCTTGATGCTTCCTCAGTTGATACTGCCTCAGTTGATGCTTTTTCACTGCTTGCTTCTTCTGTGGAAGTCGTTACATCCTTGGATGCACTTTCTGATTCTGCTTCTGTATTCTCTATAGAAGATGCCTCTTCGCTGCTGTCTTCATCACTTGACACTTCTGTAGTTGCCTCATTGGCTGCTGTCGTCTCTGTCAGTTCACTTGGCGTCAGCTTTACATATGCAATCTTTTTGCGAAGGAACTCATCATCACCAACTGTCGTATCAACATCAGCAACAAGATCCATATAAACAAGATTGGCAATTGCATTCTCTGTATATGTCTTTTCAATCAGCTCATCTGTTGCGCCGACTGCATCCAGATAATCCTCTGATTCTGTCTGAAGCTTTTCAATTGCCTCATCTACCTTTGCTTTTTGATCATCACTTAACTCAATGCCATTTTTCTTTGCATACTCATTTAATACAAGTGTCTGGCGAAGCTGTGACAGAGACATCTGCTTGATATAATCACCGACTGTCATGCCTGAACCATCGCCCATATCGTTGCCGCAGATGTTTGATCCAAAATAGGATTCATAGGTATACTCCATGGAACGTATCATATAAGTAACCTCATCCAGCATGATATTTGTATCGCCAAATGAAACAGCAACTGTATCCTCTGGTGCCTTTTTCTCTAACTGTTCGCATCCGCCTAATGTACTAACGGCAGTAGCTGCTGCGAGGGCTGCTGCTGCATACTTCATAATTCGGTTCATAAATTTACCTCACTCTATTTCTATATTCTCTATCAACGCTCCGAAGTGCATCTTCTTTATCGGGCGCCTCGTGAACTTTGCTTTTCATTTTAGCATGATTTTATGAAACAATCAACGTTTTTATATCGCTTAACAGTTTTTTCAATGTTTTCAATGTCAGCGTTTTTTCTTTGACTGCGCCATCTCCTGCCCTCAATAAGAAATAAGGATTGTCTTTGTCAAGCAGACGAAGTGCACCTCGGTAAGACTGTATCAGATCTGGCACACGCATCGTGTCAAATTTTGCTCTTGGATGCATGAACAGGCGAATCTCTGTTGACGAGGACTTGATTTCTTTAATATAGAGAGAATGCGCATCCGCACGAAGGATTGACACCTCAAGCAAGTTGGTGACTGGCTTTGGAACACTTCCAAAACGGTCGATAAGCTCGTCGATCATATCCATTGACTCTTCCTCTGTCTCGACTGCTGCAATACGCTTGTAGATTTCCATCCTGTCTTCTTCGTTTCGTATATAGCTGTCTGGAATGTAAGCGCTGATTGGAATGTCCACCGTTGTTTCAAAGGTTTCCTCCATCTCAAGCTCACCCTTTTCTTTTTTGACAGCCATATTTAACATCTTGCAGTACAGATCATAGCCAACTGCTTCCATATGCCCGTGCTGCTCACTGCCAAGCAAATTTCCAGCGCCTCGAATTTCCAGATCACGCATGGCTATCTTAATACCTGAACCAAGATCAGTATACTCACGAATTGCCTGAAGACGCTTTTCAGCCTCTTCTTTTAAAATCTTGTTTCGCTGATACATGATAAAAGCATAGGCAGTGCGGTTTGAACGGCCTACACGTCCTCTTAACTGATACAGCTGTGCAAGTCCGTAGCGGTCGGAATCGTGGATGATAATAGTATTTACGTTTGGAATGTTTAAGCCTGTCTCTATAATAGTTGTGGAAACAAGCACGTCTATATCACCGTTAACAAAGTCCATCATGATCTGCTCTAGCTGACGCTCTGACATTTGACCATGCGCAAAGGCAACATTTGCATCTGGCACAAGCTTTGCTATCTGTGCCGTAATCTGATCAATATCCTTGACACGATTATACACATAATAAACCTGTCCGTCTCTGGCAAGCTCTCTGTTTATTGCTTCGCGAACCATTTCCCAATTCATTTCCATTACATATGTCTGAATCGGTCTTCTCTCATACGGTGCTTCCTCTAACACACTCATATCGCGCACGCCTATCATACTCATATGAAGTGTTCTCGGAATCGGTGTTGCCGTTAGTGTCAGCACGTCAACGTCTTTTTTAAGCTGCTTAATCTTTTCCTTGTGTGTGACACCAAAGCGCTGTTCCTCATCAATAATCAAAAGGCCTAGATCTTTAAATACAACATCCTTTGACAGCACACGATGCGTTCCTATTACAATATCGGCAAGACCCTTTTTTAAGCGCTCAAGTGATGCCTTGATCTGCGCTGACGTGCGAAAGCGTGATAAAAGTTCAATTCGAATTGGATAGTCCTTCATTCGCTCAACAAATGTATTGTAATGCTGTTGAGCAAGAATAGTTGTCGGCACAAGAAATACGACCTGCTTACTGTCCTGCACAGCCTTAAAGGCAGCTCTGATGGCAATCTCTGTTTTTCCGTAGCCTACATCACCGCACACTAAGCGGTCCATGATTTTCGTGCTTTCCATATCAGCTTTTGTCGCATCAATTGCTGCAAGCTGATCTGCCGTCTCATCAAATGGTACAAGCTCTTCAAATTCTTTCTGCCATACAGTGTCTGTTCCATACTGATAACCGTGACCACTCTGGCGCACTGCATACAGCTCCACAAGCTCCTTTGCAATGTTGTTGACTGCTTTTTGAACACGGCTTTTTGTTTTTGTCCACTCCTGGCCGTTCAATTTGTTAAGCTTTGGCTGCTTAGACTCTGAATCAGCATACTTTTGTATCATATGAAGCTGTGTGACAGGAAAATACAGCTTTCCGCCATCACCATATTCTATCTTAATATAATCTTTTGTTACCTTATCCACAATCTGTCGCTCTGTTCCGCGATAAATTCCCAGTCCATAATTTTCATGCACCACATAATCACCAGGCTTTAGCTGCGCAAAATCACTTATTCGCTGACCCTGATAGTGGCTCTTTTTTTCTTTTTTCTTTTTCTTAACACCAAAGATATCGCTCTCTGTGATAACAGCAAATTTTAGCATCGGATATAAAAAGCCACGGTGAAGGTTTCCGTAAGTAACCATGATATCACCTGGATTTATCTTTTTATCCTCGTCCTCGCTGTAATATGCCAAAAGATCATACTCTATAAGCTGATTGACAATGCGGTTTGCACGAGTTCTTGACGGACACAAAAGGACAATTCGGTACTTTTCCTTCTTCCAGTGTGTCAGATCCTTAATTAAAAGTTCAAAACCTTCACGATATGTGTTCATGTTCTGAACATTTACTGCGTAGCTGTTTACCACCGTAAAGTCAGCCAGGCGGCTGTCAAGTGAAGACAGTGCTGCAACCTGACCGCGCTCAAAAGCAGCAAGCACATGTTTTGCCGGTGTTAAAAGTGCTGTCTGACCTGGCAAAAGAAAGCCCTGCTCCAGACGATTTTTCATGCTTTCCTCAAACTCAGCCTGCACACCATCACCGCGCTCTTTAAGACGCATCGGCTCATCAAGGAAAACTAACGTGTTCTTCTCATCAAAATATTCAGAAAGTTGAACAGTGCGCGGATAAAAATAGCTTATATAGCTGTCTGGTGCCTCTAATACAACATCTTCACCAAGTGCCTCTAATATGCGGTTTGTCTCCTCGCGAAGACGCTTCGCCTTGTCTGGCTCCTTTGCTTTTTTAAAGACAGCTAACTGGCTCTCAAGCTCATTTTGAATCATTCCCGCAGCACGCCGTCTTGCCGTATCATCTGCGATCACCTCTGCCGCTGGAAAAACAGATACGCACTCGATCTGATCCATTGAGCGCTGGCTCTGCGGTTCAAAGCAGCGAATCGTATCTATTTCATCTCCCCAAAGCTCGATTCTAACCGGAACCTCCATTGTCAATGGATATACATCAGCAATACCTCCATGAACAGTAAACTGTCCTGGCTCCTCCACACGTCCTACACGCTCATATCCCATCACAGTCAGGTCATGCTTTAGCTTTTCAAGATCAAGCTCATCACCTTCTTTTAGCTTTATCACATGACTCATCAGCTGTTCAAACGGCACTGCCGCGCTCATGAGCGCATCCATTGTCGTGATGATAACCTTCGCCTCGTTTTGATAAAGTGCTGCAAATGCCTTCATGCGCTCTGCAATGATGGCATTTCCCTGCAGATCTGCGCTAAAAAAGATCAGGTCACGCGGTGGAATCACATAGACCTGACTGCAAAATAATTTATAATCTTCTTCAATTTCCCTTGCCCGCTGTTCATTGTACGTCACAACAAGCTGCACTTTTTTCTCTCCAAGAAAGGTGCTCATAAAATGCACCTTCTCGGAGTCAATACAGCCTGTCATGCCCACTGGATCTGTTCCCTTCAAAAAATCTCTTGAAAAGTCTTCATATTCCAGCAGGTCCGTCAGCGGATTTGCAAAAATACCCACAATTGACCCTCCTTATCATTATTTTGTTTTCTTCTGGTTATAATGATTCATGGTTGCCTCTAGTCCATTGTTCATTAAGGAGCATACTGCATCTGCTGCTTCTTTGTAGCCGTCTTCCATTGCCTTTTTTTCTTCGCCCTGGAAATGGCTGAGTACAAAGTCTGCTAAATCCATCTTTGGCGGCTTTGCTCCGATTCCGACACGCACTCTTGGAAAATCCTGTGAATTGCAATGCAGAATGATATTTTTCATACCATTATGACCGCCTGCACTTCCTTTACCACGCACGCGAAGCTGTCCTGGCTCTAGGTTAATATCATCATATACTACAATTAAATCAGAGATATCTGTTTTGTAGTAATTCATGACCTCCTGAATACACTCTCCGCTTAAATTCATGAAGGTCTGAGGCTTTACTAGAACAACCTTTTGTCCCTCAATCGCGCCTGTTCCAATTAAGCCCTTAAATTTTTTTGTTGTTACATCAATATTGTATTTGTCAGCAAGGTAATCAATAACCTCAAAGCCAACGTTATGTCTTGTTCCTCTATACTGTGCGGTTGGGTTGCCCAGACCTGCTATAATATACATGTTTTTTCCTCCTTCTGCCACTGGGGACAGGGACGGTGGCATTAAAAAAGCAATTGCCGCGGCGTCCCTGTCCCCGATGGCGCTCATGTTAGTTCAATTTATTATACGGTCACTCATTCCAAGCGAATCGGCAAGTGCCTGCAGATCAAAATCTTCTGGCACTGTTATTCCATTTACAGGCAGCGGTCTGCGTCTGTCAAAGACATCATATACGTCAAACAGATCACTTGTGAGTACCTTCTCTGGATAAACCATCTGCTTAAACATCATCTGACCATCCATGTTGCGGCGGCCCTGACGCATGTAATTTGAGCCATACTGCAGCCAGTACTGAGTACTGTCTACGTTGCAAAAATATCTAAAGCCTACATCCCAGAGCTTTTTGAATTTTTCATTTTCAAATGTATACTGTGATGGTCTCCAGTCTCCTACATCTGCTCCTAACGGATATAAAATAATATCTGTATCTCCGATTATAGATTCTACTTCGCGCTCCCACATATCTGTGTCCCATACAAGATGTTCATAGCTTGTACTTGTCATATTCAGATGACCCCAGCTGTGGCTGGCAAGCTCCCAGCCCAGATCGCGAATTGCCTGTGCAACTTCTCGTGCTGCCTGCTTGTCCTGCTCAATATTTTCATTTGGTGACGTATGATCTTCGCGCTTTTCTTTATCGTTTGCAGGTGTAGAAACGTAATAGTCACAATTTTCATTGTACCAGAAATCACTTGTGCGATAGCCTAAAATACCATCATATCCCGTAAATGCCAGAATACCCTTTGAACCCTGATAAGAAAAGTCAGGATGTGTTTCAATAAAATCCTCTAAAACAGTCAAAACGTCATAAGAACCATATGATACGCTTCCATCACGCTCAACATACTCATTTACAACCTTACCGTTTTCATCAAGACAGAGCTTTGTCGCAAATCCAGTTCCTGTCATATACTCATAATAGCATACATCGTCTTCGGAAAGTACAAATGGCTTTTTTCCTCTCGGAAGATAAATTGGCTGCTGCACCATCTGCACGGTGCCGTCTGGCTGCGTTTCCATCTTTGCAATCTTATGAAGGCTTATCAAAACATAACCCTTGTCATACATAGACTGCATTATATCCTTAAATTCTTCGATAGTTGTCATTACCTGATCATAATCACTGCTCTTATAGCTTGCAAATGCAAGCTCGCTGTCAACAATAAGACTATGGAAAAAGATATGTGTAATCTTATCATAATCTGTCCACTGTACAGCCTGTGATTTCAAACTCTCATAGCTTTGAATGCAGCTAACATATGTTTCATTATCTGCATAGCCAGGTATTGACTGAATCTGTGCAATTGCACCGTCATAATCGTACTGCATTGCCTTTAAATTAGCAGCCTGTACGACTGGATCACTGCTTTGTACAAGAGCACCATCCGCAGCCGCCTCTGTTGCCTTCCATGTTTCGTATTCCACAGGTGCTTTCGTCGATGATGCCTGATCTGGCTTCACATGTGGAAGCGTCACTGGGCGCAGGCATACCAATGCCACTACACCAAGACCTGCACATGCAATTACAAGCAGCACCAAAAGTATGACAATAGGCGCACCTGATTGGCCTCTTTTTATTTTCTTTTTCTGATAGTCTTCCCAGCTGCGTCTTTTCTTTGCCATTTGTTCCTCCATTTTCTTTGTTTACGGCACTGGAACGGTCATTCCCTGAAGTACATATTTTGTATCAGTCTCAAATACATACGCATTCACAATGTATGAACCGTGCTCGTTTTTATGCTCACTTACTGGAACATAGCATGTCGCTGTGTTTCCAGATACGGTCATGTTATGCCATACCAGATCATCCTGTCCATTTGCTGCTGTCCACACTGCAGTTGAAACCTTTTTATAGCCTGCAGGTGCATTAAATTGAATCGTAACACGGAAACCATTTGATGATAATTCTGTTACATACGGAATCGCCATCGACAGCACACCTGTACCGCTGCCATTATTATTTCCTGAACTGCCTCCAGGATTTGCACCTGATGGAACAGTTACATTGACCCCCTTTAATGGTGCTAATTTTCCTGCTTTATCATATAGGTAAATATGAGTCGTGTATGCTCCGCTCTCTCCCTTATGGGCACTTGATGGCACGTAAAATGTAGCTGTATCACCGTTTACGCTTGCCTGGTGCCACACTAGATCATCCTGTCCATTTGCGTTTGTCCATGTTGGCATCAATACTTTGCTTACTCCTGACGGTGCATTTATTTTTGCCGTAACTCGGTAGCCTGATGCGCTAAGCTCTGTAACAGAAACGTTACCAATTGAAAAGCTTGATGACGGTGTCGGCGGTGTCACGGCTGCTGATGGCACTGTTACATTGACACCCTTTAATGGTGCTAATTTTCCTGCTTTATCATATAGGTAAATATGAGTCGTGT
>OBAR01001995.1_pt1 | contig 15426 bp, 10 predicted proteins | sample 1517911 | NCBI WGS metagenome assembly OBAR01 (sample SAMN04571709, study PRJEB22368) | human gut metagenome | biome: human gut; material: stool | host: Homo sapiens | place: Luxembourg | collected 2012-10-26
TGTAATATGATTTATAGTACTGATTTTTATGTATTTGTATATATAATATAAATATTTTTACATGAATTTATCGTGTTTGATATTCGATCTTTATTTCATGTTTTACAGATGTATTTATAGTTGACAAAATCGAGTTGCGTCAATGGTTTGGTTACATTTGTGATTAAATGTCCGGTATTTACAAGTGTTAATTTTACAAAAGTGGAAATACCGGGGCGGTTTTATCCTATTTTTTTACAAGAATGATCCCTACCCTGCCGGGACTTCGATTGGATTCTTATATGGAGAGATTTCCTGTTTAATTATGTTAAATAAAAAAACGGAACCTCTTCAGGCTCCGTTTTTTGAATTTAAGTGTTTTATTATAAGCTGATTGTCTTTGCTATTCGTTGGAATTCCTCCAGGGTGAGTTGGAGTTTTTCCCGATGAAAATCGACGTCTTTTTCGCTGTTAATCGGTATCAGGTGGATATGGGCATGCGGAACTTCGAGCCCGAGAACGACGACGGCGACTTTTTTACAAGCTATATTAGCCTGTATTTTACGCGCGATCCGTTTGGCGAAAACCATCATGTCCGCCAGCGTCCGGTCGTCCAAGTCGAAAATATTGTCGGTCTCCTCTTTCGGGATGACCAGCGTGTGACCCTTTGCAAGCGGATTGATATCCAGAAATGCAAAATATCTGTCGTCCTCGGCTACCTTGTAGCACGGGATCTCCCCTTTTACGATACGTGTGAATACGGAAGCCATTTTTTACGGTTTTTGGTTCGGTTTAAATCAGTTTCATCTCCTGTTTGATCGATTCGATCTTACGTTCCATCGTTTGGCGCGTTTCTTCGAATTTATCTTCGCAGCACAATTCTCCCCGGACGCCGAAATAGAATTTGATTTTCGGCTCGGTGCCCGACGGACGGATCGATACGATGGTCGAATCCGCTGTGATGAACTGCAATACGTTCGATTTTTCCATATCGATGGGCGTTTTGCGGCCGCTCTTTACGTCGAGCGATTCTCCGGTCAGATAATCTTTCACGGTGATTACGGGCGATCCTCCGAGGCTTTGCGGCGGATTGTCCCGGTACTGGGTCATCATTCGGGCGATTTCCTCCTGTCCCTCTTTGCCCTGGCGGACGATCGAGACGAGCGCTTCGTCGAAGAAGCCGTATTTTACGTAGATTTCCTTCAGTAGGTCATACAGCGTCATTCCTTGGCTCTTGGCCCAGGCTGCGGCCTCTGCGGCCAGCGAACAGGCGCTGACGGCGTCCTTGTCGCGGACGAAATCTTCGGCGAGAAATCCGAAACTCTCTTCCCCGCCGCAGACGTACTGCATTTTCCCTTCGAGGTTGCGGATGACCGTGGCGATATACTTGAAGCCGGTCAGGCATTCGAAATGTTTCACGCCGAACGATTCGGCGATTCGGGCGACCAGTTCCGTCGTAACGATCGTTTTGACGATGTACTCCCGGCCGTGAAGTTTTCCCAGTTCGCTCCACCTTCTTACGATATAATATACGAGCAGGGCGCATGTCTGGTTGCCGTTCAGCAAGATGTACGATCCGTCGCGGTCGCGCAGGGCCATCCCGATGCGGTCGGCGTCGGGGTCGGTGGCCAGGACGATCTCCGCCTGCTGCCGGGCGGCCAGGTCGATCGCCATTTTCATGGTCGCGCGTTCTTCCGGGTTCGGGGACGCTACGGTCGGAAAGTTGCCGTCCGGGATATTCTGTTCTTTTACCGTGACGACGTTCGTAAAGCCGAATTTGCGGAGCGATTCGGGAACGAGGATGACTCCGGTTCCGTGTATCGGCGTGTAGACGATTTTCAGGTCGTGATGGGCGGCGATGGCTTCGGGCGACAGCGACAGCGAATGAACGGCGTCGAGGTAGATCGCGTCGAAGGTTTCGTCGAGAATGACGATGTTGTCTTTGTGCCCGTTGGTGAGCACCTGATCCGGAGACGTGATCTTTTGCACCTCCGCGATGATGTTTTTGTCGTGCGGAGCCACTACCTGAGCGCCGTCGTTCCAGTACGCTTTGTAGCCGTTATACTCTTTCGGGTTGTGCGAGGCGGTGATGACCACGCCGCTGTCGCATTCCAGCTTGCGGATGGCGAAGCTCAGCTCGGGCGTTGGACGGAGCGAGTCGAACAGGTAAACCTTGAATCCGTTCGCTGCGAAGATGTCGGCGACGCGTTCCGAAAACAGCCGGCTGTTGTTGCGGCTGTCGTGCCCGATAGCGACCTTGATCTGCTTACCCGGAAAGGCTTTTTTCAGGTAGTTCGCAAGGCCTTGCGTAGCCATGCCGACCGTGTAGACGTTCATCCGGTTGGTGCCTACCCCCATGATGCCGCGCAGGCCGCCCGTGCCGAATTCGAGGTCTTTGTAGAAGCTCTCGGTCAGCTCGCCCAAGTTGTTATCCATAAGATATTTGACTTGCTTTTTCGTGTCTTCGTCGTAGTTTCCGGAGAGCCATTTTTCGGCTCTCTCCTTAACGATTAAATCCAAATTTCCACTCATAATCTTATTTGTTTTATTTATACGAATGCTTGTTTCGGTTGAAAAAAGTTATAAACAAAGATACGGATATTTTTTTGAATATTCTATATCAAACGGTTAAGTTTTGACCCTGCGGGAACCCTTATTTTTCTATATAAATATTTGCACAACAAACAATAGAGAAGAAAATTTTTTTTAATGAATTTATTTACAATTTTGTCTTCCGAAACAGACAGGATGATGATAGTTAATAACCAGACATACGGTGATGTGTGGCAAAGTTGTTTGACCCGTATCCGCGAGCATACCTCCGACGAGGAGTTCGCCAAATGGTTCAAGCCGATCGTGCCGCTTGATTTTGACGGGGTGACCTTGAAACTGAAGGTGCCTAATGAAAGTTATGTGTACCATATCGAAAAACACTTTATTCCGCTTTTGCGTCCGATCATTCACCAGATGTTTGGCTTGAAGACCAAGCTGCGTTATGCCGTGCCGCGTACCGAACAGAGCGCTCCTACCGTAGTGACGGATGCCGACATGACGGCCATCAATACGTTCGTCACGCAGTCCGATACGACAAATATAAAGAATCCTTTCGTTATTCCGGGGATTCGCCGGATCGTAATCGACCCGCAGTTGAATCCGAACTATACGTTCGATACGTTCGTGGAGGGCGAATGCAACCGACTTTGCCGTTCGGCCGGGCTGTCGCTGGCCGTGAATCCGGGCAATACGCCTTTCAATCCCTTATATATTTACGGAGATTCGGGGTTGGGAAAAACGCATATCGCGCAGGCGATCGGCATGGAAATCAAGCAGCGCAAGCCGCAGATGCAGGTGTTGTACGTGTCGATGAATAAATTCCAGGCGCAGTTCCAGAACGCCGCGCTGAAGGGGGAACTGAACGACTTCATTCATTTCTATCAGATGCTCGACGTCCTGATTATCGACGATATTCAGGAACTGGCCGGGAAGGATAAGACGCAGAACGCTTTTTTCAATATTTTCAACCACCTGCACCTGTCGAACAAGCAGTTGATCCTGACTTCCGATAAACCGCCCGTCGAGCTGAAAGATATCGAACAGCGGCTGATCACCCGCTTCAAATGGGGGCTTTCCACGCAACTGTTGCAGCCCGATTACGAAACCAAGGTGAAGATCATTCGTAACAAGGCCGTGAAGCTGAATGCGGAGGTGCCGCAGGAGGTGGTCGAGTTCCTGGCCGAGAACATCAACGCCAATGTCCGGGAGATCGAAGGGGCGCTTTCGTCGCTCGTGGCCAATGCCTCGTTCCTGGGCAAGAAGATTTCGATCACGCTGGCCCGCGAAATTCTGAAAGTATACGTGCAGTTCAATCAGCGGGAAATCACGATCGAGCATATCCGCAAGGTCGTTTGCGAATACATGGGGCTCAGTGCGGAGGTGTTTAATTCTCCGAAACGGACGCGCGAGATAGCGCAAGCGCGCCAGATAGCGATGTACCTGAGCAAGCAGCACACGAAGGCTCCGCTGACGACCATCGGCGCGGCGATCGGCGGCAAGAACCATGCGACGGTGTTGCACGCCTGCAAGGCGATTTCGAATCTGATGGAGACGGACAAGGTGTTCTGCCACCAGGTGGAGGAGATCGAGAAGAAGGTGCTTGCGCGGTCGTAGCGCTTTTCGGAAAAAGGTGCGCTCCGTAGCGGGCGACGCGGTGAAAAGTTTTTCTGGCGTTATATTTGACCGGAAAAACTTTTTGACTTTCCCGGAAATGTGTATCTTTACGAACAATAGGCACCGGAATTTTTAAATGCGAAAGAAAATGGCAAAACTGAAAACGGGAGATCCCGCTCCGGCTTTCGAAGCGGTCGATCAGGACGGCAATATGAAAACGCTGGCCGATTACCGCGGCCGCAAGTTGATTCTTTATTTTTATCCGAAGGACAATACGCCGGGTTGTACGGCCGAAGCCTGCAGTCTGCGCGACGGGCGGGATACGCTGCGGCGAATGGGCTTCGAAGTGGTCGGCGTGAGTCCCGACAGCGAAAAGTCGCACCAGGGCTTTATCGCAAAGCAGGGGTTGAATTTTACGCTGTTGGCCGATACGGACAAAAAAATCGCGGAAGCCTACGGCGTGTGGGGCGAGAAGAAGTTTATGGGAAGGACGTTCATGGGGATTCTGCGGACGACGTTCGTGATCGACGAACAGGGCGTGATCGAGAAGATTTTCGATAAAGTGCGGACGAAGGATCACTTCGAACAGATCGTCGAAGCTTACCAGTAAAACCGGAAAAATTTGAAACAAGACTACTAAACGAAAAAATATGGCAGAAAAGGAGAAGCCTCAGGTGAATCCTGAGAAGCTCAAGGTATTGAGCGCCGTGATGGATAAGATCGAGAAGGATTTCGGGAAAGGCGCCATCATGAAAATGAGCGACCGGGCGGTCGACAAAGTCCCGGTCATCCCGTCCGGGTCGGTAACGATCGACCATGCGCTCGGGATCGGCGGGTATCCGAAAGGACGTATTATCGAGATTTTCGGCCCCGAATCGTCGGGTAAAACCACGCTGGCTATCCACGCGATCGCCGAGGCCCAGAAAGCGGGCGGAATCGCCGCATTTATCGACGCGGAACATGCTTTCGACAGCACGTATGCGCAGAAGCTCGGCGTGGATATCGACGACCTGCTGATTTCGCAGCCCGACAACGGGGAGCAGGCGCTGGAGATCGCCGACCACCTGATCCGTTCGAGCGCCATCGATATCGTGGTGATCGACTCGGTCGCCGCGCTGACGCCGAAGGCCGAAATCGAAGGCGAGATGGGCGAATCGAAAATGGGGTTGCAGGCGCGACTGATGTCGCAGGCTTTGCGTAAACTGACGGCCAATATCAGCAAGACGGGAACCGTTTGTATTTTCATCAACCAACTTCGCGATAAGATCGGCGTGGTTTACGGGAATCCGGAGACTACGACGGGCGGTAATGCGCTGAAATTTTACGCCAGCGTCCGGGTCGATATCCGCAAGGCTTCGGTGATCAAAGACGGAGAAGAACAGATGGGCGCGCGGGCGCGTGTCAAGATCGTGAAAAACAAACTGGCTCCCCCGTTCCGCAAGGCGGAATTCGATATCATGTACGGCGAAGGAATTTCGAAGATCGGCGAGATCATCGACCTGGGAGTGGATCAGGGAATTATCAAGAAGAGCGGCTCGTGGTTTTCTTACGGCGACAGGAAGATCGGACAAGGGCGCGATGCCGTCAAGGAGGCGTTCAAGGCCGATCCTGAGTTTGCGGCCGAGGTGGAGGCCAAAGTGCGAGAAGCGCTTGCCGCCGCCGGTTAGCGGGCGCGGGTGCGGCGGGAGACACAGCCTGATTCCGTCCGGGGCGTACCCGAAAACATGTTTTGTCTTGTCCTCGGCGGGCAAGGGATTGATGTCGGCGTATGTAAAACGGGAGATTGATGGGTTATTCGCAGGAAGATGAACGCATGATTGGCGAGCAGTTTGACAAACTGATGCGGAGTTGTGCCAAAATCTGTAAAAATGAATATGACAGGGATCTGATCAAACGGGCCTTTTTCTTGGCGAAGGAGGCTCACGAGGGAGTGCGCCGCCGTTCCGGGGAGCCTTACATCGTGCACCCGCTGGCGGTGGCCCGGATCGTCGTGGATGAAATCGGCCTCGGCGTCAAGTCGGTGATCGCGGCCCTGTTGCACGATGTCGTCGAGGATACCGACTATACGGTGGAGGATATCGAAAGCCGTTTCGGACCCAAAATCGCGCTGATGGTGGACGGACTGACCAAAATGTCGGGCGTTTTCAAAACCAGCGCTTCGGAGCAGGCGGAAAATTTCCGCAAAATGCTGCTGACGCTTTCCGACGACGTCCGGGTGATCCTGATCAAGATCGCCGACCGGCTGCACAACATGCGTACGCTGGAATCGATGCCTCCGCATAAGCAGATGAAAATCACCAGCGAAACGATCTATCTGTTCGCTCCGTTGGCTTACCGCCTGGGGTTGTTCGCGATCAAAAGCGAACTGGAGGATCTGTCGTTGAAATACCGTTTCCCGGAAGATTACCGGCAGATCGAAGCCAAGATCCAGGAAACCGAAGCCGACCGGTCGAAATTTATCGAAAAATTCAGTCAGCCGATTATCGAGAAGCTCAAGGGCAACGATATCGACTTCGAAATATCGGGGCGCGTCAAGTCGATCTATTCGATCTGGGCCAAAATGCAGCGCAAGCATATCGCTTTCGAAGAGATCTATGATCTCTTCGCGATTCGCATCGTGTTCCGGCCTTCGCCGCTGATTCCCGAAAAGTCGCAGTGCTGGCACATCTATTCGTTGGTAACCGATATTTACAAGCCGAAACCGGATCGGATCCGCGACTGGGTGAACATTCCGAAAGCGAACGGTTACGAGGCCCTGCACTCCACGGTGATGGGGCCTGACGGCGTGTGGGTCGAGGTGCAGATTCGTTCGCAGCGGATGGAAGAGATTGCCGAGCGGGGATTCGCCGCGCATTGGAAGTACAAATCGGGCGAGTTGTCGAAGGAGGAAGGCGAATTCGACCGTTGGATGAAGCAGGTGCGCGAAGCGCTGAACAGCCCGACGGACAATGCCGTCGAATTCCTCGACAATTTCAAACTGAGCCTTTATACCTACGAGATCGTCGTGTTTACGCCGAAAGGCGATTCGCGGACATTGCCTCAGGGCGCTACGGCGCTCGATTTCGCTTATGAGATTCATACGAAGATCGGCAACAGCGCGATGGGCGCCAAGATCAACCGGAAGATCGAATCGATTTTCGCACCGATCAGTAGCGGCGACCAGATCGAGATCATCACGTCGAAAAATGTGAAGCCGAAGGCCGAATGGCTCGATCATGTGATTACGACCAAGGCCAAGCAGTCGATCATGGTTTTCCTGAAAAAGGAGAATCTCAATAACATCGCTAACGGGATCGTGCTGTTCGAAGGAAAGCTCAAGGAGTTCGGCATCGTGCCGAGCGCCCGCGTGTTCCGGAAAGTGCTGCCTGCTTACGACTGCGCTACGAAGGACGAGTTTTACAGCAAGTTGGGGGCCGGCATCCTGAAACTGGACGGGATCGAAAAGATCCTGCGCGACAATCCTGCCAATAAGATTTTGAAATTCTGGACGTTGCAGATACCGAATCCATTCAAGTTCCTCGGAGGCGACGATAAGAAAAAAGGGAAAAAGGTAATTGACGGCGCATCGCCGGAGGATGCGGACGATCCGGAGTTCGAGATCGCCCCGTGTTGCAATCCGATTCCGGGCGACGAAGTTGTCGGTTACAGCAATCCCGATACGCACAAGATCGACGTTCACAAGAAAAACTGCAACGAACTGATTAAACTGGCTGCCCAGCACGGCAATCGTCTGACGCCGGTCACCTGGTCGAGCCACAAGGCGATGTCCTACCTGTCGATCCTCGAGTTGCGCGGAATCGATCGGATCGGGATCCTGATGGAACTGTCGCAGGTGATTACCGGCGAGCTGAACACGAACATCCGGGAGTTGCATATCCAGAGCCACGACGGTATCTTCGAAGGGCGGATCAGCCTCTATGTGAAAAATATCAAGGATCTGAAGATGATTATCGACAAGGTGATCCGGATCAAGGGGGTCGAGCAGGTAAACCGGGTGGAAAATAAAATCGAATAGCTATGGATCTGAAAGAGTTGCTTCCGGTACTTCTGATTACTGTCTTCGCAATAATTTCCGCTGCGAAAAAGAAAAAACAACCGGTTTCCGAAAGCGAGGAGCAGGCGGATACCGCTCCGTCCAATTCTCCGTGGGACGACCTGATGCGCGAACTTAAAAAAGGGGGCGGAGCCGATACGGAATCTGCGGCCGATTCGCGTCCGGTGCAGCGGACTGTTCCGGATGCGGACGCGCTGCCGACGGAGATGCTGTCTTACGACGACGAGGCGATCGAAGCGTTCGAGAACCGTACGGTCTTTTCGTACGACGACATGGTCGGAGATAACGCGCCGGAGCCGATGTCTACCGCGGATCAGGGGAATTCCCCTACTCCGCAGCTTGCTACGGAGCCGGAACCGGCTTCTTCCGAAAGGGCGTTTCCGGGCGGTTTCGATCCGAAAATGGCCGTGCTGTATTCCGAAATTCTCAAACCGCGTTTTTAAATTTTTTCAGCATGTATTCCGATGCGGATTCCGCCGAACCGATCCGGGCCGATTATTCGGACTCTTACAGTCTCGACGTAAACTCCGATGCGGAATTGCGTCCCGGGAAACTGTTGGAATCCGTTTTCTCCGATACTCCGCGCTGGGTGAACGGGCTGATGAAAATCCGTAATGCGCTCGTTGCGCCTTTCGGTTTGAAGACGGGAGAATCCCGTGTTTTCCGGAAAGCGATCGTCGAAGAATCGGACCGGGAAGCGGTACTGTCCAATGACGATAAACATTTGATCTTTACGGTCTCGCTCAGCGTGCTCCCCCGTCCCGACGGGGTGCGGCGGATCAGTATTTCCACGGCGGTGCAATACCATAACCGGCTCGGCCGGATCTATTTCGCACTGATCCGGCCGTTTCACCGGATCATCGTCCGCCGTATGCTGCGCCGGATCGCTTCATCGATCGGCTGACGGCAGCGTCTCCCGGACAGGATTACTCTTTTTCGATAAAGGAGCGCTATGTGCGGTAGCCGTCTGACGGGTTGTGATGCACGAAAGTGCAATCGGCAATAGCGGCCTACCCTTTTGGAATGCGTCTTTCCCGATGTCGAACAAAAGAAAGTCCATTTGGTTTCGGTGTTTTTGTAGAATACCCGTATGAAAATGGGCGATTTAGTCCTGTAAAATTTTGGGCGTATGAAATATTATCGTATATTTGCACTCCCGAAAGGGTCTGATGGCCGAGTGGCTAGGCACAGCTCTGCAAAAGCTGCTACAGCGGTTCGAATCCGCTTCAGACCTCAAGAAAAACGCCTTACAGTATGCTGTAAGGCGTTTTTATTTTAAATTTGTACGGTATTTGTACGGCATGTCGTTTATTGACATTAAAAGCGGATAGGGCTCCTGACATAATATATGTGAAATAATCGTAATTGTAAAGACGTACACCATTCTTTATCGGAGATATGCAAAAAATAAGCGACAAATCTGCTCTGATTGGATTGACCGCTTTACTTTTGTGCCTCTTTTTCCATGTAAAGGACGTTTCACTTTTGGATCCGTCACTTCCTCCGTGCCGCATTGCGATCATTTCGAATCGGTGAAAAAACTTAAGGGTGTCTTTTACCGATTCGTGGTATCAAGGAGTTCGTTACCTTTTGAAAAAGATAAAACTTTTCTGTTTCAATTATCCGTTGGCTTGAACCATGTTCTGCCGGATAACGGTCCCGTATCGTATGAAATGTCTATACAGACTGAGTGGGCCCATACCACCCTCCGGTCCGGACTATATGTTTGATACTTCGTCGGATCGTACTCCATTTCGGAAATATCGCTGATGGGTGTATCGAACTGTAACTGACGAGTATTATCGACAAAGACATCAAGGCCACTATCAGCAGCCAGCCGTAAATTTCCTTCATCGAGACAATGAGAGCTTGCGTTTGCACTGTTCCGTAAAGTTGACCGACAGGCACATGGGGAATGTCGGGATTGAAATCCACGATATTCGAACCGAGCGACGCCGCATTCCGGGCTATCGTATGCTTCAGCCATTCTCCGATGAGTGCCGGACCGAGCGTCGCTCCCATTACTGCACCTGTGAAGCCGTTGATCGTCAGAGCTTGCGGAAATACCTGAAACGGCAGGCCGCTCTGTACTATCGAAGTCAGAAATACGATGGAGATTATCACTGAAGCCGCTCCCCTGAAAAAGAGCGGAATAAAAAACATTTCTTTCTCGATACCGTAATCTATGACAAAATAGAAATATGCCAGATAAGCGGCCGCAAGGGCGAAACCTATGGCTGTCATGGTCTTATATCTCCATTTACGCCGGGCGAATGTAAGGTATGTGAACGCACATCCGGTAACAATCCCGGCAAGGACGTACCAATTGAGGTCTATGAGATTGGTGTCATCGAAACCGAGAATGTTGGCGGCATAGCTATGTTCGAACACATGCTCGGTAGCAATCAGCGTGAAGAAGACGAAATATATGCCGGTGGCACGTAACACGTTGCGGTTCTTCATCGCCCGGAATGAGATATAGGGGTGATGTAAAAAAGTGGCCCGCCATAGGTTTATGCCGGTACAGGCGATGCCGATAAATGTTGCTCCGCGAATTTCGGTAGCGTCCCACCAGTCATAGAAATCGCCATAAACGCAGACGAATGCGAAGCAAAGCATGAATATCGCCCACAAAGCCGCCCCAATCCAGTCGATACCGAGCAAAGGAATGAACATCGGTCCGCGCACTGGTTTTACGAGGATCATCACCATAAGCATCATCAAGGCGAGCATCCCCGTCATAATCCAGTGCATGTATTCCCATTGGGAGAAAAACGCCGTGTATATCGTGGCTATGCCGCTGAGTTGTATGACACTGTCGACTATGATATAGACATAGCAGAAGAATATCGCCATGTCGCGCACGGGAGTCAACCATAGTTGTATGGTAGAGTTGCATGCGAACGTCGCCTGCATCCTGAACCATCCCGCCACGAAGCAGGTTCCAACGAGCAAAGGTACGCTTGCGGTATGGGCGCATATCGCGTTCGCCGCGATCAGGACCATGCAGGAAACAAGCAATTGGTTTCGGGTGGAGAAACGGAACTTGATGCGGAACATCACGGCGAAGTTGATGGCCATGCCGATAAGCGAGGCGTAACCGGCCATAAGGATATCTTCCTGCATCAACGCTTTCGTGCCCACCATATCGGCAGCGGCTGCGAGATACACGCCTCCCGAAAATTGAATAATCAGGACGAAAAGGACGAACAGATACGGCTTGAGCCGCCGCGGAATGAAGTCGGGAACATCCGCTATGTCGAACGGTCCCTGTTGAGCATGCCAATTTGCCATATCAATATTTCACGCGGCATTCCACATTCATGCCCGCGCGGAGCCTGGCCATATCCTCCGGTTTATTGTCGGGAGCGAACTCGATTCTTACGGGTATGCGTTGACGCACTTTTACGAAATTGCCGGCGGAATTGTCCTGGGGAATAAGGGAAAGGGATGCCCCCGTCGCCGTTGATATGGCGCTCACCTCGCCGTTGAAAACCACATCGGGAATGGCATCGACAGTTATTTCGACTTTGCTGCCGGGGGCAATGTGCCGAAGCTGGGTTTCCTTGTAATTCGCCGTAACCCAGATATCGCCGGAATCGACGACATCGAGAAGGGTCTGCCCCGGTTGTACGAGTTGGCCGACCTGTATCTCCTTGCGCGAAGTGTAGCCGTCGCACGGGGCGGTAATGACAGTGTAGCTGAGGTTTAGTTCTGCCGTTTCAAGGAGTGCTTTGGCAAGTTCGATCCCCGCTTCCGTCTGGGACATGCGCTGGCGGTTGACATCGACGACCGATGACGTTGCCGAGCGTTGTCGGACAAGCATTTCATAACGAGCCCTTTTTGCCTTATAATCCGTCTTCGCCCCGTCATATTGCTGACGGGTGACGGCATCCTGAGTCAATAGTTTTTCATATCGTGCCAGATCAGTCGCCGCATTCTCCATCAGCACTTTCGCTTCGGCGATAGATGCCTCGCTGACAGCCACATTTGCCGAGGCCGAAACAACCGATCGGTCGGCGACACTGTGTCCGGCAAGGGCATTCTGATAATCGGCGTTTGCACGGGCTACATTGAGCCGCATGTCGGCATCGTCGATTATCACGAGCGTATCGCCTTTTCTGACCTTTTCGTACTCCCTGAAACGAATTTCTTTGATATAGCCTTGCACTCGGCTGTTTACAGGCACTATCTGCTGACGAACCTGCGCGTTATCGGTGTATTCGACATTGCCGAGGTGGATGAACTTGCTGCCGACCCATAATGCCGCAGTAGCGGCTACCGCCATGGTGACGACGTAAGAAAGTATCTTTTTGTTACGGTGTTTCATATTTTTCCGGTGGTAAATAAAAGTTTGTAATAATAATAGATGATGTTGATGCGGGCATTGACGAGCTGTTGTTCCGCATCGAGTTTTGCGTTGGCCGCATCGAGCATGTCGGTGATCAATGCCATATCCGCCGAATATCGTGTGGAAATCGTGCGGTAGTTGCGTTCGGCCAGCTCGACGCTTTTTTCCTGGGTCTTCAGCTCTTCGTAAGCTTCGAGATAGCGTATATGGTCGGCCCTCACGGCTAGCGATACGCTCTCGCGTGCGGCATCGAACTCTTCTATCGCCTTTTGTGTAGCGACACGTTTCTTTATCAAAGATTTGTTGCTTTTATACAGCGAAGAGAGATTATAGCTTATTCCGATTCCGACATACCAATAGCTTAAATTGCGGTTGATCGGCGGAACTTCCACAAGGATGGGGCCGTCTAGGGTCCATCCTGCCCGAAGTCCTATGTTGGGCCGCCGCTCGGAACGGACGATAACCTCTGCCTTACGATTTATGTCAACGGCGGAACGGGCAAGGTTCAGTGACGGAGAATTTTCCATCGCCTCCTGTTGCCATCTGCCTTCTTCCTCCACCGGCATGGAACGGGCGAGAATGGATGAGTCCGGAACGATGACGGTCCCATCGGACAATCCCGCCGTGGTCACGAGATCGGCATTTAGAATGTCGAGCGTATTGTTTATCCTGACGAGTTGCAATTCAAGGTTCGACACCAGGAGTTCATAACGTGTGATGTCATTCAGAAGAGCCGTTCCCTGCCCATAACGTGCCTGCATCTCTTCCAGCACCTTGCGAGCTGCGGATATGTTGTTTTCTATAACCCGGCGCAGATTGGTATATTTGTAGATGTCGAGATAGAACCCCGTCAGTTGGAACCGTATGTTGTCACGCTGAAGATCGGTCGCATACCGTGCAGCCGTTGATTTCAGTTCGGCAAGTTCTATGGCCTGTTTCTTGGCGCCACCTGTATAGACGGTCTGAGTGACATTCAGCGACAATCCGTTTCCGAAATGCGGTATGGGAGCTCTCTGATAATCGCTGAAACTGCGTTCGGTCGTGAAACCGTTTCCTATATAGCTAAGCGACAGCGAGGCATCGATGTCTGGCAGACGGTCTGCGCGTGCAACGCTTATTTCGCGCTCGGCCTCGGTTTGCGCAGTAAATGAAGGTCGGAGTTGCGCACTGTTGGCTTCGGCAGCCTTGAAAATCTCCTCCAAAGTAATTACCGACTGACCATAAGAGCACACTCCGCCGCTCAACAAGGCTACTGAAAGCAGCCCTGCGAGCAATCGAAGATTGTTCATAAGGAATTGATTATTTTATGTGATGGGAATTGATCGTTTTGTCAGTCCTAATATAGGACTGAACTAGGCTCGTGACTTACGAGCCATAAACCGAAGCTGTGCTTTTCCAGTTCTCCAGATACCCCCAATTTTTTACAGAGATACCTATTATTACAATGCACTTATTCTTTATAATCATACAGGCGCAACTCTTTGTGAGTCGCACTGCAAAACTACTAAAAACGTTGGAAATACCGAATAAAACAAGCGGAAATCGTGGAGCATTATTCGTCAGTTATTTTATCAATTCTGTTCTCGTGGCAATCGAATCTTTTGCGGTAGACTTTTTGATAATTCGTTTGAATAGTTCGGCTTCCCAAAGCAAAGCATCTAGGTCTTTTGTATTGCTATAAATAAGGTTATAGCGTGCTTTTATAAAAGTATAGACAGAAAATATTTTGCCTATCAGATAAAAATTGATGCTTTTACAAATCATCTGATGATATAATATGGCTTTGAATATATATGTGATTATACAAGAAGTCTGGAATAAAAGCATGAGTAGAGATTTATTTCATCCGCATTCCCCGGTCCTGTTCGCGGTCTTTGATCTTGATTCCTATGTGTTCGAGAAATTCTTTTGCTTTTTGCCGGAACCACCGCAGGATCGGAGTCCGGTCGATGAACAGTTGAAACCCTCCGGGGCCTTTTTCATCCCGCATGAGCCGGGCCTCCGAGTTTTCGACTTCAAAGTGTTGGGAATGTTCGTGCGAATAGAGTTCTCCGGAGAAACGGACGGGGCGCATATTTACGAGATCACGGGCCTGCCCGTCGGAGAATCCGAGCGAATGGCAATACTCTCCCCATTTGATAAGCTGCGGAGTGTCGGGGAGCCAACGGTATATCCGATCTATCTCGCCTTGCAGTTTTCCGATGGTCTGCTGTGATTGGCGCTGCACTTCCAACAATCGCCGGCTGTGGTCGGCCTGCATGGTCTGCATTTGGGTTTGCAGGATTTCGATGGTTTCCTCGTGGGCGGCAACCTCTTGCCGCAATGCCCCGATCTGCTGCTCCTGCCTTTTGACTTTCGACGTTCCTACCAGCGAACCGATACCCTCCACGATGTTGGAACCCACCTCTGCCGCCGCACTTTTCAGCTTTTCGGTTTTCAGTTCCCCTTTTACCGTCTTTAACTCATGCTCGGCCGCTTCCAACTCGGCGGTTTTATATTCCCGCATGGCCTTCGCCTGCTCGTAACCCGTCCGGGCCTCCTGTTCCTGTTGTTTCAGCCGTTCTACGGCCTGCCGTTTCTGTTCTTCGATACGGAGCAGTGCGTCGATGTTGTACTGCAAATTCTTCTGCCCGGCTATGGCATTGCGGTAAAACTCCTGCGTGGAGATATGACGGGCGACCGATCCGTCGATACCGCGCTGTAACCCATATCCGGCCATCGCCTTGGCATAGGTGTCCTGATATTCTTTCAATTTTACGCGCGACATTACATCGTCGTTACACAACCGGACGGCATCCGGGCTTTTCTTGCGGTATTTCTTTTTGCCGGGTTTGTCGGGGATTCTTTTCTCTTTGACCTTGCGACGCTCCCCCGT
>OBAR01002005.1_pt1 | contig 15329 bp, 9 predicted proteins | sample 1517911 | NCBI WGS metagenome assembly OBAR01 (sample SAMN04571709, study PRJEB22368) | human gut metagenome | biome: human gut; material: stool | host: Homo sapiens | place: Luxembourg | collected 2012-10-26
TGTATAAGCTGCCCTTAGTGAGCAAGCTCCCACGGTCATCTTGCACAATCATTTCTGCATGGCTGAATGGTTACAATTTATTGATTAACTTGAAGGTCTGACAGTTGACAAAACCTCAAAAGTTGCATATTCTATATAGTAGTTAAGGTGGCTGTGGGGATAAAGCAGCTACAGGCAAATAAACAGAAAACGACTATGATGGAGAAGAGTACCGTAATCAAGAGGTAACAGAGAGAAGCTGCCATCGGCTGTAAGCAGCTTTTACTTTCAGGGAACGGGAAGTGCACTCCGGAGTCTGCAGGGAGAACGAAGAAGCAGCTTCTGATATCCGGGCACGTCTGGTCACGTTATCGACTGTAAGGGAAAGACATTATTGTCTTTAAGTAGAGTGGAACCGCGGAATATTTCGTCTCTGTAGATGGAATATTCCGTTTCTTATTTTTATAGGAAATGGAGCAGTTATGGGAATCATCAGCAAAATTAAAGAAGAAATCCGAATCATAAGAGAGAGGGATCCGGCCATTCATTCCAGTATGGAGGTACTGTTGTATCCAAGCTTTAAGGTGATGCTGCATTACCGGCTGGCACACAGGCTTTATCAGAAAGGGCACTATTTCTGGGCAAGATGGATTTCCCAGCGTGCTGTGCGTAAGACCGGAATTGAGATTCATCCGGGAGCACAGATTGGCAAAGGGCTTTTCATCGATCACGGAAACGGTGTCATTATCGGAGAAACAGCGATCATTGGTGATAACGTGACCTTGTATCAGGGGGTAACCCTCGGAGGAACCGGTAAGGAGCAGGGAAAGAGACATCCGACGATTGGAAATAATGTCATGATCAGCGCCGGTGCCAAAATCCTTGGATCCTTTACGATCGGGGATAATTCCAAGATCGGGGCAGGATCGGTCGTTTTGGAAGAGGTTCCGCCGAATTCCACTGTAGTCGGTGTACCGGGACATGTGGTGAAGCGCAACAACCAGAGACTTCCCCAGGAAGAGCTGGATCAGATCCATTTGCCGGATCCGGTAAAGGAAGAGCTGTCCATGCTGCGTAAGCGGATGCAGCAGATGGAAATAGAAATCAGACAATTAAAGGAGGAGAGGAAAGATGGAGAATAGATTTTCCTTTTACAACACATTAACGAAAAAAGTAGAAACCGTGATCCCGAATGTGGACGGCAAAATTGCAATGTATACCTGTGGACCGACGGTGTATCATTTTGCACATATCGGAAATCTGCGCAGCTATATCATGGAGGATGTACTGGAAAAGACCCTGCGTTATCTTGGATATGATGTAAAGCGTGTGATGAATATCACGGATGTCGGTCATCTTTCTTCCGATGCCGATACCGGTGAAGATAAGATGTTAAGTGGGGCAAAGCGTGAGCACAAGACGGTTATGGAAATTGCAAAGTTCTATACCGATGCTTTTTTTGAAGACTGCAAAAAGCTTAATATCAAGCGCCCGGATGTGGTGGAGCCTGCAACGAACTGCATTAGTGAGTTTATTCATATGATCGAGGTTCTTTTAGAGAAGGGTTATGCCTATGTGGCCGGAGGAAATGTGTATTTTGATACCTCGAAGCTTAAGGAATATTATGTATTTAATACCCAGAGCGAGAACGAGCTTTTAGTTGGCGTGCGCGATGATGTGACCGAGGATGAAAATAAGAAGAACAAGAACGACTTCGTTCTGTGGTTCACCAAATCCAAGTTTGAGGATCAGGCGCTTAAATGGGACAGCCCATGGGGCGTTGGATATCCGGGATGGCATATTGAATGCTCCTGCATCAGCATGAAGCATCTTGGAGAATATATGGACATCCATTGCGGCGGTGTGGACAACATTTTCCCGCATCATACAAATGAAATTGCACAGAGTGAGTCCTACCTTGGACATAAATGGTGTAATTACTGGTTCCATGTACATCACTTAAATGACAAGACCGGTAAGATGAGCAAGTCAAAGGGTGACTTCCTGACGGTCTCCTTACTCGAAAGCAAGGGCTATAATCCGCTGGTTTACCGGATGTTCTGCTTACAGTCCCATTACCGGAAGCCGCTGGAGTTTTCCTATGAAGTCATGGACAATGTAAAGTCGGCTTATGAAAAGCTTCTTAAGAAGATTGCCGGACTTTCCAAAGAAGGAGAAGTGGATGAAGCGGTTTATGCAGAATACCGCCGTAAATTCGAAGATGCACTTTGCAATGACTTAAATACCTCAATGGCAATTACCGTACTATATGATCTCTTAAAGGCAGACTGCAATGATGTAACGAAGCGTAAGCTGGCAGCAAGCTTCGATGAGGTTCTTTCCTTAGGACTTTTTGATGGTGAAAAGGCAGAAGAGAAAGCAGATGATGTGGATGCAGAGCTGGTAAGCTACATCGAGGCAAAGATTGCAGAGCGTAAGGAAGCAAAGAAGGCAAAGGACTTCGCAAAGGCAGATGCCATTCGTGAAGAACTGTTACAAAAGGGCATCGTTCTGGAAGATACACGTGAGGGCGTAAAATGGAAAATGGCTTAACCTTTATACAAAGGATAAGAGAAGCATTTGAGGGTAAAGAGGTGGATATTCGGACATATTCACCTCTTACGCTTGCTTATATCGGAGATTCTATCTATGATCTGGTGATCCGGACGGTGGTTGTGATGCGTGGAAATGCACCTGCCAATAAGCTTCACCATTATACGATCCGTTATGTGAATGCGACCGCACAGGCGCTCCTTTTGGACGCTTTGTTACCGGAGCTTACAGAGGAAGAACAGGTAATCCTGAAACGGGGGCGCAATGCGAAGCCGTACACGAAAGCTAAGCATGCAACTATGGCAGAGTATAAAAAGGCAACGGCATTGGAAGCACTGATGGGGTACCTGTATCTTACCGGACAGGAGGAGAGGGTGCTTTTGCTGATCCAAAAGGGCATGGATATCCTGGAAACACAGAAAATGAATTAAGCAGACAGAGCAGGGATACTAATTCAGAAAGAACTGGAAAAACATAGAAAGATATAGAAAGACATAGGAAGACATATAAATACATAGAAATACTGTACACCGGAAAAGGAATATACATAGCAACGCTATGCATGATTGGATTGTGTTCCACAAAGAAACGGAGAAAGGATTAAAGCATGGAAGAATTCAGAAAAGAAAAAAATGAATCCATTATAGAGGGAAGAAATGTAGTGATTGAAGCATTTCGTTCCGGACAGTCCATTGACCGGCTTTATATTCTGGATGGCTGTCAGGACGGACCGATTATGACGATTAAGCGGGAAGCGAGAAAGCATGATGTGGTTATAAAATATGTATCAAAGGAACGTCTGGATCAGATTTCAGAAACAGGGCGGCATCAGGGCGTTATAGCAACGATTGCGGCCTATGAATATTCAGAGGTAGAGGACATGCTTGCACTTGCTAAAGAAAAGAATGAACCTCCGTTTTTGTTTCTGCTTGATAATATTGAGGATCCGCATAACCTGGGAGCAATTATCCGTACAGCGAATCTTGCAGGGGCACATGGAGTGATTATTCCGAAGAATCGTGCAGTAGGACTTACTGCAACGGTAGCGAGAACCTCTGCAGGAGCATTAAATTATACGAAGGTGGCCCGTGTGACCAATATGGCACAGACCATAGAAGAACTGAAGCAGCAGGGCTTGTGGTTTGTGTGTGCGGATATGGGCGGAGAAACGATGTATGACTTAAACCTGACAGGACCGATCGGACTGGTAATTGGAAATGAAGGATCCGGAGTAGGCCGTCTTGTGAAGGAAAAGTGTGATATGACAGCTTCTATCCCTATGCATGGCGATATTGATTCCCTGAATGCTTCCGTGGCGGCCGGGGTTCTGGCTTATGAGATTGTCCGGCAAAGAACCTGCGCCGGCTGCAGATGAGTGATTAGATTTGTAATGAACAGGATGCTGTAAAGCAGATTAGGAAGGTATTATGAAGACAGCCGCAAGAGTCCTGGCAACCATGATTGCAATGGTGGCAATTTTGCTGATTGCAGTGGGTGCAGATAAAGGATTAAACTATTTGGAGAGAATAAAATACGAAAAGGAATGTGAAGAGCTGTATGCAGAAAGTCATGCACAGGCAGAGCAGCTGCGGACACAGCTTGAAGAGCTTTCGCAGGACGAAGCGGCGGTAGAGACCTTTCTCCATGAATATGCAGTGGATGATCTGGAAGATGAGGATGAGGATGTGCTGCAGGAGTTTCTGACCGCATCACCTTCAGGAAATGGGTCTGAGGGGAGTGTTTCAGATGGGGAATCTGTCTCGGGAGATATGCTCACCGCAGAGGATCAGCTTACAGATGTGTCTGAAAATGCTCATGCCTTTGCATCCGGTAATGACAGTTCGGACCGTGACTTTTCCGATCATATGATTTCCGGCAATGCAGTTTCCGGGGGAGACGTCTCTGATAATGCTATTTCAGAAAACGGCGTCTTCGGTAATGCTGTTTCCGGGAACAGTGTTTCTGACAATACCGTTTCGGAAAACCAGGTTTCCGGGAATCGTGTTTCCGGGGGAGGCATTTCTTTAACTACGGTATCCGGTAATATTCTGGTACGCCCGACGCTGCGGGAACGCAGACTGGAACAAAGTTCTTATATGGAAACAGTTGAGTGGAATGAAGCAGACCAGGTGGTGATTGGACAAAGTACCCTGGACTTTTCGGATAAAAAGATTGCCTGTCTGGGTGACAGTATCACACAGGCGGCAAACCTTGAAGGTATGGAGGACTATCAGCAGTATTCCTACCCGACGAAGCTGGCAGAAATTCTGGGAGCAGAGGAAGTGGTAAATCTTGGAATCGGAGGATCCTCGATCGGAAGATACTGGCAGGATGCCTTTGTGGATCGTTACATGGACATTCCGGAGGATACAGACCTTATTCTGGTCATGGGAGGAACGAATGACGGGTTCTGTCTGCACCGGGAAAATGTGGGAAATTTTGAAGAGCGTTCTCCCCGTACCCTGATCGGGGATCTGAATGAACTGATGCGGGGCTTAAAGGAGAATTATCCCGATGCGGAGGTTGTTTTCGTCACACCGCTTCCCAATGTCCTGCATGATATTCTGCGTAAGGATCGTCCGGAGCTGATGTCTCAGCGTGTCATTGTGGACAGTATGATAGCTCTTGCCAGGGAATATGAATTTGATGTGATTGACCTGTATGATTCGAATTTACTGGACAGCCACGATGCCGCAGTGATTTCGAATTATATGCCGGATGGCGTACATTGCAATCCGGACGGCTACCGGATTCTGGCAGAGCACATTGCAGCCGATCTGATCCGGCTGCAGGACTCACAGGATGTGGAAGATGGTGAAGAGTTCCGGGAAGCAGAAGGGATGGAAATGGAAGCAGCTTCAGAGCAGGGGATGGAAAGTGAATCAGATGCCGGTCAGAACATGAAAAGCGAAGCCATCTTCGATCAGAACATAGAGAGCGAATCAGATTCAGCTCAGAATATGGAAAGTGTCGAAACGTCTGAAAGTGCAGAAAATACCGGATATAAGGAAGTGCCGGATAACATAGGGAAGGATGAAAATCTGGAAGATATAGCAGATTCCCAAGATATAGTAGATTCGGAAAACATAGAAGCTGCAGAAAATATAGATGATTCAGAAGATATGACAGATTCCAGGGATATAACAGAGTTGGAGGCTGCAGAAAATTTTAAGTCCAGGATTCCAACAGATATTCTGAAATTCCGGGAAAGAGATACCGCACAGGACAGGGATCCTATTGATATGGAAGCGAAGAAAATGAATGAGGAAGCAGCAGACGCGCAGATCCAAAAGGATATGACGATGGAGGTGGGCTCCTATGGTTAATGAGTATGCAAAATACAGCGATGAAGAATTGATCGTGCAGCTTCGGGATGGAGACCATGCCATTACGGATTACATTATGGAAAAGTATAAGAATCTGGTGCGCAGCAAGGCACAGTCGATGTACATTCTGGGTGCGGACCGGGAAGATCTGATACAGGAAGGAATGATCGGGCTTTTTAAGGCTATCCGTGATTATGATACGGGAAGGGATGCCAGCTTTTTTACCTTTGCGGATCTGTGTGTGTCCAGACAGATGTATACAGCGATTCAGGCAGCAGGGCGGCTGAAGAATGCACCGCTTAATTCCTATATTTCCATTTATGCAGACTATTCCCGGCAGGAGGAAGGAGAGTCCTCAGAGGAGGTAAAGCTGATTAACAGTCTGATTTCCCCATTAGAGAAGAACCCGGAGGAGCTGCTGATTGACCGTGAAAATGTGGAACGCATTGAGCAGATGATTGAGAGGGAATTAAGTCCTTTTGAAAAGCAGGTGCTCGATCTGTATCTTACCGGAATGTCTTATGGGCAGATTGCGAAGGTTCTGGGCAGGGATGATAAATCAACAGACAATGCCCTGCAGCGCGTGAAAGCCAAAATCCGCAGGGAATTGAAGGGAAACAATTAAATTTTTATAAACTTTAAGAGGGGTGTATTGACGAAGATTTTTGGACGCAATATACTCTTTTTATAGTGACATAATTGGAAATATCTGTAGTTTCAAAATATATATCCCATTTTGCGTAACAGTTTTATAGGAAAGCAGGTAATCATTCAGTACAATCCGAAGCACTTATTACTGAGGGCATGGAGAAAGGCGGAGAGAGAATGTTTGGAAAATTCAGTGTCAGAAAACCGTATACTGTTCTGGTGGCAGTAGTGCTTGTAATTGTTTTGGGTATTGTGTCATTTACCAAAATGACCTCGGATCTGCTGCCGAATATCAGCTTTCCTTATGTACTGGTCATGACAACTTATCCGGGGGCAAGTCCGGAAACCGTAGAAATGGTCGTAACGAAGCCGGTGGAATCTTCCATGGCTACCGTAAGTAATATTGAAGAAATCAGTTCTGTTTCAAATGAAAATTATTCCATGGTAATTCTGCAGTTTGCCCAGTCGGCAGATATGAATGCCGTTTCGCTTGAAATTCGTGAAAATCTGGATCAGATCAGGAGTTACTGGGACGATTCTGTCGGGAATCCGATTATTATGAAAATAAATCCTGATATGCTGCCGGTTATGATTGCGGCAGTCGGTGGAAAGGACATGTCTGCAGCAGAAATTACGGATCTGACAAATGATACCATTGTGCCGGAGCTGGAGAGTATCGAGGGCGTGGCTTCTGTAAGTGGTATGGGACTTTTAGAAGAGAGCGTGAATGTTATTATCCGTCAGGAAAAGATTGATGCAGTCAATGAGCAGGTGTTTGGCTCTATTGATAAAGAAATTGATGAAAACCTGGCAGAATTGCAGGAAAACAAGCAGGATATTTATGACGGACAGGCAGAACTGGAAAATGCGAAGAAGGAGCTTGCCGATTCCGAAGCAGAGCTTGCCCAAAAGCAGCAGGAATTGAATGATTCCAAAGCAGAGCTTGAAAATTCCAAAAAAGAGCTTGCTGACGGACGTAATGAGCTGGCAGATAAAAAGAGCCAGCTGGAAAGCGGAAAAACTGAATTAAACAGTAAAAAGGATGCGACCACGAAACAGCTTGCCGAGGCAGAAACAAAGCTTCTTACCGCAAAGGCGGATGCCGAGGCGGCAAAGACGCACTTACAGCTTGAAATCCAGACTGCAGAAGCGACAGTGAAGGGACTGGACAGCGGTATCGAGCAGGCTGCCACCGCATTGAATATGTTGAAACCGGTAGCAGAGCAGATTAACAAGATCGATAAGGCAATTACAACAATTGATACTGCACTTACAAATGGTCAACAAACTTACGGTGATTTAAATGAAACAGAGAAAGCAGATGTGAATGAAGCATGTGTAATTGCTGGTATTTCAGTTGAAGATGGCAGTTTACTGTCACCAATTAAAACTTCCTTGAATGCGGTAGAAGATGCAATTGTGCAAAGGGGCGGTTTTGAGAATAAGAGTAAATTAGCAGAACAAATAGAAAGTCTGGAAAAGACCATTGCCGATCTTGAGTCCCAGAAGGCCATGGCTGCAGCACCGATCGACCAGTATAAGTCCGCACTTTCTGAAATTGAAGGAAATATCAGTAAGCTGGACAGCGCGTTAACAGAATTGTATCAGGGAAACCTGCAGGCAGCCATTGAGTTTGCCAATGCACAGACCACAATCAGCTTAGGAGAAATGCAGATAGCTTCTGCGGAGTCCGGGCTGGACTCTGCACAGAAGCAGCTTGAAGCCGGGGAAGAACAGATAAAATCCGGGCAGGAGCAGTTAGATGCCGGAGCGGATCAGATTAAGGAGGGATATGACCAGATTAATGACAATGCAGAACAGCTTGCGGATGCATTGCAGCAGATTCTGGACGGCGAAGAGCAGATCGAGGAAGCGAGGGAGGATGCGTACGACCAGGCAGATATGAATGGCATTCTTACGGTAGATACCGTGGAACAGCTTCTGGCTGCGCAGAATTTCTCAATGCCTGCCGGATACGTTACCGAGGATGGTATTTCTTACCTGATCCGCGTGGGCGATAAACCGGATACGGTTGAAGAGCTAAAGGCGATGCCGATTTTAAATGTGGATATGGATGGCGTTGATGTGATTACCTTAGGGGATGTTGCCGATGTTTTCATGACAGACAACTCTGCAGATATTTATACGAATGTAAACGGAGAACCGGGGATTCTTTTAACCATGCAGAAGCAGACCGGTTATTCGACCGGAGAAGTATCGGACAAGATCCTTGCCAGGTTTGATGAGCTGTTAGAGCAGAACGAAAATCTGATGCTGATTACCCTTATGGATCAGGGAATCTACATTGATATGGTCACGGATTCCATCTTTAACAATATTATTTTCGGAGCAGGACTTGCGATCCTTATCCTGCTGCTGTTCCTTAGAGACATCCGGCCGACCGCAGTGATTGCCTGCTCCATTCCGATCAGTATAGTGGCAGCGGTAGTCTGCATGTATTTCAGCGGAGTAACCCTTAATGTGATTTCTCTTTCCGGACTGGCGCTTGGGATTGGTATGCTTGTGGATAACTCTATCGTGGTAATTGAGAATATTTACCGGCTTCGCAGCGAGGGGGCTTCGGTAACGGAAGCAGCGATTGAAGGAACCAGGGAAGTGGCGGGAGCGATTGTAGCATCGACCCTGACGACAGTCTGTGTTTTCCTTCCGATTGTCTTTACAGAAGGAATTACACGTCAGTTGTTCGTGGATATGGGACTGACGATCGGATATTCCCTTGGCGCAAGTCTCATCGTGGCCCTTACGGTAGTTCCGGCAATGTCCTCAAAGATTCTGGTGAAAACAAAGGAACAGAAGGAGAGCCGGTTCTTTAACGGACTGATGAATGGCTATGGAAAGGTTCTTGACTGGTCTTTAAAGCATAAAGCAGTGATCTTTATCGGAGTTCTGGTGCTGCTCGTAGGAAGTGCCCTGGCTTCGCTTTCCAAAGGAACCGCGTTTATGCCAACCATGGAAAGCACACAGATGACCATTACCTTAGAGCTTCCGGATACCACGCCGTTAAGCGAAACCGCAGAGGTAACGGATCGTGTAGTGGAGATCTTAAGAAATATGGAGGATGTTGAGGATGTGGGAGCCATGGCAAGCACCTCTTCCATGGGTTCGTTGATGGGAGGATCCGCAGACAGTTCAACGCATGAGACGAGCATCTATCTGACCACAGTAGAAAAGCCCAAATTAAACAACAAAGAGCTTTCCAATGCAATTGAGGAACAGACTGCACAGCTCTGTGAAGAGACAGGAGCAGAATTGAGTATTGAAACCTCCATGATGGATATGAGTGCGTTGGGTGGAGATGGTATTTCGATTCAGGTGCGGGGGCGCGATCTGGATACTCTTCAGCAGATTGCCAAAGAAGTAGCTGCTATTGTGGAGGCTACGGAAGGAACAGCGAAGGTTTCTGATGGTCTGGAGGAGGCAACCGGCGAGATGCGGATACTCATCGACCGCGATAAGGCAATGGATCAGGGACTCACGGTAGCTGAAGTTTATCAGCAGATTGCAGCAAAGCTAAAGGATGCATCCAGTGCGACAACCTTTGAAACAACGGCGAAGGAATATGAAGTCTATGTAAAGAACGCCAATGACATGGAACTTACCCGGAAGCTGGTACAGGATCTTGTTATTGAAAAGACAGATAAAGACAATAAGAAGGTGGAAATTCCACTTAAGGATATTGCAGCGTTTGAGAATACTATTTCTCCAAAATCAGTAAGCAGAACAGAACAGAACCGCTATATTGCAGTATCTGCTTCCATTGCAGACGGATATAACGTGGGTCTGGTATCCCGGAAGCTGGAACAGAACCTTGCAGATTATGAAGTACCGGAGGGCTATTCTCTTGTGATGGAGGGGGAAAATGAGATGATTGTGGATGCCATGCAGCAGCTGATGCTGATGCTGCTTCTGGCGGTTATTTTCATGTATCTGATTATGGTTGCCCAGTTCCAGTCCCTGAAATCTCCGTTTATCATTATGTTTACGATTCCCCTGGCTTTTACGGGCGGCTTCCTGGGACTGTTCCTTGGAAACTGTGAGGTCAGTGTCGTTGCGGTCATCGGTTTTGTCATGCTGGCAGGTATTATCGTAAATAACGGTATTGTGATTGTAGATTATATGAACCAGCTGATTGCACAGGGAATGGAAAAGCATGAGGCGATTTTACAGGCAGGCAGGACAAGACTTCGTCCGGTATTGATGACGGCGTTAACAACGATCCTCGGACTGTTGCCGATGGTATTTGGTACAGATATGGGAGCAGCGATGGGCAAGCCGATGGCGATTGTTACGGTAGGCGGTCTGCTTTACGGAACTCTGCTGACCCTGCTTGTGGTTCCCTGCATTTATGATCTGATGAACTGCAGGAAAACCAGAGGACTGCAAAGCAGATAAACACGGAAGTAAAGAAAACCGGTAAATATGCGTATTCCGCATACTTACCGGTTGAAATAAAAAAAGCTGATGACGGGAATCGAACCCGTGACCTCCGCCTTACCAAGGCGACGCTCTACCGACTGAGCCACATCAGCATTGGTGTAATCACCGTTTAGTATAGTATCATATAGATCATTACTTTGTCAATGGATTTTTCGAAAAGTTTTGAAGAAGTTTTGAAGAAAAATTTTAAAGGGAATTTTAAAGAAAATTTTAAATAAATCGGACAGGGGGAAGAGGAGATTGATGCAGGAGATTCTGGGCATTCGCAGGAACGCTTATATACAGGTACAGGACGGCAGGCAGGTGACCTATGGTGGCAGCCAGCTCTTTTTTAAGCCGTTACAGGATAAGTGTAGCCAGAGGAAATATAGAGGCGGCTGTGGAATGGTTGCATTAGGAGATTTATTGCTGTATCTGATGGAGAAGGAGATAAGACCTTATCAGCTTGATGGGATTACTTATCATACTGTATTTGAGGAAAAGGAAGCCTATCGGACTTACTTTAACAAGCTGTGCCGGAAGCTTAAGTGGTTTCCTACGCAAAATGAAATGTCCGGGATACTTATGGCAATCCGTTTTAATGCGTTCATGTGGAAAAGACGCATGCCGTATCGTGCCAGATGGGGACTTTTCGAGAACGTCAGGGAAAGGCGTATTGAGAGAATGCTGCAAAAAGATCTGCCGGTCATTTTGTGCATTCCGCGTGTTTTGCTGCCATGGCAGAGGGAAGACAGGCTGCCGCTTTATATGGAAAGCAGCGGGCAGCTGAAGCAGGTCGATGCCACCCGTGCCCATTATGTGACGATTACAGGTCTTGTAAGTCATCAGGGGGAAAATTATTACCGGATCTCTTCCTGGGGACGGATGTATTACATTTCCGTAAAGGAATACAGAGACTTTGTGAGAACTCATCTGTTTGGAACAGTGTTGGGGAATATCCTGTATATTACTTCGAAAATAGAAGAAAGATCATAGACTTGTCATTTCCTGAGTAATACCTGTCATTACATAATGGATTATACATCATAATGATGAAGAAGTTGAAGATCATATAAGATTCCAAATAAGGCTCCTATCTGATACCTGATTTTACAGGTTATCCGATAGGAGCCTTTGTATTTCTTTTTTTTATTCTGATTTCCGCTAAAAGACAATCCGGTTTTTATTTAACCTGCCGGCTGTTCTGCAGGAGGCTGTTCTCCCCCGCCTTCTGCGGCATTGGCAGCGGCTTCAGCCTGTGCAGCCAGCGCTGCATTCTGCTGCGCGGCTATGATTTCGTTCCGCTGCTGTGCAATAATTGCCTCGGCATCCGGATTAGCGAAGAATTCCGCATTGTGAGGACAGGTTCCGGCAGTGCCTGGTATGGTCACTGTAGTAATGGAACCGTCTTCATTTACGATTTCCTGTGTCTGGGGCTCCTGCTGCTCCGGAAGAGTGCTGTCCCCACTCATCAGGGGATCATCTGCAGGAGTGACCTCCAATACGCCTTCTACCTTGAAAGGACACTGTTCGCTGGCAGGAAGATTGGTGTACTGACAGATCGGTCCCTGATAGTGTACATTACAGCTTTCGGTCGGCACATTTCCTTCAGCAAAGTATTCGGTTTTTAATGTGCCATCACATAAGCCTGCAATCGGAAGCTTGCCGGATCGGGCACATACCGTTGCCTGAACAATACCGCTTGGCATCGTAAAGGACTGGGATGGCAGTTCTTCGTGGATTTTGGCCATGGTTGCACGCCATAGCTTCTTGGCAAGATTTCGTTCCTCACCCTTGCGGAGCTTGGTATTATTATCATAACCGGTCCAGGTCGTTGCCGTGTAATACGGGGTGTAGCCGGAGAACCATACATCATTGTAATCGGAAGTGGTTCCGGTTTTGCCGGCGATTGCCATACCACCAAAGTTGACGGAGGCACCGGTACCCTGGGTAACGACATCCTGCATGGCATCTGTGAGAAGCCATGCGGTTGTTTCTTTGATGACCTGCTTGGTTTCCGGTTCGGTGTTATCGAGAATCACATTTCCGTCATGATCGACTACCTTGGTATAAAGCTTGGGTTTAATATAAGTACCGCCGTTTGCAATACATGCGTAGGCAGCATTCAGCTCTTCATTTGTGACGCCGTGCGTCAGACCGCCAAGAGCAGTGGACTGCTGGATATCGGAATAAACATAAGTGTTACCGCCATAGGTGATTTCTTCACGGTCCACAACGGTTGTGAAACCAAAGTTTTTCAGATAATCATAACCAAGCTGGGGAGTAATCGCCGTGAAGGTTTTTACTGCAATGACATTCATGGAATCAATGATTGCCTGACGGATGGAATTCAACCCACGGTATTCGCTTCCCCACCAGTTGCTGACCGGACGTCCATTCGCATAATTGAACGGTGCGTCATTGACCATGGTAGCAAGGGTTAATCCCGCACTGTCTAAGGCCGGTGCATAAACGGCAACAATTTTAAACGTGGATCCCGGCTGACGGGTGGTATCAGTGGCACGGTTTAAGGTTTTACTTCCTTCCTTTGCACCGCGGCCGCCAACCATGGCTACAATGCAGCCGGTATGCTGATCCTCGATCGTAATGGATACCTGCGGCTGGGGAGTTAAAGTGATCTTTTCGTCATAAACCTCACCGTCTGTGCCTAAAACAAATTGTTTATAATATTCAATATCCTCATTGGCAGCTTCCTGCGAATCATAAATCAGATTGTAGGAAGCATTCTGTTCCTTATAAAATGCCTGCAGCTTTTCCGTGCTGAAGTTTTCAAAGTCTCCGTTGGAACGCTTGATGGTGAGGGCATAGCTTAACTGCCATCTGGTGTTTTCCGGATAATTTTCTTCATTGGAGAAAACCTCGTCACAAATGGACTGGATGTCCGGATCCTGTGTTGAGTAAATTTTCAGTCCGCCACTGTATAACAGGGTAAATGCCTGAGTCTCGTTGTAACCTGCCGCAAGCAGATCGTTCATGACATCATCAGTCAGCGCATCCACGAAGTATGTATTGACAAGAGTCTCATCTACTTCGTCGTTGACGATCTGGATACGGGAGTAAACATCATCGGCAATGGCTTCATCGTACTCTGCCTGAGTGATATAGCCCTGATCCTTCATGTTGTTCAGCACTTTCTCCCGGCGCTTGGCATTTTCATCCGGATGGGAAATCGGATTAAAACGGGACGGATTCTGGGTAATACCTGCAATTACCGCACATTCGGACAGGGTCAGACTATTTACCGGTTTGTTAAAGTAACGAAGTGAAGCAGCCTGTACACCTAAGGTATTCTGACCAAGGTTGATGGTGTTCATGTAGTTTAACAAAACCTCATCCTTGGACATGGTCTTGGTCAGCTCAATCGCAAGATACTGCTCCTGGATCTTACGCTTCATACTGTCTGCGAGCCCTTCTTCTTTTGTCCAGTCAGTAAAGACGTTATTTTTAAGTAACTGCTGGGTAATGGTACTTGCACCTTCCGTAAAGTGGAAGCCGTTGGATATACCAACGTAGGCAGCACGGATGATACCCTTGATATCGATTCCGTTATGCTCATAAAAACGTTCATCCTCGATTGCAACGAAAGCGTGTGCCAGATTTTCCGGTATCATATCCCAGGTGACCGGAATACGGTTGGAATTCTGGGAGATCAGCTTCGCAATCTGGTTTCCTTCGAGATCATAAACGAAGGTGGAGAAGCCGGTAGGTGTTACCTTGACGTTCTCAATACTGGGAGCGGTATCGATGACTCCCTTGAAAATGCCGATTCCGAGGCTGGCACCAATAATGCCGCAGGCCAGTACCGCAATCAGAAATAAATTTAAGACTGCCAACAGCCCCTTCTTTAACAGACGGGTGGAGGTGGCATGCAGGGATTTCTGCTTTTCATGAATCCCTTTTTTCGTATAATTCATTGAATAAACCTCCAAAATAAAAGCAAAGTGTTTTTAGACAATACAAGTAGTATATCAAATTGTGGTACTGAAATAAAGTTATTTCATTAAGAATTCATAGAAACATAACAATTATTCACATTTTACACAGGTTTTATTCCTTTTTCAAAATACATATGATAAACTATTCAGAGCAAGGCAAAGGAAGAAAGGATTATGCAATTGGCACCAAAAGAGCAGGAATTTTTACCATACCGGGTAGTGGATACGCCGGGATGCGGAGAATATGAAGAAAAGAAGTCCCGGTTCATTGCACATGTCTATCCGGCACAGTCGGAGGAGGAGGCAATGGGACTCATCGAGCAGACCCGTAAGAAATATTATGATGCCCGTCATAATTGTACGGCATATATTATAGGAAGAAACAGGGAACTGAAAAGATGCAGTGACGATGGAGAGCCGGGCGGCACGG
>OBAR01002014.1_pt1 | contig 15259 bp, 10 predicted proteins | sample 1517911 | NCBI WGS metagenome assembly OBAR01 (sample SAMN04571709, study PRJEB22368) | human gut metagenome | biome: human gut; material: stool | host: Homo sapiens | place: Luxembourg | collected 2012-10-26
ATATTCACGAAAAAGGGATTTCCTGTAAAGTTAAGGGGTTTACCTATGAATGAAAGAGTGAAAAAATATTTAAGCGTTATGCTGGCGTATGGGATACCAGTCATGCTGATAATGAAAACAGTTCCATTCATGTCTGGTTATCTGAAAGGACTTGATGCATGTGTGGCTGATTACTTTCTGTTCTTTTTTGACTGGAAGTCGAATGGGTTCATATGTATGTATGAAATAGTTCTGTTTAGTTTTTTTATGGTTACAATAATCAAAACAGAATTATTACCAAACAGGATTGTTTTATATAATTCAAGGATTAAGCTGTTTTGCAGCTGCGTAAAAAAATGTATTGCTTTAACATATTTGGTTCCGCTCTTTAATGCGGTTATTACTATGGTGGTATCACTTAGTAATCATGCAGTATGGGCATGCAACTGGGGAGCAGAAGGAAGTGTTTCAAAATATATGCTGCCATATTGTGATTTTGCTAAAGTAAGTACAGTGACAGTTATTTTAGCATCAGTTCTTGCAGATGTTTTCAGAATGCAGGCAACATTGCTTATAATATGTATTGTATACTGGCTTACCAGATCAACTGTTTTTACATATATTCTGGTATATATAAATGTACTGGCGGTAGGGATTTTGTCTAAAATTAAAATAATGGGAATATCATTTTCTGGTGTGTATTCTAAAATGATTATTGAGCGCTCATATGCATATGCGTATGGAATTGTGCTTAAGGATAATGTTATAGTTCCATTGATGATAGTATTGATTCTTGCAGTTTCAGGAATTGTTTTATTCAGAGTGTATAGGAAAGATATTCTGTAATTGACAGAATTAAAAAAGGCTTTAACCGGAAAATACAGGTTAAAGCCTTTTTCTTAATCTTCGTCGTTAATATCTTTCTGTGAAACAGCAGCGGCTACAACTGATATGATAACCACAGCAGCTATAATAGCAACTGCAACACCTATAATTGGTCCGATGAATAACATAAAACTCATAATATCACACCTCTTCGAACATATTTATTATATCCATTATATATCGGAATTATAATATGTACAAGCAATTAAGCGTCTTTTTTAGATTCTTTTTCTTCTTTAGCAAGGTTTTTGTTAGCAGTTGAAAGCATAAGCTTGATTCTGTTTAACTGGTTAACTTCGGAAGCACCAGGATCATAATCTACAGCAATTATGTTAGCTTCAGGATATGCTGCACGAAGCTCTTTGATAACTCCCTTTCCTACAATGTGGTTAGGCAGACATGCAAATGGCTGACAGCATACGATATTGCCTACACCATGATGGATAAGCTCAATCATTTCACCGGTAAGAAGCCAGCCTTCACCAGTCTGATTGCCAAGTGATACGAAGTCTTTAGCGTAATTGGCTGTCTCACTAATCTTAGATGGAGCATCGAATCTCTTGCTTTCTGCAAGTGCCTTGGTTCCAGCCTTTCTGAAGGTTTCAAGTATCTTTATAAGTGTACTTGAAAGAATAGCCCCTTTCTTAGGTGTCTTTAATAATTCATGCTTATATGTTGAATTCTGCATACAGTAGAGAAGGAATCCCATAAGGTCAGGCATAACAGCCTCAGCACCTTCTGCCTCAAGTAACTCAATAATGTGGTTGTTAGCAGCAGGCATGAACTTAACAAGAATCTCTCCAACAACACCAACTCTAGGCTTCTTGATATCCTTAAGCGGGATATTATCAAAGTCCTTAACAATTGCACGGAGGTTCTTATTGAACTCTTTCATATGAACCTTATTTTTAGTAAGCTGCTCAATGCAGACCTTCTTCCATTTTTCATGAAGTGCATTAACTGAACCAGGAACTGCCTCGTAAGGTCTTGTACGGTATACAACATTCATGAATATATCACCATATTCAACAGCCATCATAGCTTTCTTAAGCATTGGTATGTCATAGCTGAAGCCTGGATTAGATTCAAGTCCCTGTGCACTCAGTGAGATTACAGGAACATCTGGAATACCAGCCTTTATGAGTGCTCTTCTGATGAATCCGATATAGTTGGAAGCACGGCATCCACCACCTGTCTGTGACATAATCACAGCAGTTCTTGAAAGGTCGTATTTGCCTGAAAGAAGGGCGTTCATAATCTGTCCGACTACCATAAGTGAAGGGTAGCATGCGTCGTTATTAACATATTTAAGACCTACATCTACTGATGACTTGTTGTCGTTCTCAAGGACTTCAATATTGTAGCCACATGAATTAAGGGCAGGACCTAATATGTCAAAATGTATTGGTGACATCTGAGGGCAGAGAATTGTGTAATTCTTTCTCATATCTTCAGTAAACTGTACTCTGTGGTAGGCAGATGACTGAATCTTTCTCTGGTAGTTCTTCTGTTCACGTACTCTTAAAGCAGCGATTAGTGAACGTACTCTGATTCTTGCAGCACCAAGGTTATTAACCTCATCAATCTTAAGTACTGTATATATCTTTCCAGACTTAGTAAGTATATCGTTGACAGCGTCAGTAGTAACGGCATCAAGACCGCATCCAAATGAATTGAGCTGGATAAGGTCGAGATTATCTACAGTCTTTACATAGTTAGCAGCAGCGTAAAGTCTTGAATGATACATCCACTGGTCAAGAATGATAAGAGGTCTTTCAACTGTTCCTAAATGTGCAACACTGTCCTCTGTAAGTACTGCAAGTCCGTATGAATTAATAAGTTCAGGAATACCGTGGTTTACTTCAGGGTCAACATGGTAAGGACGGCCGGCAAGTACAATACCGCGCTTTCCGGTTTCGTTAAGGTAAGCAATTACTTCTTCACCTTTATTTCTGACATCCTGTCTGCAAGCCATCATTTCATCCCATCCGGCCTTGACAGCAGACTTAATCTCTGCGGCAGGAATGTATGATGAGAATTCCTCAACGAGTCTTTTTGATATCTTCTCCTCACTTTCAAATGACATGAAAGGATTTCTGAAATCTATATTTTCTGACTTAAGTTCTTCTACATTATTCTTGATGTTCTCAGCATATGAAGTAACGATAGGGCAGTTATAATGGTTGTTAGTGCCTTCATATTCGTTATGCTCATAAGGTACACATGGATAGAAGATAAATTTAACTCCCTGCTTAATAAGCCACATGATATGACCATGAGCAAGCTTTGCAGGATAACACTCTGACTCTGATGGAATTGACTCAATACCTAATTCGTAAAGCTTGTGGCTTGACTGAGGTGAGAGTACAACTCTGTATCCGAGCTTTGTGAAAAATGTGTACCAGAACGGATAGTTCTCATACATGTTAAGAACTCTTGGAATACCTACAGTACCTCTTACAGCCTTTTCTTCAGAGAGAGGCTCATAGTCAAAGAGTCTGTGGAACTTATAATCGAAAAGGTTAGGGAGCTTTTCTTTGTTCTTCTCTTTACCAAGTCCACGTTCACATCTGTTACCTGTAATAAACTGTCTGCCGCCAGAGAATTTATTGATTGTAAGATGACAGCTGTTAGTACATCCCTTACATCTTGTAAGCTTTGTTTCATATGTAAGAGAGTTAATCTTATCTATAGAAAGCATAGATGACTCTGATATACCGTCATATCTTTCTCTTGCAATAAGGGCAGCGCCAAAAGCACCCATAATACCTGCGATATCAGGTCTGATTGCCTGAACGCCTGTAATCTTCTCAAAACTTCTAAGAACTGCGTCGTTGTAGAATGTACCACCCTGAACAACGATATGCTTACCTAAATCATCAGGATCAGAAATCTTGATAACCTTGTATAAAGCATTTTTAATAACAGAATAAGCAAGTCCGGCAGAGATATCTGCAACTTCAGCGCCTTCCTTCTGCGCCTGCTTAACCTTGGAATTCATGAATACTGTACAACGTGTTCCTAAGTCAATAGGGTGGTTCGCAAATAAAGCAGCCTTGGCAAAGTCCTGAACTGTGAAGTTGAGGGATTTTGCAAATGTTTCTATGAATGAACCACATCCTGATGAACATGCTTCGTTAAGCTGTACTGAATCTACAGTCTGATTCTTAATCTTGATACATTTCATATCCTGTCCACCGATATCGATGATACAGTCTACTTCTGGGTCAAAGAAGGCAGCAGCGTAGAAATGTGACACTGTCTCAACTTCACCCTCATCTAACATAAGAGCCGACTTGATAAGTGCTTCACCGTAACCTGTTGAACATGACTGTACAATCTTGGCTTCTGGTGGAAGCAGTGTATATATCTCTTTAATAGCTTTAATTGTTGTAGCAAGTGGTGAACCGTTATTGCTTGAGTAGAATGAGTAAAGAAGATTACCGTCTTCATCAACTAAAGCAACCTTGGTTGTTGTTGAACCTGCATCAATTCCGAGATAGCAGTTGCCCTTGTAAGATGCGATATCAGCAGTCTTAACATGATGAGAGCTGTGACGCTTTGTGAATTCATCATATGCAAACTGGTTCTCAAAAAGAGGTTCCATACGCTCAACCTCGAACTCAAGCTTAATCTTTCCTTTGAGTCTTGCGATAATGTCTTCTACAGGAACACATACATTTTCACTGTAATTCATTGCTGAACCAACAGCAGCAAATAAGTGTGAATGGTCAGGAGCAATGATTTCATCCGGACCTAAGCTTAATGTACGGATAAATGCCTGTCTTAACTCTGATAAGAAATGAAGTGGTCCGCCTAAGAATGCAACATTACCACGGATTGGTTTACCACATGCAAGACCACTGATTGTCTGGTTTACAACAGCCTGGAATATAGATGCAGAAAGGTCTTCCTTAGTTGCACCTTCATTGATAAGAGGCTGGATATCAGTCTTGGCAAATACACCACATCTTGCGGCAATAGGGTATATTGACTTATAGTTCTTGGCATATTCATTAAGTCCCATTGCGTCTGTCTGTAACAGAGTTGCCATCTGGTCAATGAAAGAACCTGTACCGCCGGCACATATTCCGTTCATTCTCTGGTCAATACCGTTAGTAAAGTAGATAATCTTAGCATCCTCACCACCAAGCTCGATTGCAACATCACACTGTGGAGCATAATCCTGAAGGGCAGTAGACACGGCTACTACCTCCTGTGTGAATGGTACTTCTAAATGTTTGGCAAGAGTAAGTCCGCCTGAACCTGTGATAACAGGATATACTTCAAACTCGCCAAGCTCAGCCACTGCCTTTTCAAGAAGTGACTGGAGTGTTTCCTGGATATTCGCAAAATGCCTTTCATAATCAGAAAATAAAATATTATTATTATCATCTAAAACAGCGATTTTTACAGTTGTTGATCCAATATCAATACCTAATTTGAATTTGTTCATAACCTAATACAGCTGCAGCTGTCCTCCTTAAAATAAATATACAAAAGTTACCCATTGCATAGTGACTTTGGCGAAAAAACGCAGAATATGTCATTTTCTATGCAACTCATGCATTATAGAGTAAAATGGAATAAATTTCAATATTAATAGGAAATAATAAAATAGCTTTAATTATTTATGGTGGATATTTTTATTAAAATTTAAGAACTTAAGAGTAAGTTTAATTGACATCATATTGTTTTGTTTATTATAATTTCTTGTATATGATTATGAATTATTAGTCTGTAACATGTGTAAGACTGAAAGGAACATTTTATGAACTGGTTTGCTAAATTTGAGAAAAAATTCTCTAAGTATGCGATTAAGAATCTTATGTTTTACATCATTGTCCTTTATGCAATAGGATTTGTGATGAATACATTTTTTAATGGATTATATGACGCATATTTTTCACTTGATTTTGCTATGATTTTCAAAGGACAGGTATGGAGACTCATCACATTCATATTACAACCGCCTTCTAACAGCATAATATTTGTGGTATTTGTGCTGTATTTCTACTATCTGATTGGTTCGGTACTTGAAAGAATATGGGGCTCGTTCAGATTTAATGTATACTTCTTTACAGGAGTTATCCTTAATATACTTGCATCACTTATTATCTATCTTATATGGGGATTAAGCTTTAAATTAAGTACGAATTATATTAATCTTGCGTTGTTCATGGCATTCGCTATGGAGCAGCCGGATATGGAGGTTTTATTATTCTTCATTATCCCAATCAAGATTAAATGGATGGCAATACTTGATGCTGTAATATTCGGAATTACTATAGTATTCGGATATCTTGTGCCTTTTCTTCCAAGAAATGTATGGTACAGCCTGTATGCAGCAGGTTTCCTTGCACCATCAGCAATTATGTGTTATGCCAACGCAACGGCGGCGCTTGTGTCAATGCTGAATTTTATAATATTCTTCTTCCTGTACAAGAAAGGCCCGGCAAAGAGCAGTACACAGAGAAACTTCGACAAAGCAATGAGAACAGCAAAGAAAGCACAGCAGAACGCCAGAAAAGACTATTGGCAGCAGAATAGTGGCAACACTCAGGGCAATGGTGGCACATATGGGACAGCATCATCAGATAACAGAACACAACAAAGTCAGGCACAACACGCGAAGCGCGGCGTGCCGAAGCACAGATGTGCAGTATGCGGAAGGACAGAACTTGACGACGAAAACCTCACATTCAGATTCTGCTCAAAATGCGTCGGCAACTACGAATACTGTTCCGACCATTTATATACCCACATCCATGTAACTGGTGATAAATAAGGTAAAGCTTGTTAAATAAAAAACTTAGTTGATTTGACACGCAAATATGTTATTATATTGTAGGTATGTGTTTGAAAAGATTTTAATTATTTTGGAGGAAACAATGAAAAAGACTAAGATTATTTGCACAATGGGTCCTAATACTAACGACAGAAACCTTATTAAGGATCTTGCGTTAGCAGGAATGGATATTGCAAGATTTAATTTTTCTCATGGTGACCATGAGGAGCAGGCAGGAAGATTTGCCTTAATTAAAAGTGTAAGAGAAGAACTTAATATCCCTATTGCAACTCTTCTTGATACTAAGGGACCTGAGATTAGAACAGGTGCTGTTAAGGATGACAAGAAGGTTACACTTGTTGAGGGACAGAAATATACATTAACAACAAGACAGGTGCCAGCAGATGATAAGATTAATATGGTAACTTATGCAGGTCTTCCAGAAGATGTTACTACAGGTAATATTATTCTTATCGATGATGGTCTTATCGAGCTTAAGGTTGATAAGGTTGAAGGTACAGAGATTGAATGTACAGTAATTAATGGTGGTGAGCTTGGTTCTAAGAAGGGTGTTAATGTTCCTAACGTAAGCATCAGACTTCCAGGCATCACAGAGAAAGATAAGGAAGATATCATCTTTGGTGTTGAGCAGGGATTTGATTTTATCGCAGCTTCATTTGTAAGAAATGCAGCATGTATCGAGGAAATTAAGCACCTTCTCTGGGAGCATGGTTCAGATATCCCAGTTATTGCTAAGATTGAGAATGCCGAAGGTATTGCTAATATAGATGATATCATTAGAGTTGCTGATGGTATCATGGTGGCTCGTGGAGATATGGGTGTTGAGATTCCTGCTGAGGAAGTTCCACACGTTCAGAAGGAAATCATCAAGAAGTGTAATGCTAAGTATAAGCCAGTTATCACAGCTACACAGATGCTTGATTCTATGATCAGAAATCCAAGACCTACAAGAGCTGAGGTTACTGATGTTGCTAACGCTATCTACGACGGAACAGATGTTGTTATGCTTAGTGGTGAGACGGCTAATGGAAAGTACCCATTAGAGGCTGTTAAGATGATGGTTAAGATTGCAGAAAGAACAGAGCGGGAGATTAAAGGACATTCAGTAGAATATTCTAATCTTCACAGCAAGAGAAGTATTTCAAGCGCTGTATGTAATGCTGCAGTTCAGACAGCAGATAACCTTGGAGCTAAGGCTATTATCTGTCCTACAATTTCAGGATTTACAGCAAGACTTACATCTAAGTTAAAGCCAGAAGCTGAGATTATCGGATGCTCTCCATACGATAATGTTCTTAGAAAGATGCAGATTTACTGGGGTGTTAGACCTCTTAAGACAGCAACAGAAGCTTCTACAGATAAGATTATTGAGCATGCATTAGTAGTTTCTGAACATGCTGGTTTCGTAGAAGAAGGAGATACAGTAATTGTTTCTGCTGGTATCGCTACATCTTCTGATCCTTCATCTAAGAGAGGACTTACTAACACAATGAGAGTTGTTACAATCTAGTGTTAATTTGATACATTTGTTTCGGAATGAGGCTTGATTTTAATATTCTATTATGTTATAAGTAATACACAATTAATATTACAAAGCGTTGATGGAAACAAGTAGGTTATTACTGAACTTACAGAAAGCAGCCGGTTGATGAGAGGCGCAAGGGTAAGGGTAACTGAATACATTCCGGAGCGGCGAACTGAAAGCATATTTGTAAGTAGGGGTAGCCGGAGTAGCACACGTTATAGTGCATAAGTCCATGTTGGTGGACTTAATGAGGTGGCAGATGCGAGTCTGTCATGAATAAAGGTGGTAACACGTAAGTTCAGGCTTTCGTCCTTTTAAAGAAGGGCGGAAGCCTTTTTTGTAAGCAATGAGCCATGCAAGCCAGAATGTGCTTGCACAGATTCTGGCTTATATGGCGAATGCCCATAATGAACAACGGAGGTCGCAGACCGGGAGTTGTGAATTATCAAGGCTCGGGAGTAGCAAAGCTGCGGAGAGACTTGGCTTACAAAGTTGCGCGAGCAGCAATAAGAAAAATGAAAAGAGAGGAAACAAAAATGACACTTTATGACGAATTAGTTGCAAGAGGTCTTATTGCACAGGTAACAGATGAAGCACTTATCAAAGACCTTATTAACAATGGAAAGGCTACATTTTACATTGGATTTGATCCAACAGCAGACAGCCTTCATGTAGGACACTTTATGGCACTCTGCCTTATGAAGAGACTTCAGATGGCAGGAAATAAGCCAATCGCACTTATTGGCGGTGGAACAGCTATGATTGGTGATCCATCAGGACGTACAGATATGAGAAAAATGCTTACACCAGAGCAGATTCAGCACAATGTTGACTGCTTCAAGAAGCAGATGGCAAGATTTATTGATTTCTCAGATGACAAGGCATTACTTGTTAATAATGCTGACTGGCTTCTTAATCTTAACTATGTAGAACTTTTAAGAGAGGTTGGAGCATGCTTCTCAGTTAATAACATGTTAAGAGCTGAATGCTACAAGCAGAGAATGGAAAAGGGATTAAGCTTCCTTGAGTTTAACTACATGATTATGCAGTCATACGATTTCTATATGTTATACCAGAAATACGGCTGTAATTTACAGTTTGGCGGTAATGACCAGTGGAGCAACATGTTAGGTGGAACAGAGCTTATCAGAAGAAAGCTTGATAAGGATGCTTCAGCTATGACAATTACACTTCTTCTTAACTCAGAGGGTAAGAAGATGGGTAAGACAGCTTCAGGTGCTGTATGGCTTGATCCGGATAAGACAAGTCCTTACGATTTCTATCAGTACTGGAGAAATGTTGATGATGCAGATGTTCTTAAATGCATCCGTATGCTCACATTCCTTCCACTTGAAGAGATTGACAAGATGGATAGCTGGGAAGGTGCGCAGCTTAACAAGGCTAAGGAGATTCTTGCTTATGAGCTTACAAAGCTTGTTCATGGTGAGGAAGAAGCTAAGAAAGCAGAAGCTACAGCAAAGGCAATCTTTACTGGTGGGGATGCAGCTAACATGCCTACAGCAAAGCTTGAAGCAGACAGCTTTACAGATGATGAAATTGATGCAATTAATCTTGTGTTTGGAGCAGGACTTGCAACAACTAAGTCTGAGGCAAGAAGAACTATCCAGCAGGGTGGTGTTTCTGTAGATGGAGAAAAGGTAGCAGATATAGCAGCTAAGTTCCCTAAGAGTATGTTCGAGGGCGAAGGTGTAGTTGTTAAGAAGGGTAAGAAGTCTTTCGTTAAGGTTTCTGTTAACTAATAATTAAGATATTAATAAAGGGATTATGAATATTGAGTTGTTATCTCAGATGATTTCATAATCCCTTTTTAATACATTTACAATTGTTTAATATTCTTAATGTCGGTGTCTGCAACCATTGAGTAGTTAGTGTAATACACAACGAATCCCGGTTTGGCACCGGCAGGTTTCTTAACTTCTTTCTTTAATACATAATCGACTTCAACTTTTTCCTGCTCACGGCCTTTAGAGTAATAGGCGGCAAGGCTTGCTGCTTCTTCAAATGTTCTGTCAGGAACTTCCTTTCCATCTGTTTTGAGAAGTACATGAGAACCTGGCATCTGCTTGGCGTGAAACCACCAGTCATTACCGTTGCCTGTCTTGAAGGTAAGTTCGTCATTCTGTATGTTATTCTTTCCAACGTATATGTCAAATCCATCGCTTGATACAAAATGCATCGGCTTGTTGGCTGTGATTTTGTGCTTTCCTTTAACAGTCCTTTTAATATATCCAGTTTCAATAAGCTCTTCCTTAATGTTAGCAAGATCAGCCTCTGTTACTGAAATCTCAATTGCATTGATAATAGATTCAAGGTAGCTTATTTCTTCAGTAATCTCTTGAATAAGACGGATTCCGGCTTCATAGGTTCTTTTAAGCTTGTTATATCTTGCAAAATATTTGTTGGCATTCTCAATTGGTGTGAGAGTGTTATCAAGAGGAATCTTGATTGTAGTATTATCGTAATAATTAAGTGCTTCATATTCCTTAGAACCTGCAGGAATACTGTAAGCGTAGGTTGTAAGAAGTTCGCCGTAGATACGGTATTTGTCTTTTTTCTCAGTGTCCTTTATCTGCTTTTCCTGAATGTCAAGTTTCTTGTATGCTCTTTCAAGATGTGTTGTTACAATTCTTCTTATATCAACAGACTTCTGGTGGATTCGTGTTGCAATCTCTTTCTGTCTGTAATAATCGATAATCAGTCTGCTTATCGAATCATATTCTGTGTGGTTGTCATACATAGAAAGCTTCACAGCGGCAAATTCTGCAGGCACACCGTTGTCAGTTACCATATCGGGGTGGTAGATACCATTTCTTACATCAGACATAAGTGCGTCAAATACGTTGTATAATGCATCTTTCATAGGCTTATCAAGGCAGTTGGCAGGGTGTCCGCCATCAACTCCGGCACGGTATGCAAGCTCTTCTGCTATACATGTGCTTATTCCTGTATAGCTTGAAAGCAGCGCCTTGACAACAGGTACAGGCTTTGTAAATACTGTTTCATCAAAATGCTTTCTGTCAGCTTCAAGCGGATTAATCTTGTCAGAAGTATTAGGAATGAAATAAGGTCTTCCGGGTAAAACTTCCCTGACTGAGCTTGTGCTGATATATGCTTGATACTGTCTAATATAGTATTATTGTCGTCACATAATATTATATTGCTGTGCTTGCCCATGAATTCTGCGATTATGTGCTTTCTGCACAGGTCACCGAGTTCGTTTAAATGTTCTGCCTCAATATCAATTACACGCTCAAATTTTGGTTGTGTTATAGATATTATTCTTCCGTTGTTCAAATGTTTTCTAAGAAGCATGCAGAAATTCGGTGCAGTAGCAGGGGATGGCTTGTTATCGTCTGTAAGATATGCAAGAGGAAGCGATGCATTTGCAGATAAAACAAGTCTGTACTGACCAGATTGTGTCTTTATTGTAAGCATTATTTCATCGGCTTCAGGCTGTGATATCTTGTAAAGTCTTCCGCCGTTAATTGTGTCGTTTAATTCATTAACAATACTGGATATTGTAATTCCATCGAATGCCATAATGTCTCCTTTAATTAGTAATATTCATAAATCTTATTGCATTATATTAACATACTTATTGCTGTAAGTCTTGTTATCTTTCACAAAAATTGGTATACTTTCTTAAGCATTATATGCGAATGGAAGGATAGAAACAATGATTAAAAGTATGACAGGCTTTGGCCGGAGTGAAATAGTTAAAGGTAACAGAAAAATTTCAGTTGAGATTAAGTCAGTTAATCACAGATATCTTGAAGCAGGTATCAAGATGCCTAAGAAGCTTAATGTATTCGAGAGCAGAATGAGAGATTTACTTAAGAAGTATGCAACAAGAGGCAAGATTGATATATTTATTAATTATGAGGATGATTCAGAAAGTCAGGTTAATCTTAAGTTCAACCAGAATATAGCTGATGAATATATGGCTATATTTAATAATATGTCCGAAAAATACAATCTTAAAAATGATATGACTGTTGGAGGTCTTGCCAGATTTCCAGAGGTTATCACAATGGATGAAGTGCAGGAAGACGAAGAGGAGCTGTGGCATTTTATAGAGGAAGCCATGAAGGCAGCCTTAGAACAGTTTGTTAATACAAGAATTCTTGAAGGTGAGAATCTTAAGAAAGATCTTTTAGGAAAGTTAGACCACATGGAGGAGCTTGTTGCATTTGTTGAAAAGAGAAGTCCTGAGATTATGAAGGAATACCGCAGCAAGTTAGAGAGTAAGGTTAAAGAACTTCTTGGCGATACAACTATTGATGAGAGCAGAATCGCAACAGAGGTTATTATATACGCAGACAAGATATGTGTTGACGAAGAAACTGTAAGATTAAGAAGCCATATCGAGCATGCAAGAAAATGTCTTAACGAGGATGGCGGCATTGGAAGAAAGATGGATTTCATTGCACAGGAGATGAACAGAGAGGCTAACACAACTCTATCTAAGGCTAATGACATTGAGATATCTAATGCAGCTATTGACTTAAAGACTGAGATTGAGAAGGTAAGAGAGCAGATTCAGAACATTGAGTAGGCTTTCAATATATTTTTAATAGGTTTTGATTAAATTTACTTGATTGTTTCGGGCTTGTTAGGTATAATAACTTGTGCACTTTATGTGCAGAATGAGGTAATTATATGAGCAAAGGACTATTATTAGTTATTTCAGGATTTTCTGGTGCAGGAAAAGGAACTGTTATGAAGCGACTTTTAGAGCTTCATGACGAGTATTCACTTTCTATATCAGCTACAACAAGAAAGCCAAGAGAAGGCGAAGCTGATGGAAGAGAATATTTCTTTAAGACTGTAGAAGAATTCGAGAAGATGATTGCTGAAGATGCTTTAATAGAGCATGCACAGTATGTTGGCAATTATTACGGAACACCAAAGGCATATGTTGAAGAACAGCTTGATAAGGGCAACAATGTTATTCTTGAGATTGAGATACAGGGTGCCATGAATATCAAGAGAATGTTCCCGGATGCAGTGCTTATGTTTATAACACCACCGTCAGCGGCAGAACTTGAAAAGAGACTCCGTGGCAGAGGAACAGAAGATGAGGCGACAATTAAAGCCCGTCTTTCAAGAGCAGCAGAGGAAGCAGAAGGTGTTGAGGATTATGATTACATAGTTATCAATGATGAAGTCGATTTATGTGTCGGCCGTATTCATGATATTGTGTTATCTGAGAAGATGAAAGCTAAGTATAATCTTGGACTGATTAATAATATTAAAGAAGAATTAAAGGTTTATTCGAAAGGAGAATAATATAATGATACATCCATCGTATACTGAATTAATGGCTGTAATTAACAGTGAGGTTGAAGAGGGCGAGCAGCCTTTAGTACAGAGCAGATATTCAATTGTTAAGGCAACTGCTAACAGAGCTAAGGAAATCATCGATGCAAGAAGCGTTGAGGAGAAGATTGCCAAGGCAAGAATTGAAGCAAGCAACAAGGAAAAAGAGAAAGAAAAGGATAAGGTTGAGGAGAAGAGTATCTCTAAGGAAGATGAGAGAAAGCTTCAGGTTGGAACTCCTCTTGTAAGATGTTCAGAGAAAGACAAGCCATTATCAATCGCAGTTAAAGAATTCTACGAAGGTAAGGTTAAGATTCTTGGAAGTACAGACGAGAATACTTCATTATAATTAACAAAGACTGATGTTAAGGGCAACTGCTTGTATGGGCGGTTGCCCTTTTGTGCGAGTAGCGATGAGAATACAAGCGGGAATCACACAATCATGCTTGCATGTATTGTGTGATTATCGCTTGCATTCGAGGAGCACCGCGACAACGACAGAACGAAGTTCTGGAGTATGAGCTACGAGAGAAAATGAGGAGTTAAATATTTTATGACGAATAGATATGATGAGAAAGAAAGACGGATTCACTGTGCATTTTCAGAAAAATGCGGCGGTTGTGATTATGCCGGGATGAAATATGATAACGAGCTTGCAGTTAAGCAGAAGTACATTGAAGAACTTTTTGGTGAATATGTAAAAGTTGATGATATTGTTGGAATGTACAGACCAATATATTACCGCAATAAAGTTCATGCAGTTGTAGGACTTGATGATTCCAGAAATGTGATAGCAGGAACTTACGAGGAAAACAGCCACAGAATAGTTGATACATCAGACTGTATGATTGAAGATTCGCAGTGTACAGACATTATTAAGGATATTAAAGGACTTATAGCCTCATTTAAATATCAGCCATATGACGAAGATGCGGGAAAGGGAATGATCCGACACATTCTTTTAAGAAAAGGATTTTCGACAAAGGAGATTATGCTTGTTATTGTTACAGCAGGAGTCGCATTTCCATCAAAGAACAATTTTCTTAGGGCATTATGTGAGAAGCATCCGGAAATTACTACAATTGTGCAGAATATTAATGACAGGCGCACAAGCATGGTGCTTGGAAAGAGAAATATTGTTCTTAAGGGAAAAGGTTATATCGAGGATGTGTTGTGTGGCTGCAGATTCAGAATAAGCCCGACATCATTCTATCAGATTAACCACCAGCAGACTGAAAAGCTGTACAAAAAGGCAATCCAGCTTGCAGATATATCAAAAAATGACACTGTAATTGATGCATATTGCGGAATTGGTACTATTGGAATAGTCGCCTCAAAAAAGGCTGGCAAAGTTATAGGAGTTGAGCTTAATTCAGAAGCTGTATCAGATGCTAAGATAAATGCTTCAATTAACAATATAAAGAATGTCACATTTGTTAATGCTGACGCAGGAGATTTCCTTGTTGAGTATGCGAAAAATGCAAAGGCAGATGTTGTTATCATGGATCCGCCAAGAAGCGGAAGCACACCGGAATTCCTTAATTCTCTTCTTAAGATTAAACCAGACAGGATAGTGTATATTTCATGCGGTCCAGATACACAGGCAAGGGATATTAAGGTACTTGTGAAGGGTGGATATAAGGTGACTGCATGTCAGCCATTTGATTTGTTCCCGCATACGGAGCATGTGGAAGTCGTGTGTTGTCTACATCGGGTGAATT
>OBAR01002030.1_pt1 | contig 15184 bp, 10 predicted proteins | sample 1517911 | NCBI WGS metagenome assembly OBAR01 (sample SAMN04571709, study PRJEB22368) | human gut metagenome | biome: human gut; material: stool | host: Homo sapiens | place: Luxembourg | collected 2012-10-26
CCTGCCGTTACGGCTGCTTCGGCTTCGGCTCCTGTGTGGCGGCCTGTAAGTTCGACGCCATCCATGTCGAAAACGGCGTTGCCGTGGTGGACAAGGAGAAGTGCACCAACTGCGGTGCCTGCCGCGCTGCCTGCCCGCACCACCTGATCGTGGAGGTGCCCTACAAGCAGAAGGTGTTTGTCAACTGCTCCAACAAGGACAAGGGCCCCGCCGTTACCAAGGTCTGCGCCAACAGCTGTATCGCCTGCGGTATGTGCGAGCGCACCTGTAAGTTCGATGCCATCCACGTTGTGGACAACGTGGCCGTCATCGACTACAGCAAGTGCAAGAACTGCACTATGTGCGCCAAGGCCTGCCCGCGCAACGCCATTGAGCCTATCCCCACGCCTGAGGAGAAGGAGAAGTTCAAGGCCGCGCAGAAGGCTGCTGCCGAGAAGAAGGCCGCCGCTGCCAAGGCTGCTGCCGAGGCCGCTACCGCTGAGGCTCCCAAGGCGGAGTAACTCCCTGCACAATACGCATCCCCCCGGCGTCAGCCGGGGGGATATTTCTTGCAAAAAAACAGGCACACATAGTGTGCCTGTTTTTTGCGTCTGAGCATTATCCCGCCATGATCTCAAATTTGAGCACGCCCTCCGCCGCGGCGGCACGGGTCATCAGATCATCCAGCTCCTCGGACATATCGCCCGTCTCCGCGGAGATGGTCACGCCGGCGCAGCCGTTGGTGGGGATGGTCTGGTTGATGGTCAGGATGTTGGCGCCGGAATTGGCGAAGATGGCCAGGTAGTTGGACAGCACGCCGGGGTTGTCCTTCAGCAGGGCATAAAAGGTGATGATATGCCCCGCGTGCATATTCTGGAAGGGCTGTACGGCATCCTTGTATTTATAGAAGGCGCTGCGGCTGATGCCTACCTGGCGGGCAGCGTCGCCCACGGTGGCGGCCTCGCCTACCTGCAGCATCCGTTTGGCCTCGGCTACCCGGAGGAAGACCTCCGGCAGAGCGTCGGCGGCGACTAAGTAAAATTTCTGTTTCTCCATATCGTTCCTCCCTGTGTCCGCCGCTTGCGAACAACTGTGTTCACATCATAGCACACCTGCCGGCAGAGCGCAAGAGTCTTTTTTGCGCCGTGACGGAAAAGTTGCGCCGCGCTGTGGTTGTCCCTTTGTGTAGTTTGTCGGCATCGGGGGCGAAAAGCCCTGGGGGACAGGGGGTTTCACGGTTATTCAACAGCGTGTCGTCCGATAAGCGTGTGCAGCAAATGAATATGCACACAAGTATACACGCATAAGAGTAAAAGCCACCTGATTATGTCTATTAACTGTGTTTTTGCAACTTTTTACGAGAATTATCAGGTAACATAACGCTGGTGGAAAAAGGTGTGGAAACTGTGCAAAACCCTATACACAAAGGGCTGCGCCCGGTTGCGGCCGGGTTATTTTTTGTGTAAACCAGTCAATATTTCAGGGGACCTAACATTTCTTGCGGAAGCGGCGGGGAATGGGGCGTGTGAGCGCTTGCAAAACGCCTGCCGATACTATATAATGTATAATGAATTGTGATCGGTATACACCGGAGGATAGATATGGCAAAGAAAGCGACTTATGATAATGAAAGTATCTCCAGTCTGAAAGGGGCGGACCGGGTACGGAAGCGGCCCGGCGTCATTTTTGGCTCCGATGGGTTGGAGGGCTGCGAGCACGCGGTATTCGAGATACTGTCCAACGCCATTGACGAGGCCCGGGGCGGCCATGGCAAGCTCATCACCGTGACCCGGTTCGCCGACCGGTCCATACAGGTGGAGGATCAGGGGCGCGGCTGCCCGGTGGACTGGAACGAAAAAGAGGGGCGGTACAACTGGGAGCTGGTGTTCTGCGAGCTGTACGCCGGCGGCAAATACGACAACGAGAACAGCGAGAACTACGAGTTCTCCCTGGGCCTGAACGGCCTTGGCTCCTGCGCCACCCAGTACGCCTCCCGGTACATGGACGTGACCGTGTGGCGGGACGGCAAGGAGTACCGCCTGCACTTTGAGCGGGGCGAGATCGTGGGCAAGCTGGAGGTCAGCGACCAGACGGGCAACAAAAAGCGCACCGGCACCACCATCCGCTGGCTGCCCGATCTGGACGTGTTCACGGACATCGACATCCCCGCGGACTACTACCGGGACGTGATGAAGCGGCAGGCGGTGGTCAACGCCGGCGTGACGTTCCGCCTGAAAAACGAGACGGCTGCTGGGAAATTCGAGACGGAGGAGTTCGTCTACGAAAACGGCATCGAGGACTATATCCGGGAGCTGGCGGGGCTGGACGCCCTGACGGAGCCGGTGTTCTGGGAGGCGGAGCGCAAGGGACGCGACCGGGCGGACAAGCCGGAGTACAAGGTGAAGCTCAGCGTGGCGCTGTGCTTCTCCAACAAGACGGCCCTGTGCGAATACTACCACAACTCCAGCTTCCTGGAACACGGCGGCAGCCCGGAGAAGGCCACCCGCTCGGCCATGGTGTCGGCCATCGACAAATACCTGCGGGACAACAACAAGTACGTCAAGGGCGAGGCCAAGATCACCTTCCCGGACGTGCAGGACTGCCTGATCCTGGTCAGCAGCAGCTTTTCCACCCAGACCAGCTACGAAAACCAGACCAAGAAGGCCATCACCAACAAGTTCATCCAGGAGGCCATGACGGAGTTCCTTCGCAGCCGGCTGGAGATATACTTCATCGAGAACCGTGACGCGGCGGAGAAGATCGCCGCTCAGGTGCTCATCAACAAGCGCAGCCGCGAGACGGCGGAGCGCACCCGCATCAACCAGAAGAAAAAGCTTACCGAGAAGATCGACATTGCCAACCGGGTGCAGAAGTTCGTGGACTGCCGCACCAAGGACGTGGAGCGCCGCGAGATATACATCGTGGAGGGCGACTCCGCCCTGGGCGCCTGCAAGCAGTCCCGCGACGCGGAATTTCAGGGCCTCATGCCCGTCCGCGGCAAGATCCTCAACTGCCTGAAGGCGGACTATCCCCGTATCTTCAAAAGCGACGTCATCACCGACCTGATGAAGGTGCTGGGCTGCGGCGTGGAGGTCAGCGGCAAGGCCGTCAAGGACCTGAACCAGTTTGACCTGAGCAACCTCCGCTGGAGCAAGGTGGTCATCTGCACCGATGGCGACGTGGACGGCTTCCAGATCCGCACGCTGATCCTGACCATGCTCTACCGGCTGTGTCCCACCCTGATCCGGGAGGGCTACGTCTATATCGCCGAGACGCCCCTGTTCGAGATCACCTGCAAAGAGAAGTCCGGCGAAAAGACCTGGTTCGCCTACTCTGAGAAGGAGAAGGCGGATATCCTGAAAAAGCTGGAGGGCAAGAAGGTCAATGTCCAGCGCTCCAAAGGACTGGGCGAGAACGACCCGGAGATGATGTGGATGACCACCATGTCGCCGGAGACGCGGCGGCTCATCCGGGTGCTGCCGGAGGACGCCGAGGAGACGGCCCGGGTATTTGACCTGCTGCTGGGCGATAACCTGTCCGGCAGAAAGGACTATATCGCTGAAAATGGCTATAAGTACCTTGATATGATCGATGTAAGCTGACAAAGGCGTATCTCTTGCGCCAATACTTTGTTGCAGCGGCTTGCCATACACAAAGTATGGCTGCGCCCCTGCGCCTTGTCTTGGCGGAAGATCTGACGCCTTTGCCGGTGCTCCGGACATCTGCTCCGTGCAAAGCTATAAAGAAAAGGCCTGCGGCAGCAGGCTTTAGACAGTGAAAGGACACCGTTCCTATGGCAAAAAAGAAAACCGAGGAAAAAGAAATACGGCACGCGGGCGATCCCAACGTGATGGGCCTGCGGGGCGCTGTGGTGGAGCAGCCCATCACCGCCACGCTGGACGAGAACTATATGCCCTACGCCATGTCGGTCATCGTCAGCCGCGCCATCCCGGAGATCGACGGCTTCAAGCCCTCCCACCGAAAGCTGTTGTACACCATGTATAAGATGGGCCTGCTGACCGGCAGCCGCACCAAGAGCGCCAATATCGTGGGCCAGACCATGCGCCTGAACCCCCACGGCGACCAGGCCATCTACGAGACCATGGTCCGCCTGGCCAAGGGCAACGAGTCCCTGCTGCACCCCTTTGTGGACAGCAAGGGCAACTTCGGCAAGGTGTACTCCCGGGACATGGCCTATGCCGCCAGCCGGTACACCGAGGCCAAGCTGGCCCCCATCTGCGCCGAGCTATTCCGTGATCTGGACTGCGATGCCGTGGACTTTGTGGACAACTACGACAACACCACCAAGGAGCCGGCGCTGCTGCCCACCACCTATCCCAATGTGCTGGTGTCCGCCAACCAGGGCATCGCCGTGGGCATGGCCAGCCAGATCTGCGGCTTTAATCTGGGCGAGGTGTGCGATACCACCATCGCCTATCTGAAAAACCCCGCCCACGATATCGCCTCCACGCTGCTGGCACCGGATTTTCCCACCGGCGGCCAGATCATCTGTGACGGCGACGATCTGCGGGCCATTTACAGCACCGGCCGCGGCGGGCTGAAGGTCCGCGCCCGATGGCGGTACGATAAGAAGGAAAACGTCGTCGAGGTGTACGAGATCCCCTACTCCACCACCATCGAGGCCATTCTGGACAAGGTGGCGGAGCTGGTGAAGGCCGGCAAGGTCAAGGAGATCGCCGATATGCGCGACGAGACGGACCTCAGCGGCCTGAAGCTGGCCATCGACCTGAAGCGTGGCGTGGACCCGGACAAGCTTATGGCCAAGCTGTACCGGCTGACGCCTCTGCAGGATACCGTCAGCTGCAACTTCAACATCCTCATCGCCGGTATGCCCCGCGTGCTGGGCGTGGGCGGAATCCTGGAGGAGTGGACCGCCTGGCGCACCGACTGCGTCAAGCGGCGGGTGTACTTCATCCTGAATAAGAAAAAGGAAAAGCTTCACCTTTTGCAGGGCCTGAAGCGCATCCTGCTGGATATCGACCGGGCCATCCGGATCATCCGTGAGACGGAGGAGGAAGCCGAGGTCATCCCCAACCTGATGATCGGCTTCGGCATCGATCAGGTGCAGGCGGAGTACGTGGCGGAGATCAAGCTGCGGAACATCAACAAGGAGTACATCCTCAAGCGGGTGGCGGAGACCAGCGCCCTGCAGGACGAGATCGAGGACCTGGAGGATACTCTGGCCAAGCCGGGCCGCATCCGCAAGATCATCATCAACGAGCTGGAGGACGTGAAGAAGAAGTACGCCATGCCCCGGCGGACGGAGATCGTATACAGTCACGAGATGCCGAAGGAGCCGGACGAGGAGCCTGCGGAGGACTACCCCGTCCACCTGTTCCTGAGCCGGGAGGGCTATTTCAAGAAGATCACGCCCCAGTCCCTGCGGATGTCCGGCGAGCAGAAGTTCAAGGAGGGCGACAGCCTGCGGCAGTACTTCGAGGCCGCCAACAGCACGGAGCTGCTGCTGTTCACGGATAAGTGCCAGGTGTACAAGAGCCGTGCCAGTGAGTTCGGCGAGACGAAGGCCTCCGCCCTGGGCGACTATCTGCCGGCCAAGCTGGGCATGGACGCCGGCGAGAATGTGATCTGGCTGTGCCTGCCGGGCGATTACAGCGGCAGCGTGGTGTTTTTCTTTGAGAACGGCCGTGCCGCCCGTGTGGCGCTGAGCGCCTACGCCACGGTGTCCAATCGGCGGAAGCTCACCGGCGCCTACTGCGACAAGTTCCCGTTGGTGTGCGCCGTACACCTGACGGAGGATACGGAGCTGGCGCTGGAGACCAACGAGCCCCGGGCTCTGCTGGTGCACACGGCGCTGCTCTCGCCCAAGACCACCCGTTCTACCCAGGGCGTGCAGGTGATGAACATCAAGCCCAAGTACCGGCTGGAAAAGGTGCTTCCCGCGGTGGAATGCGGCATCGTCAACGGTGCCCGCTACCGGACGCGGACCATCCCCGCGGCGGGTGCGCTCCTGAAGCCGGAGGACAGCGAGGAGAAGCAGCTGGAGCTGCTGTAACGAGACGGAAAGGAGGGCACGGACATGGTAAAGAGATGGTGCGCGGCGCTGCTGTGCACGCTGCTGACGGTGTCGCTGACTGGCTGCGGCAGCCTGCTGAATCGGGAGTGGTACGAGGTCAAGGACCACAGCCCTACCTATTACGAGGGCGAGGGCCGGGACGTGCTGCGGGCAGACACCTATCAGGATCTGGTGAACAATATCCTCATCTTCGTGGGCAACCACGCGGAGGAGGGGACCATCTGGCTCTATTACGCCCAGGAGGGGCTGGATGCCGGTGACGCGGCGGAGAAGGCCTGCCGCGAGGTGGAGAAGGACACGCCCATGGGCTCCTATGCGGTGTCCTATATCCAGTACACCGTGGACGATTCCGCCCGGAATTACAGCGAGATCACCGTGACCATCGGCTATAAGAAGACCGAGCAGCAGCTCATCGACATCGTCCATGCCACCAATGTCTCTGCCCTGCACGATCTGCTGACCGAGGCGGCCCAGGCGGGCAAAACGGAGCTGGTGGTGCAGCTGAGCGCCTTTGAAGGACAGTCCTATCAGGTGCAGCAGACGGTGTACCAGGTGCAGAGCGCCATGGGCGGCAGCGGCTGGGTGACGAATTTCTATCCCAACGCCGCCAACGCCGGCGTGGTGGAGATCCTCATGCGGTAGCCCGTGCCGCGACGGCAGCGTTTTTACAAAAAGCGAAAATGCAGGGTTGACAAGCGACGTGTTTTCTGCTATAATCTGCCTTGCGTTTGCGGGCGTAGCTCATCTGGTAGAGCGCGACCTTGCCAAGGTCGAGGTAGCGAGTTCGAGCCTCGTCGCCCGCTCCAAAAAGAAACACCATCCGTCAGGATGGTGTTTTCTTTTTGGAATGTCGCGGGCAGGCTTGAACTTGCTGCCTCGACCTGCGCGCAGCGCGTTAAATCCAGCGCTATGAGAGCTCCCCGTGCGGGGATCTGTTCGTAGAGGAATACAAAACAAGGGCCGCCCTTTTGGGCGGCCCTTGTTTTCTTACAGCTTTGTCACCATGGGGATGATCATGGGGCTGCGCTTGGTGTGCTTATAGAGATAGCTGCTCACGGCGGAGCGCACAGTGCGGCATACGTCGCCCTCGTCCCGGCGCTTCTTGGCGGACATTCCATCCACAGCCTCCGTGGCCACCCGGCGCATATCCTCCAGTAGCTCCTCGGACTCCTTCACGTACACGAAGCCTCGGGTGACGATCTCCGGCGGGCACAGCAGCTGGTGGTCGTGGTTGGACATGGGCAGCACGATGACCACCATGCCGTCCTCCGCCAGCAGCTTCCGGTCGTTCAGCACCACCGCGCCCACTTCGCCCACGCCGCCGCCGTCCACGAACACCTCGCCGGCGGGTACGGTGGTCTCGCACTTGATGTGCTTGGTGGTCAGCTCGATGACGCTGCCGTTGTCGGCCACCACGATGCTGGTGGGGGCCATTCCCATGCTCTCGGCCACCCGCTTGTGGATCTGCAGCATCCGCTGCTCGCCGTGCAGGGGGATAAAGAACCTGGGTTTCGTCAGCGCGTGGATGATCTTCAGTTCCTCCTGGCAGGCGTGGCCGGACACGTGCAGCATATCCGCCTTGTCATACACCACGTCCGCGCCCTTGCGGAACAGCTCATTGATGACCCGCCCCACCGTCACTTCGTTGCCGGGTATGGCGCTGGCGGAGATGATGACCTTGTCGCCGGGGCCGATGTCCACCTGCTTGTGGGTGGAGAACGCCATGCGGTACAGGGCGCTCATTTCCTCACCCTGGGAGCCGGTGGTCACGATGACCTGCTGGTTCAGGGGCAGGCCCTTGATGCGGTTGATGTCCATCAGCGTGTTCTTGGGCACCTTCATGTACCCCAGCTCCGTGGAGACCTTCATGATGTTCTCCATGCTCCGGCCGGTAACGGCCACCTTCCGCCCGCAGGCCGCCGCAGCGTCCAGCACCTGCTGGATGCGGTGCACGTTGCTGGCGAAGGTGGTCACGATGATCCGCTTGTCGCAGCCGGTGAACTGCCGCTTGAACGTGGCGCCCACGGCGCGCTCACTCATGGTATAGCCCGGGCGCTCCACATTAGTGGAGTCCGCCAGCAGCGCCAGCACGCCCTGCTTGCCCAGCTCACCGAAGCGCGCCAGGTCGATGACCTCCCCGTCGATGGGCGTGGAGTCGATCTTGAAGTCGCCGGTGTGTACGACTGCGCCCATCCGCGTGTGGATGGCGAAGGCCACCGAGTCGGCGATGGAGTGGTTCACGTGGATGAACTCCACCTGGAACTTGCCTGCCCGCACCGTCTGACCCGGCTCCACGGTGATCAGCTTCGTAGAGCTGGCCAGCCCATGCTCCTGCAGCTTCAGCTTGATCAGCCCCGCGGTGAACCGCGTGCAGTAGATGGGCATATTGATCTGCTTGAGCACATAAGGGATGGCCCCGATGTGATCCTCATGCCCGTGGGTGATGAACAGACCCCGCAGCCGGCTGCGGTTTTTCACCAGATAGCTGACGTCGGGAATGACGCAGTCGATGCCGTACATATCGTCGCCGGGGAAGGCCATGCCACAGTCCACCACGATGATGTCGCCGCCGTACTCATAGACGGTCATGTTCTTGCCGATCTCATTCAGACCGCCAAGGGGAATGATCTTGAATTTTTCTGCCATAAAAGAATAAATGCTCCTTTTCAGATAAGATAGAGCGCGTCGCGGCGGGTAAAAATGACCGCACGGAAACAAAGGCGTTCTGCCCCGCCCGCCTGCCCTGCATCGCAGGGGGAGGGAACAGTCTGTCGCCCGTCGTCAGCACTCGATATAGAGGGGAACGCCCTCGTTTGCTATATTGACCGCGGCATCCACGCACCGCGAAACAACCAAAAAATACGTGCCGTATTCAGCACTTTTCACAAAGTATACCACAGTTTTTCCCATTTGTACACCCCCAACTTGCCGACGGCATTTGATGGTATTTGACACCCGCCGCCCCGCCGGGAAAATTCCCCGCTGATTTCCCGAAAAGCGTATTGTCCCCGCCCGGCTTTCGTGCTATAATAAACTACTCTCAGTATAGAGTAGTATCCCCGGCGGGAAGGAGGCGCGTTCCCTTGAGCAAGAAGATCATACGCGGATTTCGCACCAATATGACGCTGTACAGCCTGTGCCTCATCGCCTTTGTGGCGGTGACGGTGCCCTTCCAGCCGCTGCTGGCGGCGGCGGAGGGTCTGGTGGCCCTTCTGGTCATTCTGGTGGGCCGCCGCCGCAACAAGATGGCCCAGGCCTCTGTCCGCCAGTACATGGACCGCGTCTCCGGCGGTATGGACACCGCCCGGTCCAGCAATATGCTCTACGCGCCGCTGCCCATGCTGGTGTTCGATGTAGCCACCGGCGAGATCCTGTGGTGCAACGATATGTTCACGGACCTGACCGGCCTGAAGGATAAGATCTTTGAAACGGCGGTAGACGCCGTGATCCCCGACTTCACCTACCGCTGGCTGCTGGACGGCAAGCGTGAATATCCCGAGCAGTTCCGCTGGAACGACCGTATCTACCGCGTCTTCGGCGCCCTGAGCCGCCCGGAGCCGGAGGGCGGCGACCAGCCCACCCTGGCCACCACCTACTGGATGGACATCACTGAGGCTGAGCAGATGCGCCAGACCCTGGAGCTGACCAAGCCCCTTATGGCCATCCTCATGGTGGATAACTATGAGGAGCTGATGAAGGCCTGCCCCGAGAATAAGCGCTCGGCGCTGCTGGCCGCGCTGGAGGAACAGCTGAATAACTGGGCCGCCGGCTCCGGCGGGCTGCTGCTGGGCTACGACCGCGACCGTTACCTCTACCTCTTCGAGGAGAAGGACTACACCGGCTACACCGAAAGCAAGTTCGACGTGCTGGAAAAGGTCCGCCAGGTCCAGGCCGGCGAGGGCGTGTCCGCCACGCTGTCCATCGGCGTGGGCCGGGACGAGGACAGCTTCGAGCAGCTGTTCAAGAACGCCTCCCTGGCGTTGGAGATGGCCCTCTCCCGCGGCGGCGATCAGGCCGTGGTCAAGGACCGTGTGAACTTCGAGTTCTACGGCGGCCGCAGCAAGTCTACCGAAAAACGTACCAAGGTCAAGTCCCGCGTCATGGCCAACGCTCTGGGTGAGCTGATCGACGATGCCAAGCAGGTGTACGTCATGGGTCACAAATACGCGGATATGGACTCCCTGGGCGCCGCCGTGGGCATCTGCTGTATCGCCCGCAAGCGCGGCAAGCCCTGCCAGATCATCATCGACACCGAGAACAACGCCGCTCACCCCATCCTGCGGCGTCTCTCCGAGCAGCCGGAATACGCCAATACCGCCATTTCCGGCCAGGATGCCTTTATCAAGTGCCAGCCCGGCTCCCTGCTGGTGGTGGTAGACACCAACCGCCCCGAGAGTGTGGAGTCCGAGGAAATGCTGGAGACGTGCAACCGTGTGGCCGTCATCGACCACCACCGCCGCGGCAGCAGCTACATTGAGAAGATGGCCCTGAACTACCATGAGCCCTACGCCTCCTCCGCCAGCGAGTTGGTGGCGGAGCTGATGCAGTATCTGGTGGAGCCGTCTGACGTGCTGAAATGCGAGGCCGAGGCCCTGCTCTCCGGCATCGTGCTGGATACCAAGAATTTTACCAACCGCACCGGCGGCCGTACCTTCGAGGCGGCGGCCTACCTCCGCCGTCTGGGGGCCGACACCCAGGATGTCCAGCGGATGTTCCAGGGGGACCTGAACTCCATGATCGCCCGCTACGACATCATCCGTCAGGCAGAGCTGTACCGCGACGATATCGCCGTGGTGGCCCTGGATGAGGAGTGCGACCGCGTCACCGCCGCCAAGGCGGCCGATGAGCTGCTGACCCTCAAGGGCATCCGTGCCAGCTTTGTGCTGTATAAAAAAGGTGACGGCGTGTATATGTCTGCCCGTTCTTTGGGTGAGGTCAACGTCCAGGTGATCCTGGAGGCCTTGGGCGGTGGCGGCAACTCCACCACCGCCGGCGGCCAGGCGGACAACATCACCGTGGCCGAGGCCAAGGCAAAGCTGCTGGAGGCCATCGACAAGTACTTTGAAAATTAAGGTAAAGGAGATACAGATATGAAAGTCATTCTCAAGCAGGACATCAAAGGCAAAGGCAAGAAGGGCCAGATGATCGAGGCCGCCGAGGGCTATGCCCGCAACTTTCTGATCCCCAAGGGCATGGCTGTGGAGGCCACTGCCGACGCCGTCAACACCATGAACCTCCAGGCCAAGGCCAAGGCCAAAGCCGACGCCGAGGCCAAGGCCGAGGCACTGGCCATCGCCGAAAAGCTGAAGGCCTGCCAGGTGAAGATCGCCGCCAAGGGCGGCGAGGGCGGCAAGCTGTTTGGCGCCATCACCGGCGCCGCCATCGCCGATGCCCTTCAGGCCCAGCACGGCCTGACCATCGACGGCAAGAAGCTGGTGCTGGACCAGCCCATCAAGAGCTTCGGCAGCTATGAGGTCAAGGCCAGGCTGGGCTACGAGGTCTCCGGCACCGTGTACGTCCACGTCATCGAAGAGAAATAAGCGGGGAAAGCACCGCGCCGCAGGCGCGGCTATTACCGTAATTTTGAAAGGAGGTCTTCCCATGGCCAACAACACCGACGCCCTGCTGACGCCGTCCATGCCCCATTCCCCTCAGGCGGAGCAGGCGGTGCTGGGCTCCATGCTCATCGACGCCGACTGCGTCAAGGACGTGATGGACAAGCTGCAGGCCCAGGATTTCTATCTGCGGACCAACCGGGAGATCTTCGAGACGATCTACCATATGTTCGTCTACTCCCAGCCCATCGACGGCGTCACCGTGGCCGGCGAGCTGGAGAAGAACGGACTGTATAACGACAATACCCGTTCCTATCTGCTGCAGCTGATGGAGGTCACTCCCACCAGCGCTAACGTCATGGAGTACGTCCGCATCGTGCAGGACAAGTCGCTCATGCGCCAGGTGGCCCAGGCCGCCGGCAGCATCACCGCCATGGTGCAGGAGGGCGGCGGCGCCGCCGGCGATATGCTGGAAGCCGCCGAGCAGCAGATCTACGCCATCCGCCGTGGCCGCAGCGCCCAGGGCATGGTGACGGTGGGCATGGTGCTGGGCGACGTGATGAGCCAGTTGGCCGAGCTGTCCGCTAACGGAGGCCGGACCGTGCCGGGCCTGTCCACAGGACTCTCCGCTGTGGATGCCAAGATCAACGGCATGAACAAGTCCGACCTGCTCTTGCTGGCCGCCCGTCCCGGTATGGGCAAGACCAGTATGGCCCTGAATGTGGCCCTGTCCGCCGCCCGCGAGTCCGGCAAGACCGTGGCCATCTTTTCCCTGGAAATGTCCAAGGAGCAGCTGGTCACCCGCCTCATCGCCAGCGAGGGCCTGGTGGAGAACCAGCGCTTGATCACCGGCAACCTGCGGGAGAGCGACTGGCAGCGCATCGCCGAGGCCGCCTCCGCCCTCAGCCGCATGGATATCCGTATCGATGATAATCCACTGCTGACCGTGGCGGATATGAACGCCAAGTGCCGCCGCCTGGAAAATCTGGGCCTGGTGGTCATCGACTATCTTCAGCTGATGACCTCCGCCGGCGGCAAGGGCTATTCCGGCGAGAACCGCCAGCAGGCGGTGTCCGATATCAGCCGTATGCTGAAGATCATGGCCAAGGAGCTGCAGGTGCCCGTGCTGTGCCTGAGCCAGCTGAGCCGTGCCAATGAAAAGCGCGAGGATAAGCGCCCTATGCTGTCCGACCTGCGCGAATCCGGTGCCATCGAGCAGGACGCCGACATCGTCATGTTCCTCTACCGGGACGACTACTATAACAGCGATGCCGAGAAGCGCAACGTGGCCGAGTGCATCGTAGCCAAGAACCGCCACGGCGAGACCGGCAAGGTAGAGCTCCGCTGGATGCCCGAGTACACCGCCTTCGGCACGCTGGAGACTCGCTATGACGAGGATGAGTGAGCCCCTGGACCTGACCGCGTGGATGACGCGCTGGCGGATGCTCCCGCCCCCCGGCGGGCTGATCCTCTGCGCCGTGTCCGGCGGCCGCGACTCCGTCTGCCTGCTGGACTGCCTGTGGAAGCTGGGCCGGGCCCGCGATTTCCGCGTGGCTGCCGCCCACCTGAACCACGGTATGCGTCCCACGGCCCAGCGTGACGAGGACCTGGTCCGCGCCCTCTGCGCCGAACGGAACATTCCCTTCTACACCGAAACGGTGGACGTCTATGCCCTGTGCGCCGTCTGGCGCCTGACGGTGGAGGAGACGGGCCGCCGCGCCCGCTACGACTTCCTCCGCCGCACGGCGGATGCCCTTGCCGCGGATTTTATCGCCACCGCCCACCACCGCGACGACCAGGCTGAAACGGTCCTGCTGCAATTGCTTCGCGGCACCGGCCCCCAGGGCCTTACCGGCATTCCCCCCGTCCGTGACGGCATCATCCGCCCCCTGCTGGATACGCCCCGCGCCGCTATCGATGACTACATCGCGCAGAACCGCCTTCCCTACGTCACTGACGAGACGAACCTGGATACCCACTACGCCCGCAACCGCCTCCGGCTGGACATCATGCCCCAGCTGCTGGCGATCAACCCCGCCGCCGTGGCGCACATCGCCCGCACGGCGGACATCCTGCGCGCCGAGAACGACCTCCTGGACGTCCAGGCCGCCGCCCTCCTGCCGCCGGAGGGCACGACGCTCCCCTGCGCCGCGCTTCTCTCCGCGCCGGAGGCTCTGCGCCCCCGCATGCTTCGTCTGCTGACGGACCGCCTCGGCGCGGGCAAAAAGGACTTCACCGCCGCCCACTACCGGGCGTTGGAGGACCTCTGCCGCACCGGCGGCGCCCTTTCTCTGCCCGGCGGCGCGTCCGCCGTCTGCCGTGACGGTGCCCTGACCCTCTCTGACGCGCCCGCCCCACTGGACGGGGCGGCGCTCCGCCCCGGCGATAACCTCGCCGGCCTCTGGCGCATCACCCTCTCTGACGCGCCCGTCCCCGACGCCCTGGCACTGCGGTCCGGGCCCTGGACCGTCCGGCCCTGGCGCCGCGATGACCGCCTGACCCTGCCCGGCAGCCGCGGCAGCCGCAGCCTCAAGCGCCTGTTCGCCGAGCGCGGCATCGCCCCGCCGGAGCGCGATACCTGGCCCGTCCTCTGTCTGGCGGGCCGCCCCGCCGCCGTCTGGCGTGTGGGCATTGACCAGAAAGCCCTGCCGGAGTGTTCCGGCAACACCATATACATCACCATCACAAAAAACAACGGAGGATAACAAGCAATGGCAAAGAGTAATATGGATCAGGATATCCTGAAGGTCCTGCTGTCTGAAGAGGAGATCAAGGCCCGCGTCCAGGAGCTGGGCGACCGGCTGTACGACAGATTTAAGGACAAGAACCCCATGTTTGTGGGCGTTCTCAACGGCTGCTTCATTTTCATGGCGGACCTGGTCCGCGCCGCCCAGCTGAAAAGCGAGGTGGAGTTCATCGGCCTCTCGTCCTATAAGAACGCCACCAAGTCCTCCGGCGTGGTGCAGATCACCCGCGACCTCCAGCGCGACATTACCGGCCGCGATATTATCGTGGTAGAGGACATCCTGGACTCCGGCAATACCCTGTATTTCCTGACGGAGTACCTGAAGACCAAGGGCGCCGCCTCCGTTACCATCGCCACCCTGCTGGATAAGCCCGCCCGCCGTGAAAAGCCCATCACCGCCGACTACGCCGGCTTCGAGGTCCCCGACGAGTTTGTGGTGGGCTATGGCCTGGACTACTGCCAGCAGTACCGGAATATGCCCTATATTGGGGTCCTCAAGCCCGAGGTCTACAGCAAGTAAAACCGCGTCTTTTCCGCCAATACTTCGTTACGGCTCCTCGACGTACACACGGTACGCCGTCGTCGCCGCGCCTCGTCTTGGCGAAAAATCCGGTTTCTCCCCGCGCCGCAGGCGGAAGAAGAGCACGCGCCGGGAGGGCGCGGAACATCCCTCTTAGCATTTGAGAATAGGAAGTGAAGTATATGGAAAACAAAGGCGGAAAGCGCCTGGCCCCCACCGGCGAGCCGGTGAAAACCACACCTCCGGCCACCGCGGCCGACGAGGTAAAGACCCCCGCGGAGCAGCCCGCCCCGGCGGAGAGTGCTGCACCCGCCCCGGCGGAGACGGCG
>OBAR01002040.1_pt1 | contig 15152 bp, 10 predicted proteins | sample 1517911 | NCBI WGS metagenome assembly OBAR01 (sample SAMN04571709, study PRJEB22368) | human gut metagenome | biome: human gut; material: stool | host: Homo sapiens | place: Luxembourg | collected 2012-10-26
TATGCGCGCGTCCTGAAAGACGCGTTTATTTCTGTTGATCTTGCCAAAAATATTCTGGTCATCAAAACCGTGTCTGGAATGGCGATGGCGGCGGCAGCGGCTTTCGATGAGATGAACTGGAATGAAATTGTCGGCTGCATCGGCGGAGACGATACGATTCTCTGCGTGGCAAGAGACGATGATGCGGCGCTTGTGGCAGCAGAACGACTGAAAAAAATGGTGGACGGCATGGAGGAGACGGGCGAAGAGTTCTAAAGAACGCACGTCTCTGCAAAAAGAGACAAAAAGATGACAGCAGGTGTGACACCGGAGGAAAAGAATGCTCACAAACTTACACGTAAAAAATCTGGCCCTGATCGACGAAGCGGAAGTGGAGTTCGGTCCGGGCCTGAATATACTGACCGGAGAAACCGGAGCCGGAAAATCCATCTTGATCGGTTCGATCAACGCGGCGCTTGGAAAGAAGATATCCCGCGAGATGATCCGGACGGGAGAGACAAGCGCGCTGGTGGAACTGGTCTTTGAAACCGAAAATCCGCATGTGCTGGAGCTGTTAAAAGAGATGGATCTCGAGGCGGAGGAGGGACAGGTGATTATTTCCAGAAAGATCACCGGATCCCGCAGCGTCTGCCGCATCAATGGCGAGGCATGCAATATCTCGCAGGTAAAAGCTCTTGCATCCCTGCTGCTCGACATCCACGGCCAGCATGAGCACCAGTCGCTGCTCTATCCGGATCGGCAGATCGCGATTCTTGACGCGTTTGCGGGAACCGAGGCGGCCACGGCAAAAGGAGAGGTCCGGGCGCTGTACCAGGAGTGGAAGAATGTCCGAAAGGAGCTCTCGGCGTACGAACTCGACGAGGAGGCAAGAAAGCGGGAGGCAGCATTTCTTACGTTTGAAATCAACGAGATTGATCAGGCAGAGCTAAAAGAGGGCGAGGACGAAGCGTTGGAAACTGCGTACCGGAAAATGGGCCATGCGAAAAAGATCGCGGAATCTCTGCAGACGGTATATGCGATCACCGGCTACGGTGCAGAGAACAGCGCCGGGGAGCAGGTCGGCCGCGCAATCCGGGAGCTGCAGCAGGCCGCGGTGTACGACGATGCACTTTCCGGTCCGTCGCAGACCCTTTCCGATATTGACGGACTGCTGAATGATTTCAACCGCGAAATTTCCGCATATCTTTCCGAACTGACCTTTTCCGAAGAAGAGTATTACGAGACGGAAAAGCGGCTCGATGAGATCAACCGCCTGAAAGCAAAGTATGGAAAGACGATGGAAGAGATTGCCGCATACCGCGAAGAACAGCAGAAAAAACTGGAAAAACTGGAAAATTTTGAGAGCTGCCGCGCCGCACTGCAGGAGCAGTTACAGAAAACGGAGCAGAAACTGGATGCGGCCGCACATAATCTGTCCAAAATCCGCAGAAACTATGCAAAACGGCTCGAAACACAGATTATCGAAGGTCTGCGCGACCTGAATTTCCTGCATGTCGCATTTGAAATTTCATTTGAAAAGACAAAAAGCTACACCGAAAACGGAACCGATGCTGTGGAGTTCTTAATCTCCACAAACCCGGGCGAAGCGATCCGTCCGCTGGCGAAAGTTGTTTCCGGCGGTGAACTGTCGCGAATCATGCTTGCAATCAAGACGATTCTTGCCGACCGCGACGAGACAGAAACTCTGATTTTCGATGAAATCGACACCGGAATCAGCGGAAGGACGGCGCAGAAAGTTTCCGAAAAAATGGCACAGATCGGGCAGCGCCATCAGGTCATCTGCATCACCCATCTGCCGCAGATCGCAGCGATGGCAGATTCTCATTTTGAAATCGAAAAAAACGTCGAAGAAAACGAGACCGTCACATCGATCCATCCATTATCCGAGGAAGATTCTGTCAGAGAACTGGCAAGAATGCTTGGCGGCGCGAAAATTACGGATTCTGTTCTGGCAAATGCCAGCGAGATGAAGGAATTGGCACAGGTACAAAAATCTGCAAGACTCAAATAAAGAGAAGTCCGCATACTAAGAGGGAAATCACGAAACAAAGCGTGGTTTCCCTCTTTTTCGCGGGCGGCGAGTCAAAGTCCGTGCCTGCACGAGAACTTGACAACCGCCGCGAAAACAAAAGAAATGCCGCAGTTCTGCCCTGCGGCGGAAAGGATGGGAATGCAAATGACGAGAAAACAAAAATACCGAAGAGTCCTGCTTGCGCTGGCGGCGCTGTTTCTGATCCTCGCCGTTCTTCTTGGCTACGATGCCATGCGCGAATCCCTGCCGGATACGATGTATGTGGATGAGAACAGCGAAAGCCCGTTTCAGCCGCTCACGAAACATCCACTTCTGACGATTTCGGAAGATACGAAGGAAGCAGAAAAAACCGAATTCGGAGAAACGGTTGTAGAATGTTCCGCCGCCGGGATCCCGCTGAAAAAGATCCGTGTGATCCAGGAAGAACGGCCGAAAGTTGCCGTCTGCGGCGCGCCGGTCGGTATCTATATGGAGACCGACGGTGTGATGGTGATCCGTACAGCCGAAATCCGTTCGTCCGACGGAACCGTCAGCCGTCCGTCAGAAAATATTCTTCGGGAAGGCGACTATATCACAAAAGTAAACGGACAGAGCATCCGCAGCAAGCAGGAGCTGATTGATGCAGTAAAAGTATCAAACGGTTCCCCGGTGTGTCTTTCCCTGCTTCGGGACGGGGAAACGATCGAAGTGCAGGTGACACCGCAGAAAAGCCAGGACGGCACCTGCCGCCTCGGGGCCTGGGTCCGCGACAATATGCAGGGAATCGGAACACTGACTTTCGTGGAACCGGACGGAACCTTTGCAGCGCTCGGCCATGGAATCAGTGATGTCGATACCGGAAAAATGCTCCAATTGAACGGCGGAGAACTGTATCTGACACAGATTCTGTCTGTGATCCCGGGAAAAGCGGGTGTACCGGGTGAACTGCAGGGCGTGATCCATTACGAAGAAAAGAACCGTATCGGGTCAGTGGCGGAGAATACCATCTACGGTATCCACGGCGTTCTGGACAGGGAAAAAAGCAGTGCACTGCCGCTTACCGTGACGGAAATTGCCTACCGGCAGGAGATCGAGACGGGCCCGGCCACCGTGCGGATGTGCGTGGACAATACGGTAGAAGAGTATGAGGCGGAGATTACAGAAATCGATCTTGGAAGCGAGAATACGAACAAAAATTTTGTGCTCGAAATTACCGATCAACGGCTGCTACAGAAAACCGGCGGCATCGTACAGGGAAATTCCGGCTCGCCGGTGCTCCAGAACGGAAGGCTGATCGGCGCCATTACCCATGTTTTCGTAAACCATCCAGAAAAAGGCTACGGTGTCTTTGCGGAAAACATGCTTGCACGGAACTGAAAAAATATGCGTTAATTTGGTTGAAATTGTTACAAACTTCCGAATTTTTACGGAAAATGTCGATCGAATTTTCAAAAATTTACGGGAAATATATTGAAAATGCGAAAAAATAAAATTATAATGTCTGTGTGATTGGAAAAAGTTCAGAAGAAAACGGATGCAGTGAAATTCCGGAAAGACTATGAGTTTTTGCAAAGGAGAGCTTTATGGAAAAGATCAACATTGCCATCGCGGATGATAACGAACGCATGCAGGAAATGCTTGGGAACGTCATAAAACAGGATGACACGCTTGAACTGATCGGGCAGACCGGAAACGGAAATGATATCTACAGTATCATCCGCGACAAAGAACCGGACGTCGTACTGCTTGACATTTTCATGCCGAAGATGGATGGTCTGACTGTAATGGAGAAAGTCAATGAGGATAAAAATCTGAAAAAAAGACCTGCCTTTATCGTTGTCTCCGCCGTAGGAGAGGAGAGGATCACCGAAGATGCGTTCCGGCTCGGCGCTTACTATTACGTCTTAAAACCGTTCGACAACGAAACTCTTCTGAACCGGATCAAAGCAACAAAAGGAATGACAGCAGTAAGAAGATACCATCCAAGAAATTTTACAAACTCCGGAAAAGAGCCGATCTGTCCACCGGAAAACAGTCTGGAAATCGATGTGACAAATATGATCCACGAGATCGGCGTTCCTGCCCATATCAAAGGATACCAGTACCTGCGCGATGCGATTCTGCTTTCCGTAGAGGACACGGAAATGCTCAATTCCATTACCAAGATTCTCTATCCGACCATCGCGAAACGCCACCAGACAACGTCAAGTCGTGTCGAGCGTGCCATCCGCCATGCGATTGAAGTGGCCTGGAGCCGCGGCAAAATGGACACAATCGACGAGCTGTTCGGCTATACCGTGAACAACCGCAAGGGTAAACCGACAAATTCTGAATTTATTGCATTAATTGCAGATAAAATACGTCTTGAACTGAAAAATCAGTAAAAAGTAACAAAAAAATCCGAACAAACGGAGAAATTACAGAAGTTTAGACTTTTTTTTCTGGACAAAGTACGGTATAATACAGACAGGACGTTGATTATCCTTTCGCGTTTCATAGGATCGTGACAAAAAGGAAGGAATTACAGAAAAACAAAGATGCGATAATCAGCATGAAATTACAGGAGGATTCTTTTCATGAAAAATATTTTGTTCGTGGCTTCAGAGTGTGTACCGTTCATCAAAACAGGCGGTCTGGCGGATGTAGTAGGTTCTCTGCCGAAATACTTCCCGAAAGAGTATTTTGATGTGCGCGTGGTGATTCCAAAATACGCAGGAATCAAAGAACAGTTTAGAAATCAGATGCAGTATGTGACAAACTTCTACATGGATCTGAACTGGAGACAGCAGTATGTCGGCATTTTCGAGATGGAATATGAAGGCATCAAATTCTACTTTATCGACAACGAGGAGCATTTCGGAGGAAGCACTCCATATGCGGGCATGCCGTGGGATCTGGAAAAATTTGCTTACTTCAGCAAAGCAGCGCTTTCCATTTTACCGACCATCGGCTTCCGCCCGGATCTCATCCACTGCCACGACTGGCAGACCGGTCTCGTTCCGGTTTACCTGCACGAGCGTTTCCAGGCAGATGAATTCTATCGGGGAATCAAAACCGTCATGACGATCCACAACCTGAAATTCCAGGGCATCTGGGACCGCAAGACGATTCAGAGCATTACCGGCCTTTCCGACTACTACTTCACACCGGATAAGCTGGAGTTCAAACACGATGCCAGCTACTTGAAGGGCGGTCTGGTTTACGCAGATGCGATCACCACCGTCAGCAATACATACGCGCAGGAGATTCAGACCCCGTTCTATGGCGAAGGACTCGACGGTCTGATGTGTGCAAGAGCAAACGATCTGCGCGGTATTGTAAACGGACTCGACTACAATGAGTGGAACCCGGAGACAGACGCTCAGATTGCAAAGAATTTCAATGTAAAGAACTTCCGTAAAGAGAAAGTGAAAAATAAACTGGCACTGCAGGAGGAGTTAGGACTCGAGGTCAATCCGAAGACGATGATGATCGGTATCGTATCCCGTCTGACCGATCAGAAGGGCTTCGACCTCATCAGCTATATGATGGATGAGATGTGCCAGGATGCCGTACAGTTTGTGATCCTTGGAACCGGCGAGGAGCGCTACGAGAACATGTTCCGCCACTTCGCATGGAAATACGACAAGAAGGTTTCGGCAAACATCTACTATTCTGATGCAATGTCACACAAGATCTATGCATCCTGCGATGCCTTCCTGATGCCGTCCCTGTTTGAGCCATGCGGACTCTCCCAGCTCATGAGCCTCCGCTACGGAACCCTTCCGATCGTCCGCGAGACCGGCGGCCTCAAAGACACCGTAGAGCCGTACAATGAGTACGAGGGAACAGGAACTGGATTCAGCTTCACAAACTACAATGCGCATGAGATGATGGGTACCGTGCGGTACGCAGAGCGCATCTATTACGACAAAAAACGCGAGTGGAACAAGATGATCGACCGCGCAATGGCACAGGATTTCTCCTGGGCGAATTCCGCAAAACAGTACGAGGAAATGTACAACTGGCTGATCGGATAAGCTGGTCTGCATTCTGAAAAATAAGAAAAAAATCCCGAAATGGCAGAAGAGGAAAGAAAAGCCGTTTCGGGATTTTTTTTGCAGTATTTTTGGGTTGCGGCAGGAGAGTGGAATATGCTACACTTGTGCATAAGGATATATTCGAAGCAGCTCCGGTGCAGAGGATTTGGGGGCCGAAAAAAGACACAAGAAAAACAGTTGACAACAAAGCAGATTTGTAATAGTATGTATACAGAAGCGAACGAACGTTCGCATGGTAAGGAGAATATTCAGTATGGGAAATAATAACGAAGATAAACTGCGTGCACTCGATGCCGCACTTGGACAGATTGAAAAACAGTACGGAAAAGGAGCTGTCATGAAGCTCGGAGATTCCGCAGCAAACATGAACGTGGAAACCATCCCGACCGGCTCTTTAAGCCTGGATATCGCACTCGGTCTTGGCGGTGTGCCGAAGGGAAGAATTATCGAGGTATATGGACCGGAGTCTTCCGGTAAAACAACCGTAGCGCTCCACATGGTAGCCGAAGTACAGAAACGCGGCGGAATTGCCGGCTTCATCGATGCAGAGCATGCGCTCGATCCGGCCTATGCCAAAAACATCGGTGTTGATATTGAAAACCTCTACATCTCACAGCCGGACAACGGCGAGCAGGCACTTGAGATCACCGAGACGATGGTTCGTTCCGGTGCGGTAGACATCATCATCGTGGACTCTGTTGCAGCCCTCGTTCCAAAAGCCGAGATCGACGGCGACATGGGAGATTCCCACGTCGGACTGCAGGCGCGTCTGATGTCTCAGGCACTCCGGAAACTGACTGCAGCGATCAGCAAATCCAATTGTATTGTTATCTTTATCAACCAGCTGCGTGAAAAAGTCGGTGTCATGTTCGGAAATCCGGAGACCACAACCGGCGGCCGTGCACTGAAATTCTATTCTTCCATCCGTCTCGATGTCAGAAGAATCGAAGCCTTAAAGCAGGGCGGAGAGATGGTCGGAAACCGTACCAGAATCAAAGTCGTGAAAAACAAAGTAGCTCCGCCGTTCCGCGAGGCAGAATTTGATATCATGTTCGGAAAAGGAATCTCCAAAGAAGGAGACGTTCTGGATCTGGCAGCTTCCGTCGGCATCGTACAGAAGAGCGGCGCATGGTTCGCATACGGCGGCGACAAGATCGGCCAGGGACGCGAAAATGCGAAAGCATACCTGCGCGAGCATCCGGAAATCATGGATGAGATCGAGCACAAAGTGCGCGTGGCTTACGGCCTGATCAAGGAAGAAGCGCCGGAAGGCACAGAAGAAACAGCAGCAGTTCCGGAAACCGAAGGAGACGACGAATAAATGTTTGTGACAGAGATTCGTCCTCTGAATAAAAAGAAATCACGGATCCTCTTCGATGACGGAGAGGATCTGGTTCTTTATAACGGGGAAATCCGCGCTTCCCGCATCAAAGAGCAGGAGGAGCTTCCCGATGAGGTTTACGAAAAGCTGGCAGGGGAAGTGCTGACTAAAAGGGCCAAACACCGCGCGATGTATCTGCTGCTCGGACAGATGCGGACGAAAAAAGAGCTGGAAGATAAGTTACGAAAAGACGGCTATCCCGAGAGAGCCATTGAAGAGGCTGTCTCGTACGTGGAGAGCTTTCACTATATCGACGACCGCGCATACGTGGAGCAGTATCTTGCGGGCAGCGGTGCGAAAAAAGGGAAAAAGGCAGTCCTCTATGCGCTGGCACAGAAAGGCGTGGACCGGGAACTGGTGGAATCCGTCCTGGAAGAGCAGGAGGATGCCCGCGATGAGTATGAACTTGCAAAAAGTGCCGCCTTCGCAAAGCTCGGCACGCCGCACCGGCTGGATGAAAAAGAGTACCGCCGTGCCGCCGGTTTTCTGATGCGGAAGGGATTCGGCAGTTCCGAAATCCGTCGGGCACTGGAAGAATACCAAGATTCCGCTGACGAAGAATTCTAAATATTTCCGGCGATTCCGCCACATGCCGCGAAATTATGTGCAATAAATTACATGAATATTTTTAAAACATTGACAAATTTGTGAAAACAGTATAAAATTGTAGTGTTGTAAATGTGCAATGAAAACTAAATAAGGAGGTGCTCCGGTAATGGGTACAGGTATTACAATTCTGCTGGTATTCATTGCTGTAGTAGTCACGCTGCTTATTGCGGTTCCTGTTACCAGGAAAATTGCTGTGGACAATAAAATCAAGCAGGATGCTGAGAAAATTGGCACAGCGGAAGAAAAGGCGAGAAACATCATAGATGAAGCACTGAAAACTGCCGAAACTAAGAAACGGGAAGCCCTGCTGGAGGCGAAGGAGGAGTCTCTTCGTACGAAGAATGAAGTAGAAAAAGAGACCCGAGAGCGCAGAGCGGAACTGCAGAAATATGAGAAGCGCGTTTTATCGAAAGAAGAATCTGTAGATAAAAAAGCGGACGTATTGGAGCGTCGTGAAAACGAAATTGCAGCAAAAGAGGCAAGCGTCAGAAAGAAAGAAAAGGAAGTAGACGGTCTACACGAAAAAGGAGTACAGGAACTGGAAAGAATTTCCGGTTTTACCTCCGAGGAAGCAAAAGAGTATCTGTTAAAATCTGTGGAAGACGAAGTAAAAATCGACACAGCAAAGCTCTACAAAGAGCTGGAGAGCAGAGCAAAAGAGGAAGCAGGCCGTAAGGCAAAAGAGTATGTGGTAACAGCTATTCAGAAATGTGCTGTCGATCACGTATCCGAGAGTACCATCTCCGTGGTACAGCTTCCGAGCGATGAAATGAAAGGCCGCATCATCGGCCGTGAAGGACGAAACATCCGTACACTCGAAACCATGACAGGCGTTGACCTGATCATCGACGATACACCGGAAGCAGTCGTTCTTTCCTCATTCGATCCGATCCGCCGTGAGGTGGCAAGAATTGCTCTGGAAAAACTGATCGTAGACGGAAGAATCCATCCGGCCCGCATCGAAGAGATGGTAGAAAAGGCCCGCAAAGAAGTAGAACAGAATATTCGCGAGGAAGGCGAGGCAGCCGCACTGGAAGTCGGTGTACACGGACTTCATCCGGAGCTGATCCGTCTCCTTGGAAGAATGAAATTCCGTTCCAGCTACGGACAGAATGCATTAAAGCATTCGATCGAGGTAGCACAGCTTTCCGGTCTCCTCGCAGGAGAGGTAGGATGCGATGTCCGCATGGCAAAACGTGCCGGACTGCTTCATGATATCGGTAAATCCATCGACCATGAGGTAGAAGGATCTCACATTCAGATCGGTGCAGATCTCTGCAAAAAGTACAAAGAATCTCAGATTGTGATCAACACAGTAGAATCACATCACGGGGATGTAGAGCCCCAGTCTCTGATTGCATGTATCGTTCAGGCAGCGGATGCAATTTCCGCAGCAAGACCGGGTGCAAGAAGAGAAACACTCGAAACATATACCAACAGATTAAAACAGTTGGAAGACATCACGAATTCGTTCAAGGGTGTCGAAAAATCTTTTGCTATTCAGGCTGGTAGAGAAGTCCGCATCATGGTTGTTCCTGAGCAGGTATCCGATTCTGAAATGGTACTGCTCGCAAGGGATATCTCGAAACAGATCGAAGCTGAACTGGAATACCCGGGACAGATCAAGGTCAATGTTATCCGCGAGAGCCGTGTAACGGATTACGCGAAATAAAAGACTTTCTACGAAACAATTTAATAACGAAATCAAAAAGAGGCTGTGGACATGAGCAATCATGTTCCACAGCCTTTTCAGCGTGTATAAGAACAGTAAGTTTCAAAAGAATTTATACGTGCCGTATCCGGTTCGAGCGCATTTTCTGAGGTGTAGAGCCATACAGCTTTTTGAAGGTCCGCATAAAAATTTTGTAATTCGACAGCCCGTTTTTCTCCATCAGTACCGTGATCGTTTCGTCGGAATTCTGTAAATCTTCGTACAGGTGCATCGTGCGCACATCGTTCAGATATTCGAGAAAGGTCTGTCCGGTATACTTTTTAAAGAGCCGGCAGAAATACTCCTTCGAGAGCGCCAGGGAATCCGCGGCTGTTTCGAGGCTTAACGGTTCCGGGTAATGCACTTTCACCCAGTTCATAACGTGTGTCACGCGCTGCAGATCGCGCTGTGAACCCGTGAGGGATGCCGAAGGGATCTGGTGGGAATACGACCGGCAGAGATGGTACAGAAATTCGTACAGTCGTGAGGTAAAGAGAAGCTGGTATGAATCGGAAGGATTCTGCCGGATCTCGTTCATCTCCGAGAGCAGTGCGCGGAGCGGAGCCGGCTGTTCCGAGCAGGGAATGATCGTGTCGAAACGCATCGTATCAAAGTCCGGCAGATATTGGCGCATCTGGCTTGCGGAAATCTGCAGCAGAAGATATGTACAGGTGTTGGAGCGCGTCATATGGAGGTCGCCGGAGTTGATGATAATCAGATCGCCCTCGTTTAACTGATACTCCGTTGCCTGGACAATCGCGGAAAACTGTCCCTTGATCAGATAGAGAATTTCCACATATTCATGCCAGTGCGCGGGAAAAACAAAAGTGAGTGCATCCAACTGTTCAAAACGGACATGCAGCAGATCGGTTTCGTGTATTGTTTCGTAAAAGCAGGATTCCATAAGTACCTCCAGGATGTGATAGAAATATACGTCAATTATAATCAAAAAAGATAAGAATATTGTACCAGAAATTGGGCGAAATATCAATATCAACCAGAGAAAGGACAAGAAAGGAACTAGAAGTTACACGAAAAAGGGAAGATAATGGAGACATTAGCACGAAACAAAGTTTGGGAGGAACAAAGACATGAAAGCAAAGGTAAGAACCTTTAACGGAACTACATCTCCGGAAGTAACCCAGCGTGAAACAGATCACCGCAAACTTGCCCGCGAGGCAGCAGCAGAGGGATTCGTTCTTCTGGAAAACAAAGATCATTTCCTGCCGCTGGCAAAGGGCAGCAAGGTAGGTCTTTACGGAGCAGGTGCGATCCGCACCATCAAAGGAGGCACCGGTTCCGGCGATGTCAATGAGCGTGACAGCGTTAATATTTTCCAGGGCATGAAAAATGCAGGCTACGACGTAACAAGCAGTGAATGGCTGGAGGATTACGATAAACTCTACGTACAGGCAAGACTGGACTGGAAAAATGAGATTTTCACAAAATTGAACGGAGACGACACAAAATTCTTTGATGCTTACTCTGCAACCCCGTTCTTTATGCCATCCGGAAACCCGATCGATGAAGAGAAAGCAGCAGCCGACGGTGCAGACACCGCATTCTTCGTTCTGGCACGTATCGCAGGAGAGAACAAAGACCGTTTTGATACGGAGGGTGACTACTTCATCTCCAAAGAAGAGAAAGCTATTCTGGCACAGGTTTCCAGATGCTATAAAAACGTTGTTCTTGTTATCAACACCGGCGGCCTGATGGATCTGGCATTCGTAGAAGAATTTGACAATATCCGCTCTATTTTACAGTACGTACAGGCAGGCCAGGAAGGCGGAAATGCATTTGCTGATGTTGTAAGCGGCGATGTAACCCCATCCGGAAAAATGACAGATACCTGGGCAAAAGATTACTATGATTATCCGGGTGCAGAGGTTTACAGCTACAAGAGCGGCGACCTCATGAAAGAAAAATACGAAGAGGGTATCTTCGTTGGATACCGTTACTTCGATACCTTTGAAGTACCAGTCCGTTACTCCTTCGGTTACGGTATGTCCTACACCGATTTCGAGATCAGAACCGATGACATCAAAGTAAGCGGCCGCGGTATGATGAATCCGAAAGTAAGCGTGACTGTTACCGTCACCAACACCGGCGATACTTATGCAGGAAAAGAAGTTGTACAGATCTACGCTTCCTGCCCGCAGGGCAGACTGGTGAAAGAGTTCCGCCGTCTGGCAGGCTTTGGAAAAACAAAACTGCTGGCTCCGAAGGAATCCCAGACCATGACCATCACCTTCCCGCTGTATCAGCTGACTTCCTATGAGGAGGAAAGCGCATCCTGGATTCTGGAGCCTGGCATGTATGGTATCTGGATTGGAAATGATCTGAATACATCTGTTCTCTCCGGCGCGCTGGAGCTGGACGAGAAAGCAGTCATGACAGCGTGTGAAAATATCTGCCCGTTAAAAGAGGAATTGAATGAGATTGTTCCTGATGCAGAAAAAGTTCAGGCAAGAGAGGCTGTATGGCAGAAGGAAGTAAAAGAAAAGAGAATGAGCGTGATCGAGCTCAAAGCATCTGAGATTCCAACTGAGAAAGTAGATTACCAGCCGGTACCGGAAGAGCTTCCTGGAAAAGCAGGAAAGATTGTGGAATCCCTTTCTGTGGATCAGCTGGCACTCCTTGCAACCGGTGATCCGGGAAGAGCACAGGGCAACGCGCTTGGCTCCGCAGGAATTTCTGTTCCGGGAGCAGCAGCGGAGACATCCCCGTGTGCTTCGGAGGAGCCGTGGAATGTAACCACCATTGCTCTGGTGGACGGACCTGCAGGTCTTCGTCTGAAGAGAGAATACCAGGTAGACAACGGAGAGATCGTAGCGAGCGATTTCCTGGCGGCACTGGAAGGCGGATTCTTCAGCAAACCGCAGGAAAAACGCGGAACAACCTATTATCAGTTCTGTACCGCAATTCCGGTCGGAACACTTCTGGCACAGAGCTGGGATGTAGAACTGATCAAGAGAGTCGGCGAAATGATCGGCCATGAGATGGAACTGTTCAACGTAACACTGTGGCTGGCACCTGGTATGAACATCCACAGAAATCCGCTTTGCGGAAGAAACTTTGAATACTATTCCGAGGATCCGCTGCTTGCCGGTATGATGGCGGCTGCCATGACACTCGGTGTACAGAAGGTACCGGGCTGCGGAACCACGATCAAACACTTCGCATGCAACAATCAGGAGGATAACCGTATGGGCTCCGATTCCATCCTGTCCGAGCGTGCACTGCGTGAGATTTACCTGAAAGGCTTCGAGATTGCAGTCAAAGATGCACAGCCGATGTCCATTATGACATCTTATAATCTGATCAACGGCGTACACGCTGCAAACTGCTACGATACCTGCACGAAAGCAGCGAGAGATGAGTGGGGATTTGCAGGAGCTATCATGACCGACTGGACAACCACCAACGTACAGATCCAGGGCGAGTGTACCGCAGCGGGCTGCATGAGAGCCGGAAATGACATGGTAATGCCGGGTCTGCCGGAGGATCACGAGAATATCAAGAAAGAGCTCGCGGATGGAACTCTGACGATGGCAGAACTGAAACGCTGCATTTATAACACCGTAAACATTGTACTGCAGTCCAATATGTACGAGGGCGCAGTCAGCTACCTTGATCAGTTCGATGATCTGGATACCTATCTTGTCGTGAAATAAAAGAAGTGAAAAATATCTTATGGGGATATACAAAAAGCAGGGTTTGAAATGAACGGACATTTCGGTGCGTGAGACATTGGGGGACCCTGAAACGAGGAAAGAAGTGCCATTCGCAGATGGGGGTTTGCGGAGCAGGCACTTCTTTTACGTATATCGTCTATGAACCGTGAATACATTGACAGTAAGGCAGAAAATAAGGAGGCGCAAAAAGCAAATGAGAGAACGGGATGAGAATGCATATATTCGTTTTTTTGCCCTCTGGTTTGCGGCCGGTATGACCCTCGGTGTACTGCTGCTGCTTGCGGCATCCCACACGGGAATGAAGGAGGGAAATAGTGTCCGCCTCTTTCAAGCGGAGGCGTTTTTTGGAAGAAAAATTTCCGCAAAGGCCTGCTTTTCCTATCTTCTAAAGGTACGGTTAGCACCGGCATTTGCGGGACTTCTCTTTGGATTGACGGCAATCGGTGCGTATTTTGCCACTGCTGCCGTTTGGGCATATGGTTTTCTGTGTGGCGTCTTTCTCTCGGCTGCCTATCTGCAGAACGGAATGGCAGGTCTTTTATTCTTTTTTCTGGCTCTTTTTCCGCAGATTTTCCTCTACCTTGCCGCGTTATTTCTGATGGCTGCTGCGTGCAGCCGGATGGCAGAGACGAATCACCTTGCCGGCGGCATACAGAAAAAGGAATATTTTTGCTTTGGCGTGCGCTACTTCTTTGCACTGATCCTGCTTCTGTGGGGTATTCTGCTTGAGAGTTATGTCAATCCGTGGTTTCTTGCGAAAATCCTGTAAAAACGGTCGGAAAAGGGAATTGCATTTTTGAAAAAACGTGTATATAATTAAAAGCATTGTTACCCTTTATCGGGCAGTGAGAGGGAGAAAAAAGCAAAAAGGAAAAAAGCTATGCAGGAAACGATACAGTCATTTACGGACTATCTACAGACGGAAAAGAAAGCGTCAAAAAATACAGAAGTCTCCTATCAGCGCGATCTTCGAAAGCTGGCAGTTTTTTTGAAGGAGCACGGAATAGAAAAACCGGAGCAGATGAATGCAACGGTTTTAAATTCTTATTTATTATATCTGGAGCGGGAACACTTCTCCCCGGCAACGATCTCGCGCAGCATTGCGGCGATTCATATGTTTTGCCAATATGCATGTCAGGAGGGAAAAATGGTATCTGACCCATCGAAAGCGTTGCAGCCACCGAGGGTTGAGCGGAAAATGCCGGAGATCCTTTCCATCGCAGAGGTCGATCTGCTGCTTCGCCAGCCCAAAACTGACACGCCAAAGGGTATCCGCGACAAAGCAATGCTGGAAATGCTGTATGCGACCGGTATCCGTGTCAGTGAGTTGATCCATTTGAAAACACAGGATGTCAATCTTATGATGGGCTATATCACCTGCCGCGATGAAAAGGAGCGGATCGTTCCGTTCGGCGGACCGGCGAAAAAGGCGTTGGAGCAGTATCTGGGGAGTGCGCGCGCAGCCCTGATGCATGGACGGGAGGACAATGTACTGTTTGTCAACTGTTCCGGAGGTCCGATGAGCCGTCAGGGATTCTGGAAAATCCTGAAATCCTATGCGAAATCCGCAGGCATTACGGCGGATATTACGCCGCATACCCTGCGCCATTCGTTTGCAACCCATCTGCTGCAAAACGGTGCGGACTTAAAGAGTGTCCAGGAGATGATGGGACACGCCGATATTTCGACAACGCAGATGTATCTC
>OBAR01002043.1_pt1 | contig 15140 bp, 10 predicted proteins | sample 1517911 | NCBI WGS metagenome assembly OBAR01 (sample SAMN04571709, study PRJEB22368) | human gut metagenome | biome: human gut; material: stool | host: Homo sapiens | place: Luxembourg | collected 2012-10-26
TTTTTCGTGTCTATGCGCCGCATCTGATATATCGAAGCTGGGTTGGTCGGCTCCTCTTGCGGCGCTGTGCCGACGCGGTTATGCTTGGGGCCATGCGTGAACGGGAATTCTGGCAGTTGCTCGAAGAAGTGTTCGGTCGCTCCTATGGCAGGGCGTTGGCCCATGACCAGGGGCTCACCAAGTTGCATGGCATGACGGTGGTGGAGGCGCTGGCCGCCGGCGAAGAGCCTCGTGTGGTGTGGAATGTGTTGTGCGGCCAGATGGATGTGCCCGATGCGAAGCGTTGGGGCCGGGATCACAATGCACCGCCGCTGCCCGTCGATTTTCACTAGGGGTGCTTGGGTGGTCTGGCGGGGCGTGTTGAGAATGTGGAGAACCAGTCGGCAGATGGGCGTATTCGAACAAATGTTCGCATGAGAGGGTATACTGAGCATATCGCAAAAGCCACGGCGTCGATTGCATGCGTATGCTGCATATGATGTGTGGATATCGGTGTCCTCCGACCACAAGGCCCCGGCGCGCTTGTGCCGCCCGACACTGTGCCGGTAGGGTTGGGGTGTTCGCCGATCATGGCGCGTTTGACTGTTGAAGTGAGGAGTACAGATGGCTGCACGAAGCAAGTCCTCCGTCAAGGAGACGGAGAAGACCGAGGCGCCTGGCGTCGACAAGAAGCGCGAGGATGCGCTCAATTCGGCGTTGGCCCAAGTGGAGAAGCAGTTCGGCAAGGGCTCTGCCATGCGTTTGGGAGATAGGCCGGAACAGGACATCGAGGTGATTCCCACCGGTTCGTTGGCCCTCGACACTGCTTTGGGCATCGGCGGTCTGCCCCGTGGACGCATTGTGGAGATCTATGGCCCGGAGTCGTCGGGCAAGACCACGCTGGCGTTGCATGTGGTCGCCAACGCGCAGAAGAACGGTGGCGTGGCCGCGTTCATCGACGCCGAGCACGCCCTTGATCCCGTGTATGCGCGCCACCTGGGCGTCGATACCGATTCGCTCATCGTTTCGCAGCCGGACAACGGGGAGCAGGCGCTGGAAATCGCCGACATGCTCATTCGTTCCGGGGCTCTTGACGTCATCGTCATCGATTCGGTGGCGGCGTTGGTGCCGAAGGCCGAGATCGAAGGCGATATGGGTGACAGCCACGTCGGTCTGCAGGCAAGGCTCATGAGCCAGGCGCTGCGCAAGATGACCGGTGCGCTGGCACAGGCGAACACGACGGCCATCTTCATCAACCAGTTGCGAGAGAAGATCGGCGTATTCTTCGGAAGCCCGGAGACGACCACCGGCGGCAAGGCGTTGAAGTTCTATGCATCCGTCCGCATGGACATCCGCCGCATCCAGACGCTGAAAGACAAGGACGAGCCGATTGGCAACCGCACTCGTGTCAAGGTGGTCAAGAACAAGATGGCACCTCCATTCAAGACCGCCGAGTTCGACATGCTCTATGGGCAGGGCATCTCGCAGGAAGGGTCGATTCTCGACATGGCGTTGGAGACCGACGTGGTGAGGAAGTCCGGTTCTTGGTTCACCTACAACGGTGAACAGCTGGGGCAGGGCCGTGAGAACGTGCGTAAGTTCCTCATCGACAATCCGAAGCTCGCCGAGGAGATCTCCACTCAGGTGAAGGTCAAGACCGGGCTCATCTCCACCGACGACCAGTTCGGCGTCGACGGCACCGAGGAGGAGAACGGTGAGTCTATAACCACCAGTGAGTCGAATGCGGAGGCTCAGACGAGTGCTGAAGCCTGAGTGCTTCTTTGGGTGCCCCGTGGATCGGGTGTCGGCCGGCCGACGCTCGATCCAGGGGGCACCGGCGTATTGCATGCCGTACCGAAGGAATGCGGAGAATGGAGTTGCAATGATCAGTGCAGAGGAGTTTCTGAGCTCCCATGAGCAGATGGTGCGTGAGCCGTCGGCGCCCAACAGCTCAAATCGAGACGTTCCGGGGAAGCACCCGACGAAGGAACGGCGTCGAAAGCTGTCTGGTGGCTTCGCCTATTCGGTGGCGGCGGATTCGCACGACGAAGATGAGTGCAAGGAAAGCGCATTGCGTCTGCTCGACGCGGCCGCGCGGTCCAGCGGATCCCTGCGGGACAAGCTCGTCGAACGGGAATACGATGCCGAGGTGATCGACCGCGTCGTCGCGCGTCTCGAGGAGCTTGGACTCATTGACGATGAGGAATACGCCCGCAATGTGATTCGTTCCTGCACCGCCCGCATGATGGGTGCGCGTGGTGTCATACGGGAGCTGGTGCGCAAGGGGGTTCCTCGCCCTCTGGCCGAACGCATGGTACGGGAGACCGCACAGGCCGGGGTATTCGAAGACTGCGCGTGGGAACTCGGCAGGACTGTGGCGAAAAAGAACGCCGGTAAAGATGTCGAGGTCTGCAAACGGCGCTTCTGGTCCGCCGGAGGCCGTAAGGGCCATGCGCCGGAGGATCTGCGCGCCGTAAGCGACGAGTTGTTTCGACGTCGGATCTACGAATGACGGTCAAATCAATCATGCCGAAAAGACCGAAAGATAAGGAGTGAGACCTCTTATACCCCGGGTTCTGTCATGCCGTGAAGGCATGGATGGCCATCCATCTCGACCTGACGTCGCCGTCAGGCTCTAGCAGCCTACCCGAAGGCAGAGCGAGCAACTCTATAGCCTTCTGCTTGGCCTTGCTCCCGATGAGGCTTGCCATGCGGCTCCTGTTACCAGTTGCCCGGTGGTCTCTTGCACCGCCGTTTCACCCTTACCGGCCCGAAGGCAGGCGGTCTGTTCTCTGCTGCGCTATCTCTCAGGTCACCCTGGGCGGACGTTATCCGCCATCGTGCTCTGTGGAGCCCGGAAGTTCCTCAGCCACAAAGTGGCCGCGGCCATCAAGAGGTCTCGCGTCCGATTGTAGCAAGGGGTGTGACTGCCTGCAGTGGTGGCTGGAGGAGGCGCCTTGTGACGAAACTGGTGCTTTGGTGCGGCATATGCATCTGCGACGCGAGCAATCCGTTCCGACTCGTGGGAAAAGACGCCGTTTTTTCAACAAATAGGGGAGAGCGGGGGCGTGTCTTGCCAATTCTTGCCCGAACTCGATTACAATATGAGTCATATCCGAATGGCAGTAGCCGTTCGGTCCGTATATAGCGGTGTGAAAGCCGCTTGAGTCTAGGGAGGTCCACATGGATATCGTTCTGACAGGCCGTCACATTCAGATCAAGCAGAAGTTCCGTGACGTCGTCGAAAGCAAGATGAATCGTGTGACCACAATTGCGCCGGACGCGCAGCGCGTACAGGTCGTGCTGTCGCATGAAGGCAATCCACGTCTGCATGACACCGCCGTCCGCGTGGAACTGACCGTTGTGGCTGGTTCGACCGTGGTTCGCGCCGAGGCGTCCAGCCTCGATGAGGTGAGTGCCCTCGATCTGGCGCTCGACAAGCTCACGCTGCGTCTGCGCCGTGCGCGCGATCGCCGCAAGGATCACCGCAAGAACTACACGCCGGTGCCGGTCGATGCGGGCAAGTTCGTGCCGCCGAGCGAGGAGCGCGAAGACATCATGGGTGACGAGGACGTCGACAACAGCCCCGCCTCCGCAGTCGCCGGAGATCTCGGTCCGGGCGAGTCCGTCGAGGTTCACGTCGGCGACACCCCGATTGTCATCCGTCGCAAGCTGCATGTCGCAGAACCCATGAGCATCGATGAGGCGCTGTATGAGATGGAGCTCATCGGCCACGACTTCTTCCTGTTCGTGAACAAGGACACCGGCCGTCCGTCGGTCGTCTACCACCGTCACGGCTGGAGCTACGGCGTCTTCGAGATCGACACCCCCGAGAACATCAAGAAGCTCGAAGAGGAGCGCAAGGCCTGAACAGGTTTCGTCCTCAATGGAAAGCGGCTCGCGTTGCGGGCCGCTTTTGCTTTGTCGGAAAAGGGGCGGCATTCACACATTTGTGTGCGGAATGCGAAGGAATGCCAAAAATGCGCAAATCTTCGTAGAATAGCCGAAAAAAGTGGAATAGGGGGCTCGAGCCGCTTATTGTAGGAGTGTTGTTGCAAACACCGTTAGGGAGTAAATGTGGTTGATATCGTAGACAAAGCCCTGCGTATGGGTGAAGGTCGCCAGATCAAGAAGCTCGAACACGTCGCCGAAGCCGTGAACAAGCTCGAAGATCAGATGGTGGTCATGAGCGATGACGAGCTCAAAGGGCAGACCGCCAAGTTCAAGGAACGCCTGGCCAACGGCGAGACGCTCGACGACCTGATGCCGGAGGCTTTCGCGACGGTGCGAGAGGTGTCCAAGCGCACGCTGGGTCAGCGTCACTTCGACGTGCAGCTTATGGGTGGCGCGGCACTGCACTGGGGCAACATCGCCGAGATGAAGACCGGTGAAGGCAAGACCCTCGTGGCGACGTTGCCGAGCTACCTCAACGCGCTCGAAGGCAAGGGCGTGCACGTCATCACCGTCAACGACTATCTCGCCAGCTACCAGAGCGAGCTGATGGGCCGCATCTACCGTTTCCTCGGCATGAGCGTCGGGTGCATCGTCACCGGCCAGAAGCCGGCCGAACGTCGCAAGCAGTACAATGCCGACATCACCTACGGCACGAACAACGAATTCGGTTTCGATTACCTGCGCGACAACATGGCGTGGGAGAAGAACGAGCTCGTGCAGCGTGGCCACCATTACGCCATCGTCGACGAGGTCGACTCGATCCTCATCGACGAAGCCCGTACGCCGCTCATCATTTCCGGACCTGCCGAGGGTGATGTGACCCGTTGGTACCGTCAGTTCGCCAAGCTGGTGCTCAAGCTCAACCGTGACGAGGACTACGAGGTCGACGAGAAGAAGAAGACCGTGGGCATTCTCGACCCAGGCATCACGAAGATCGAGGACTACCTGGGCATCGACAACCTGTATGAGCCGAGCAACACCGCGCTGATCGGCTACCTCAACAATGCGATCAAGGCCAAGGAGCTGTTCCTGCGCGACCGCGACTACGTGGTCACCGGCGGCGAGGTGCTCATCGTCGACGAGCACACCGGACGTATTCTGCCCGGCCGCCGTTACAACGAGGGTCTGCACCAGGCCATCGAGGCGAAGGAGAACGTGGAGGTCAAGGCCGAGAACCAGACCTTTGCCACGATCACGCTGCAGAACTACTTCCGCATGTACGACAAGCTTGCGGGTATGACCGGTACGGCCGAGACCGAGGCCGCGGAGTTCATGGGCACCTACAAACTCGGCGTGCTGCCGATTCCGCCGAACAAGCCGATGATCCGCATCGATCAGGACGACCTCATCTTCCGTACGAAGAAGGAGAAGCTCGCCGCGATCGTCAAGGATGTGGCTGCGCGTCATCGCAAAGGCCAGCCGGTGCTGCTCGGCACCGCCTCGGTGGAGTCCTCCGAAGTCGTCTCCTCGCTGCTTGACGTGGTTGAGATCCCGCACAAGGTACTCAACGCGAAGCAGCATGAGAAGGAGGCGGCGGTCGTGGCTGTGGCGGGTCGCAAGGGCGCCGTCACCGTCGCCACGAACATGGCCGGTCGAGGCACCGACATCATGCTCGGCGGCAACGTCGAGTTCCTCGCCGACGCCGAACTCAAGGCGAAGGGCTACTCGCCGGACGACACCCCGGAGGAATATGAAAAGCTGTGGCCTGAGACCCTGAAGAAGATCAAGGAGCAGGTCAAGGACGAGCACGAAGAGGTCAAGAAGCTCGGTGGCCTGTATGTGCTCGGTACCGAACGCCACGAATCACGCCGAATCGACAACCAGCTGCGCGGCCGCTCCGGACGTCAGGGCGATCCGGGTGAGTCCCGGTTCTACCTGAGCCTCGAAGACGACCTCATGCGCCTGTTCAACACGCAGCTCGTCGCCCGTGTGATGGCGAAGGGCATGCCCGAGGGTGAGCCGATCGAGTCGAAGAGCGTGTCCAAGGGCGTGCGCAATGCGCAGAAGGCCGTGGAATCGCGTAACTTCGAGATTCGTAAGAACGTGCTCAAGTACGACGATGTGATGAACAAGCAGCGCACCGTGATCTACTCGGAACGTCAGGCCGTGTTGAAGGGCGAGGACATTCACGAGGACATTGAGGCCTTCATCTCCGACACGCTCACCAGCTATGTGCGAGGCGCGAAGAATGGATCCGACAAGCCAGCCGATTGGGATTGGAACGGCCTGTTCAAGGCTGTGAACGACCTGTACCCGACCAAGGTGACCATTGACGAGGCCAAGGAGGCGGCGGAAGGGCTCAAGGGCGACAAGGCCGTGGACGCCGTGGTCAAGCTGTTCGTCGACGACGCCGAGGCGCAGTATGAGGCCTTCGAGACCAAGCTCGGCGCCGATGGCCTGCGTACGCTGGAGCGTCGCGTCGTGCTCGCCGTGCTCGACCGCAAGTGGCGCGAACATCTGTACGAGATGGACTACCTCAAGGACGGCATTGGCCTGCGTGGCATGGGCCAGCGTGATCCGCTGGTCGAATACCAGCGTGAAGGCTACCAGATGTACAACCAGATGATCGAGGCCATCAAGGAGGAGACGGTGCAGTTGCTCTTCCACATCGACCTCGACAGCATCGCCCAGACGAACGACGACGGCACTGACTCCATCGACGACGCGGCGGTCGATTCCGCCGAAATCAAGATGGGCGACGATGTGAGCGAGGACGACGAGCTGAACAAGGGCAATCTGTCGGAGCACGAGCCCGAAGAGGCCGCGCGCATCGACAATCATGCCGACGAGCTGGAGACCGCCGAGAACATCGCTGCGGTCAAGGAAGCGGCGGAGGAAGGCGAGCGGATTCCGGAATCCGGTCTGCTCGGCCCGGAGCCGATGAGCCATGCCGAGGGCAAGGTGCCGGCGCGCAAGCGTCCGAAGAGCGAGGAGCTCAAGACCCCATGGTCCGACGGTCGCACATTCCCGGGCACGCCGAAGAACGCACCATGCCCGTGCGGCTCCGGACGTAAGTACAAGATGTGCCACGGCCAGAACGAGCAGTGAGCATATTCAACCCGATATCGAGGGGCGCCGCATGCGGCGCCCCTTTTGTGTTGACCATGATGCGGGACTCGACATGTGTTCGTTGCTTGTGTTCCCTAGACTGTGCGTAGCAGCTACGAAACGAGGAGTGGTCATGGCCGACATCACATGGAAATCGATTCTCACCAAGCTCGTGCAGGGCAATCACCTGACTGCCGAGGAATCCGAGTGGTTCGTCGATGACCTCATGAAGGGCAACGCCAACCCGGCAGCCGTCGGTGCCGTGCTCGCGACACAACAGCAGCTCGGATTGACGGCCGATGAGATCGCTGGTGCCGCAAAGGCGATGGTGTCGCATGCCGTGCCGTTGGAAGTGAACCGTGAATGCACCGACATCGTCGGCACGGGTGGCGATGGCGCGCATACCGTCAACCTATCGACGATGGGGGCGGTGATCGCAGCCGCTGCGGGCGTGACGATCGTCAAGCACGGCAACCGCGCCGCGAGCTCCAAGTGCGGGGCGGCCGACTGTCTGGAGGCGCTCGGGCTGCCGCTCGATCTCAAACCGCAGGCCGTGGCCGAGGTGGCCGATGAGGTGGGCATCACCTTCGCCTTCGCCAAAACCTTCCACCCGGCGATGCGATTCGTGGGACCGGTGCGCGCCGCGCTCGGCGTCCCGTGCGTGTTCAACGTGCTTGGCCCGCTGACGAATCCGGCGACCCCGAAGCATATGGCAATCGGTTGCGCCAACCGTGCGATGAGCCCGATCATGGCCGCGGTCTACGCGGCGAACGGCCAGAGCGGCATGGTGTACACCTCGAACGAGGGACTCGACGAGATGGCGCCGACCGGTCCGATCTCCGTCTGGGAATTCAAGGACGGCAAGGTCTGCGAAACGGAATTCGACCCGATCGAGGAGCTTGGGCTCGCCAAGGTCACGATTGAGGATCTGCGTGGTGGCGAGCCGGACTACAATGCCCAGGCCGCCCGCGATCTCTTCGCCGGAAAGGATGTGCCGTTCCGTACGACGGCATTGCTCAATGCCGCCTCCGCAATCGTGGCGGATGGCTCGCTTATCGATGCCTCCGCTCCTCTGGGCGAACGGTTCCGCCAAGCCCATGCCATCGCCGAACAGGCAGTCGATTCCGGTCGTGCCGCCGCCCTGCTCGACGAGTGGATCGCCGTCGCAAGCAAACATGTCGACTGAGTTGTAGGAGTACGGGGATTACCTGGTCCCTATAACCAGAGGTGCCATTCGGCTATGCACGGCCGAATGGCACCTTGTTCTTTCGGGAATCCTATACGCGAGCGCCGTCGTCTTCCTCGTCTCGCTTCGTTTCGTCATGACCGCGGTGTGTGACGAACAGGCCACCGGCGCCGACGAGTATCGAGATGCCGAAGACGATGCCGAGCACGGTCGCCCAGGCTGGCAGAAACGCCGTGGCGATGATGCCGGCGACGCCGACGACGAGCAGAATGCCGCAGATGAGACGCGACCAGCGAATCTGACCCAGATCGGGATTGGGGGGAGTGAACACGCTGCTGCGATCCATCACATCGTCGGTGTCGAGCCAACTCGATTGCGTGAAATCACGCGGGCCTGACGAATCGACGAAACTGCCCTGTTTGAGGTCGTTCACCGAAAGAATCGCCCTCTTCTCCTCGCGTTTGTCCTGACGCGTGGCGTGCCTGTCGAATTTCCTCGCGGTGCGTGATCGCTCCACCTCGCCCAGATCGTCGGAATACTCGTCGAGGAAGCGATTCCAGGCGGCCTCCTCGGAGATCTCGCTCGAATCACCCCCGTTGCGCCCGGAATCGTGTGGCTTCGTTTCTTCGCCGTCGTTGCTATTGTTGAGGTCAGTCATAGGTTCACTGTAGCAAGCGGATGCTATGAGACATGTAGGAGGAGGCAGCATGTTGTATTGGTTCTTCATGAGAACGCTCGGTCCGGTGGCGCGGCATCGTTTCAAGCCCGTGGCAGAAGGGCTCCAGAACATTCCACGCACCGGCGGGGGCATCATTGCAGCCAATCATCTGGCTGTGATCGACGATGCGTTGCTACCGCTCACCTGTCCGCGCATGATTCATTTCATGGGCAAGGCGGAGTATTTCGAAGGCAAGGGCATCAAAGGCAAGTTCAAGAAGTGGTGGTTCACCTCGGTGGGCGTGTTCCCCGTGGATCGTTCGGGCGGCTCAAAGTCGCTCGGTGCGCTTGAGCATGCACGTGAGATCATCGAGGAAGGCCACCTGTTCGGCATCCACATCGAAGGCACCCGCAGCCCGGACGGCCGTCTATACAAGGGGCACACCGGTTGCCCGATCATTCCTGCCGCCATCATCGGTTCACGCGAACTGCAGAAGCCGGGGCAGGTGATTCCGGGCAAGGGGCACTCCAAGGTGATCTATGGTGAACCCATCGAAGTGGAGAAGACTCCATCTGACGAGGTGACGCATGAACGGCTGCGTGAGCTCACCGACGAAATCACGCGCAGGATCCAGGCGATGAGCGGGCAGGAATACGTTCCCGAATACGCCCAGGTGGTCAAGCAGCAGATGAAGGAGGAGCAGGACGTGCTCGATTCCGCTGGCGCAGAGGCAGCAGCTGATCTCGAGCGTGAACATGAATAGGCTGACCTGAGTCTGGCTCTGGGACACAATGTATACGCGCATACGCCGCTCAGATCACCGTGAGTGTGATCACCGTTTTCTTGCCGTCTTCGCCACGCAGACGCACCTGCTGGCCGCCTTTGGGATCTTGGAATCGCACGGTGTGCAGGAGGTCGCCCAACGGTGATGAGACCTTCACCTCAAAGCCGAGGTCTTCAAGGATCTTCCTGGCCTCCTCCGTCTTCTTGCCCGTGATGTCGGGAACGGTCACCATTTCAGGGCCCTTCGAGACGGTGACTGTGACCGCATCGCCCCAGTGCAATTGGGTTCCCGCCTCGGGATCCACTGAAATCACCTGGTCCCGTGGAATCGTATCGCTGTACTCTTCGGTGTAGGTCGCCTTGAGCTTGGCGTCATCAAACGACTTCTGCGCCTGACCGCGCGTCATGCCCACCACATTCGGCATTGCCACCGGCATGGGCCCTTTGGAGAGCGTCACCACGACGTCGTCGTTATGGTTCTGTGTGGTGCCGGCGCTGGGCGTGATGTCGATGACCTCGCCTTCCGGAACGCTTTCGGAATACTCGTCGTTGTCTTCGCTGTGCGTGATGTTGGTGAAGCCCGCCTTCCGCAGGTCGTCCAGAGGGGACGAGCTGCTCATGATGCCTTCGGGAACGGTGGCCTGCTGCACACCTTGCGACACCGTCACATGCACCTCGCCGCTGGCCCGCTTGCTCACATGGGCATCCACAAATTGCGGGTCGGTGGAGATGATCTCGCCGGCAGGCACTGTGTCGCTATACTGCTGTGTGCTTTTGTACGGAATCTGCGAGACTTTGAGCAGACGCTCATAGGCATCCCATTTCACACCTGTGATCTTGCATGGCGCATTTTCGGCACAACTGAGCCCCTCGGGTTTGGGCAGTGTCCAGTAGCTGCCAGGCCCCACGAAGTACCACAATGCGAATCCGCCACCGGCACCCAATGCGAGTATGGCGGCGATGATCGAAACGATCATCGCCGTTCTATGCTTCTTGCGAGGCTGCACTTGCGTCTGGGCATTGCTGGGCAATGGCGCACCTGGCTCGCCGGGACGGCCGGAATTACGCCCATAACTTCCGGTAGAGCCTCCATATGGTGGAACGGTGGTTCCACCGGAGGCCGGAACCCCAGAGCCTGGCGTCGAGGAGTCGTCCGGCGGTGTGGCGAGAGCTACCGTTCTTGCCTGTTCCGCCTCCTCTTCAGTGAGATCGGGGGAGGCCAATGCAGTGAAAAGCGCGGCGGCAGAGGTAGGTGGTGGAGTGGATTCTTCCGGCGAATCCGATTTGCTCGAAACGGAGGGACGGTCGGAATCCTGCTCATTCGCACCCATTGGGAACACCCGAGTGCTGTTGATGGGTGGTTCCTGGGGGCGGAAGCGATAGTCCAATGCCTGGCGGCTCAGCGTGGGCATGAGCTCACGGAGGCGATCCAACGCCTTCTGTGCGCTTTTCGGACGGGCATTGACGTCACGTGCGGTCAGGTACGAGATGAAGGCCGAAACCCGGGGGTCGATGCCGTAGCACACCGTTCCTATGGAGGGGATGTTCTCGTTGACGTGCCTGAACACCATCGTCACCGGATTGTCTGACTGGAACGGCACCCTCCCCGCCAGCAGCTCCCATGCCATGATGCCCACGGAATAGCAGTCGCCCTGAGGAGTGGCCTGGTTGTTTTCGATCATCTCCGGGGCGAGATAGGCCGCTGTGCCAAGCAGCATCCCGGTGGAGGAGAGCGTGGCCTGCGAGGCGGCCTTGGCTAGGCCGAAATCGGTGATCTCCACATGACCGCGGTCGTTGATCAGAATGTTCTCCGGCTTGATGTCGCGGTGTACGACGCCGATCTCGTGGGCGGCGGCAAGTCCGTTCAATGTCTCGCCGACGATGCGCAGGGTGTCGCGCACCGAGAACGTGGTGTGCGTCTGCATCTGACTACGCAGATTCACGCCGTGCACATACTCCATGACCAGATAGTACGAGCCATTCGTCTCACCGGTGTCGTACACCTGCACCACATGCGGATTGGCTATTGCTGCCGCGGATTTGGCCTCCCGTCGGAAGCGCTCGATGAACTGCTCGCGGTGGGGGCCCTGGGCCAGCTGCATGTGCATGATTTTGACCGCCACATTGCGCCCGAGCCTTTCGTCGACGGTCTGGTACACCGTGGCCATGCCGCCATCCGCGATCTTGCGCACAATGCGGTAGCGGCCGTCAATGAGATTGTAGTGGTCCGTGCCGTGTGCCGTGGTATCCACCATGCTGGTTGTGTTCCTTCTGCTGTGATGCCCCGATTGCGAGTGTGCCTTCGGAGGATATTTTACCGTTCGGCTGTGAAATCCGGCAGAAAGCGCTCACAGGCTTTACGAAGGCTTTGCGATTGTGCGGCGGTGAGACCCATTGCTTCGATACTTTCCTGGGTTTGCGACCACAGCTTCGCGATACGTTCGTGCGAATGCTCGATGGCCCCGGTGTCATGGAACAGCGCAATGGTCTCATGCACCTGCGCGTCGGAGCGGAACGGCTGCTCGTACAGCTGCTGCAGCTGTACGCGTTGTGCGGCGGTGCCCAACATCATGGCGTCGGCGAGCAACACCGTGCGTTTCCCCTCACGAATATCACCTCCGACAGGTTTTCCCGTGCTGCGGGAGGAGCCAGTGACGTCAAGCAGATCATCGGCCAGCTGGAATGCCTGCCCCAATGGCAGCCCTATGGCATGGCAGTGGAGGTTGGCTGCCTCGCTGGTCATACCGGATGCCAGGAATGCCAGCATCAACGGGGCAATGGTGGTATAGCTGGCGGTTTTCCAGCGAAACACGTCGAGCGACGCTTCGGCAAGCGCTTGCGGATCGTCGAGTGGCATGCGCTCAATGGCAAGGTCGAGCACCTGGCCCACCTCCACGTCATGTTGCATCGAAAGAAAGGCCTCCACCAAGCGTCGATGTTCGACCATACCGGTGCTGGCGTCCTCCATGATGAGCGTGCATGCCGTGGCGAGCATGTCGCCCAGCATGAGGCCCAGCCCGCGGCCAATGCTGCGTGCGCCGGCGAACGAGGTGAGCGCGCAGTGCGCGGAGGGCTTGCCGCGGCGTAGATCCGAGTCGTCAATGAGGTCGTCGTGCACCAGTGCGGCGGTCTGGAACACCTCAATGGCACAGGCGAAGTCAAGCACCTTGGTGCGCACGCTTCGCGATTGTGTGGAATCCGGGGCGCCGGCCAGCACATCGTAGGCATCCAGTGTGAGTAGCGCGCGCAGGCGTTTGCCCCCTTCGCTTGAGGCGAGCGCCTGATCCACCACTGTATGGAACATCGGGCGCAGAGCCGGGGTGATGGGTGCATCTGTGCCGTTCACCCCCACGTAGTCGTGCACAAGTTCTCGAATGCGGGTTTCAATGGCGCCGATACTGCTGGAATCGCTCATGGTTCCAGTGTATTCACAGCATTCCGACATTGCAGGTCATGCACAATATGCCCGACCTGCAATGTGGATAACACGTTCTCCGACCACAAATGCCCGTTGGGATGGAATCCTTTCCATTCTGCCGCCACAGTGGATGCAAGGCCCGTTTGGGTCGCAATGCAAGACGGACAAGGAGTAGATATGGTGTCGAACAATGAACACAACGAGGAAGCGGAGATGAACCGGGAAGACGGCGGTATCGCGGGTCTGGGCATGCACCCATTGCCGGTGGCGCGGCTCGGGGGTATGCGCCGCGAGTATTTCGAGCGGATGACCGACATCGGTACGGCATCGGCGGCGGCCCGGTGGATCGCCGATCTGCTGCCTCCATGGCTGACGTGGCTGCGGGAGCCTGAAATGAAGCCGCAGGATCTCGATGATGAGGTGCAGTTGATGTTGGTCACCGGTTTCAACATCTCGTTGGCGGTGCGCGATGCGATCATCATGACAGTGGTGGCGGACGAGTCGCAGTGGGACGAAGGCGTCATCTCACGGTTCGCCGCGCATCCCCATGACAAAGATGTGGCACAATCTATGTCCGCCATGCTTACCGCGGCCTTCGAGGAACCCGAATCGGACGAACGGCGGTGCGTGCGGGTCGTCGAACTGCTTCACACGATGTCGGGGCGTCTTCCCGCCGAATGCACCAGGCAATTGCGGGCGGTGAGGGCCTATCTTAAATGGTGGCGTGGCGACGAGTCCGCGCTGCACGATGCGCTCGGGGTGCTCGAGGAGGATGAACGGGTCACATTGGCGGCTATCGTCGCGGCTGCGGTCACCCGACACGTCTACCCGGCACATGCAGGCCGCGCCGAGACGGAGGACGCACCGATTGCAGGCACCTGAGGGTCTATGGGAATAATCGTCCCGAAGACATGGTTAACTCACATAGTCAGCGACTTGACCTTGCCGTAGCTATGCCCAAAAGCAAGCATACGACGGTCGGCCGCGTTCCACAAGACCCAGGGAGGTACAGTTTGGTCGCCAAGGAAACGACGAGCACCGAGAAAGCCGCGAAGAAGAAGGCCTCCGAAAGCGCCCACGACGAAGCCGCCGTCGAAGAGAAGGGCAAGACCACCCGTAGGAGGGCCTCCTCGAAGGCTTCGTCGGCGAAGAAGGGCTCCGCCGGCAAGACCACCAAGCGTGCCACGGCCCGGAAGAAGAAGGATGCCGCCGAGAGCGAGTCAACGCCGGCAAGGAAGACTCGTGCGGCTTCGAAGACCGGCGCGAAGAAGGCCATTTCCAAGTCCGAGGAGATCGACGACGAGGACATGATCGGTGAGGATGTGATCGACGAGGAGGATCTTGACCTCGATGAGGATCTTGACGCCGACGAGAACGATGACGACCTCGAGGACGAGGAGTCGGAGGACGAACCCGAGCCGGAGGAAGACGACGACGAAGAGCCGCAGGCCCCGAAGGAGCCCAAGGAGAAGGGTGCGTTCGTCGTCAGCGACAACGATGAGGACGACGAAGCCCTTCTGGCGAATCCGGGCGTGAATCCGAAGCGCCGCGTGGTAACCACGGGCGCGACCGCCGACCCGGTGAAGGATTATCTCAAGCAGATCGGTCGTGTGAGCCTTCTCAATGCCGAACAGGAGGTCGACCTCTCCGAGCGTATCGAGGCCGGCCTGTACGCCCAGCATCTGCTCGACACCGAGGGCGACACGATGGAGTTCAGACGCAAACGCGAACTCAAGTGGGCAGCCGCCGACGGCAAGAAGGCGAAGGACCACCTGCTCGAGGCCAATCTGCGACTCGTCGTCTCGCTTGCCAAGCGTTACACCGGCCGCGGCATGCTATTCCTCGACCTTATCCAGGAAGGCAATCTGGGTCTCATTCGCGCCGTCGAGAAATTCGATTGGAAGAAAGGCTTCAAGTTCTCCACCTATGCCACCTGGTGGATCCGTCAGGCGATCACCCGCGCCATGGCCGACCAGGCCCGCACGATTCGTGTGCCGGTGCATATGGTCGAGGTGATCAACAAACTCTCGCGCGTCCAGCGCCAGATGCTGCAGGATCTGGGCCGTGAGCCCACGCCCGACGAGCTTGCCCGCGAGCTCGACATGCCGGTGGAG
>OBAR01002102.1_pt1 | contig 14732 bp, 9 predicted proteins | sample 1517911 | NCBI WGS metagenome assembly OBAR01 (sample SAMN04571709, study PRJEB22368) | human gut metagenome | biome: human gut; material: stool | host: Homo sapiens | place: Luxembourg | collected 2012-10-26
CCCCGCCGTAGTAGGTCCCGAGCCAGACGCCGCGCTGGGCGTCGATGAAAATGGAGCGGATCGAGTTGTGGCTCAACGACCCCGGCTCGGAGGTGTGCACATAGCGTTCGAAGCGTCCGCTCCGGGGATCGCGGATCGAGAGTCCGTCGAAGGTGCCGATCCAGAGGTGTCCCGCAGAGTCGGTTTTCAGCACGCGGATGTAGTTCGAGACCAGCCCGGGATTCGACGCGGCATCATAGCGGGCGGTGACCTGCAGCGCCCCGTCGAGCCGGTAGAGGCCGTTACCGTGGGTGGCGACCCAGTATCCGTCGCCGTCGGCGACGATGCTGGCGATGTCGTAACGGGCCATCTGCGGCAGGATGCGCACGGCATTGCCGTAGGTGGAGGAGTAGGTGTAAACACCGTTGGAGGTCCCGACCAGAAAACCATCGCGCGAAGGGCAGACGGCGTGTACGCTGATGCCCGTGAGGTAGGTCCGGATTTCGAGTTCGCGGCTCGCGCGGTCGAAGAGCACGATGCCGAGATCGGTGGCGAGAATCAGGTCGCCGCCGGCCGTGGCGGCGATGTTGGCGACCTGCATGTTGCGCCCCTCGAGGCGGAAATTTTCGAACGACTGCGTCGCCGTATCGTAACACGACAGTCCCGACGCGGTGCCGATCCAGAGCAGACCCCCGTCGGCGAAGAGCGCATTGACCGAGTTGTCGCCCAGGCTCTGCGCATCGCCCTCGACATGGCGGAACACCGTGAACGAATAGCCGTCGTAGCAGTTCAGCCCGTCCTGCGTACCCATCCAGATACGTCCCATCCCGTCCTGCGCGATGGCCAGCACGGTGCTCTGCGACAAGCCTTCATTGACCGACAGCGTGCGGAATTCGATGGCGGCGGAAACCCGGTCGGAAAACAGGGAAAGGACGGCAAGCAGAAAAAGCGTAGGTTTGAGTTTCAGCATAGTACAACGACTTAATGTATAAATATATGTCATTTTTTCGGAAAATCCGCAGCTTCGGGACGTTTTTTCGGTCCCGGGAAAAGCGCCGCCGGGCGTGAAACACGTCCGGCGGCAGGTCTGCATGCGGCGTCAGCGCACCGAGGCCGGCACCGTATCTACCAGTTCGCGGGCAGGCTCGCCCTTGCGGCGCACGACGGTGCTGCCCCCGGTTTCCGATGCCGGGGTGTTGTAGAGCACGGCATTGCAGCGGCGATCCGTGACGGAGAGCGACGCGGGCTTCGAGACGTCGAGCTCCGCCGAGACGGTCCATCCGCCGACCGTCACGCGACCCTTCGCATCGCGCTTCAGCGCCAGCGGCTTACGCCCGTCGGGCGTGATGCGGAAGACGGCCAGGAAACGCTGCGCACGGCTCTTCGCCGGGGTCGTGAATTCGGCATGCCACTGGTTCACATACTCCTGCACCCGGCCGTCTGGCCCCGTGCGTTTCTTCCAGTTGATCGCCGGGGAGAAGAACCGGTCGGTCAGGTTCAGCTCCAAATCACTTGAGGTGAAGAGGTCCATCCGCCCATCGGCCAGCCCGTTGGAGGCTGCGACGGCATTTCTCCCGGCCGGCGTCATGCGGTTGTGACTGTGCAGCAGCCACGTCCACGCGACGGGTTTACGGGCTTCGAGTTCGTCGTAAACGACGATCACGTCGGGTTTCAGGAAGAGAAAATGACGGCGGAAGCGCGTGACGCCCGGATCGCCGAGGCCGTTTTCGGGCGTGTAGGCCACCTCCGACTTCTCCATGCGGTCGATCCAGAACGGCGTGCGGATCGAATCATAGGCGTGCGAGGCGTCGCCCAACGTGTAGGTCAGCGCCTCGTTGTCGGCGAAACGCGCCAGCCAGCCGTAACCGTTCTCGCCGATGACCTGCGCCAGTCCGTCGGCGAGGATCGTGTTGTGGCCCCGCGAACGGTAGTGCATCAGCGTATGCTTGTCGTTGAAATTCGAATAGTAACCCGTACCGCCGAACAACTGGCGGCCGCCGTAGTTGATCGTGAAACCGTTGTGCGCAGCGTGGGCGTGTCCCGTCGAGCCGAACGGCAGGGCGAAGAAGGCCGCCATCAGGTCGTCCGAAGCGTCGGCCGGATCGGTGTGCATCAGCGAGAACCCTGCGTCGGGATAGAACCGCGAGGTGTTGCGGGCAGGGGCTTTCGGAGCCACTCGGTCGGCAGGCTTGTCAGTCAGGATGCGGTAAAGCGAGAAACCCTTCGAACGGTAGAGGTTCGTCGGGTCGCTGCCGATCAGCTGGTCGGCATACCACCGCGCCTCGGGACTCGGGAGCTCGCGGGCCAGCGCGTCGGCGAAGCCCATGTAGAGCTGCGACGGGGAGGTCATCTTTTCGTAATCGTCGCCGAAACCCGTGGCATAGGAGCCTTTCGGAAAGGAGTAGACGAGGAACGACGGCAGGTTGCGGAACCACGGCAGGTCGAAGAAATCCGTACCCGTCAGGCGCGAGAGGACGAACGGCACATAGACGAACGTCACGAGATTGGCCTGCATGTAGCTGCTGCCGTCGTGCCAGCCGCCGTCGTCGCCGCCCAGGATCGGGAAGCGTGCACACCAGATTTCATAGCAGTAGCGGAACCATTTTTCGGCTTCGGGCAGATCGCCCAGCGTGGCGACCGACGTGAAGAGAAAGTTGCGGAAGGTGTGCTGCCAGACGTGGTTGTCCATCGAGTGGGTCTCGAAATCCTTGACATAGTGTTTGTAGAAATGCTCCCCGCGGACACGGATGGCTTCGAGCACCGCGGCCCGCTCGGCGGGGGTCATGCGGTCGCAGGCCGTGTCGTACCCCACGGCCAGTCCGTACATGATGGCCGAGCGGTTGAAATCCTCCGACGTGGCGTCGCTATCGACGGGCAGCGACGCGGCGTGCAGGGCGTGGCGCACCGCCTCGTCGCGGAACGGCTCCTCGCCCGTCAGCAGGTAGGCCATCGAGAAATCGACGACGGGCTGCGTGACCACCTCGCCGAATTTGTGGTACATGAAATTGACGAGCGACTTTTTCTGGAAAGGAGTCATCCCCGTGGTGTCGCGGGGCCGCGTGGGTGCGACGGGCACGAGGTCCATATTCAGGTTCCTGCGGGCCTTGCGCACCAGTTCCTGCGCCTCGGGGTTCCGCTGCGCCCGGGTGCGAAAGGCATCGGCCCCGTCGCGGGAGACATAGAGCCGGTGGTGCGGCATGGCAGCGACCCTGCGCACCAGTTCCTCACCCGTCGGAGTGGCGAACCTCCTGCACGAAGCATCGACCGTGAAGGCATTGACCGCCGACCAGCGCTCCGCACCGCCGGGTTCCGTGACGGACCACTGCCAGTACCAGCGGCCTTCGGCCAGCGGCTCGTGGCAGGCATAAGCCGCCCATTCGAAAGGCTCCGAGGGCGTAACTCCGGCAAAGGTGCTGTCCTGCGACAGCCGCACGCGGTAAACCGCGCGTTTCGAATCGCCCGCGGCGGACCAGAGCAGCGCGGGCGGGTTCTGCGTCACAGCCGTGCCGCCCGCAGGTTGCGCCCATTCGCGGTAGCGGGGCCGCAGCGAGCGTTTGTCGATCCGGATTTCGGCCGGGAGCTGCGCCGCGGCGTCGAGGGCTGCGAAAAGCGCGGCTGCAAACAAGATTCTTTTCATCGTCATCCCATTTTATCCAGCACCAGTCCCGCGGCGCCCATGCACCCGGCGCGGTTGCCCAGCCGGGCGGTCACGAGTTCGGTCTCTTCGCCGCAGACCGACATCATCTGCCGCCGGACCCCTTCGCGCAATTTTTCGAGGTAGAAATCCCCGGCTTCGGAGATGCCGCCCCCGACCACCACGCGCTGCGGGGCGAAGAGGTTGATCATCGAAGCGATGCCGTGTGCGAGGTAGTTCCAATGCTCCTCCATGGCCTGCACGGCAGCCGGATTGCCCTCCTTGTAGAAGAAAACCACGTCCTTGCCGTCCACTTCGGCATCCCGGCCGCTGCCGTTCAACCCGCAGAACCTTCGGACGAGCGCCGAGGTCGAGGCGTAGTGCTCCAGGCACCCCACCCCGCCGCAGGCGCACGCCTCGCCGTCGCATTTGACGGTGATGTGACCCATCTCCATGCCGCGGTTGCGGTAGCCCCGATAGAGGCGTCCGTCGATCAGCGCACCGCAGCCGATGCCGGTGCCGACGGTAACGAAAACCACGTCCGTAGCCCCTTTCGCGGCGCCGAACAGCGTCTCGCCCAGCGCCATCATATTGGCGTCGTTGCCGGCGAGGGTCTTCAGCCCCTCGGCCTCCTCGACGCGGCCGGCGAGGGGGATATTCTCCCACCCCGCGATATTCTCCGCACCGCCCAGCACCGTGCGTCCGTCGGCCGAGACGACTCCCGGGGTGCCAACACCGACCCCGGCCAGCATCAGGCCCTCGCTAACGGCGTATCCCCGGCAGGCTTCAACGCCTTTCAGAACCTGTCCGAGCACCGCTTCGGCGCTCTCCTGCGCAAAAGCAGGGAGCTGACCGCTGAAAGGCATCTTCCCCGAAGAGGCGACCACGGCGTACTTCACCGAAGTGCCGCCGAGGTCTATTCCGATTGCATAACGTTCCATATCCTAAACCCTTTCCACCCAGATCGGCGAACTCCAGCCCCACTGTCCGTCACGCTGGCGCACGCGCACATAGTAATAATCGGTATCGCGCTGGGCCTTGTCGTCGACCATGCAGTGCCCGACGCAGAAAGCCGCCTCGGGCTGTGCGCGTTCGAACTGCACGGCCTCGGAGAGCCATCCGCGCAGAAAATGCGCCCGGGCGCCCTCCAGCAGTTCGGCGATCGGGTGTTCGTAGGTGTGGCCGTTGAACTCGGCGACGAGCTTCGCCGTGCGGGAAGCCGTCACGTCGAGGACGACGCCCTGCATGGCAGGGGTCATCACGTTGGGGTTCTTCGACGAGTACATGTCGAGCTCCACGTGGCGTGCGTCACGCCCGACAACGCGGTTGACACGCGTGTGGAACTCCGTCTCGCCGGGCTGCGGCGAGGTGAAGGCCGCACCGCGGAAGCAGGTCTGCATGTCGTCGATCGTGCCGTCCGTAAGCCGCAGCTGCCCCTGCCAATGCACGTATTCCTCCTCGCGGTTCCAGCCGAAATTGACCTTGATCTTCGTGCGGATCACGTCGTCCGAAGGCGCCGCGGCGCGGTGCGGACCGTTCAGCCGCGCAATGCACTCCCCGTTCTTGATGAGGTCCACATAGTCGATGGCGTTCTGCCCCTCGACATTGAGGTAGATTTCGCGCCGTCCGGCCCGGATGACATCGCCCGAAACGCCGCCGTTGATGCGGAAGTCGATTTTGATCTTGTCGCCCGTGACGCCGCAGACATGGCGTTTGCCCATGTTCTCCCAGATGGCGTCGCGGTCCAAAGCCGGGGCGTAGACGCCGATACGACCGTCGCCGTAGCTGCCCGGATAACCGGCATGCTGGTCGGTGGAACACATCAGGCCGAATTTGTGGCCCTGCTCCAGACCGTACTGGATCGAGCCCTCCCAGATGCGCGGCCCCATGTCGTGGAGGTAGTCGTAGTCGCCCGTGTCGCTCTCGGCCAGTCCGTGACGCGAGAACATCTCGACGAACGGCGTCTGCCGGTCCTGACTGAAAGCCGCCCAGTTGTAACCGCGGAATCCGGTCATATAGCCCATGTGGTGGGGCGTAATGTAGCAGTCGTACTCTTTGAGCCTCTCCTTGAGGTCGGGAACCGAGGTGCACTCGACCAGCGGGGCGTCGAAGCCGTGGAACAACGCCACGTGATCGCCGTGCTCCATGCTGTGACATTCGTAGGAGGGGAAGGTCAGGAATTCGCCCGGGCGGTTGGCCGCCCTGACGGCCGCCAGGTATTTGTCATAGCCCCCGGCACGCAGGCGCCTGAACGCCTCGGTGTGGTAGCCGATGACCCAGTTCAGGCGCGGGTCGTTCTCGCCCGGAATGTCGGGCCACAAGGCGTGGGGCGTCACCGAGACGAAATCCAGCTGCTGTTCGGCCGCGGCAAGGGCGTCCGAGAGGTCGCCGTGTCCGTAGGTCACGTTGCAGTGGTTGTGCACGTCGCCCCAGAAGACCTTGAGGTCCTTGAGCGAAGGGAATCCCTTTTTCAGATCGCCGGGCAGCGAATCCCTGTCACCCAGTTTCGCACATCCGGGAATCGTCTCCGCAGCCGCCAGGCCGAGCAGGGTCCAGCCCGAAGCCTTCAGAAAATTTCTCCGATCCATATAATTATCAATTGTTAATTATTAATTTCATAATCGGTCCGCGCCGCGGAAAAATTCGTACTCCCGTTCGCAGGGGTCCGTGTCGCCGCACTCCTGCTGGAGCTTTTCCAGACGCGCGTGCATGTCGCTGCGCACCGGAGCGTAACCGGGGTCGTTGTAGACGTTACACATCTCGTGCGGGTCCTTCTTCAGGTCGTACAACTCCCATTCGTCCACGTCGTTGTAGAAATGAATGAGCTTGTAATCGTTGGTCCGGACGCCGTAATGACGCTTCACGGAGTGCCACGAGGGGTATTCGTAATAGTGGTAGTAGACCCCCGTGCGCCAGGCTTCGGGGGTCTTGCCGCCCGAGGTGAGCACGCCCTTCAGCGAACGTCCCTGCATGTCGGCGGGAACCTCCAGCCCGGCCATATCGACGAACGTCGGGGCCAGGTCGATGTTCATGGCCAGCGCCTTCGTGCGGACGCCCGCCGCAACGGCTTTCGGATAGCGCACCAGCAACGGCGTGCGCTGGCACTCCTCGTACATGAAACGCTTGTCGAACCACCCGTGCTCGCCCAAGAAAAAGCCCTGGTCGGAGGTGTAGACGATGATCGTGTTGTCCAGTTCGCCGATCTCTTCCAGATAATCCAGCAGACGTCCGACATTCTCATCGACGCCCTTGATGACGGCGCAGTAGTCCTTCATGTACTGCTGGTATTTCCAGCGCGTCAGCTCCTCCTGCGACACGCGGCCCTTCATGCGTTCGTACTCGGCGATGCGCGGGGCATAGGCCCGGTCCCAGTTCGCCCGCTCTTCGGGGGTCATGCGGTTGTAGGCCGCCTGGTACTGCATGACGCTGCTGCGCCAGTCGTTGGCACGCGACACGTCGTCCTTGTTGGCGTCGCCCGAGGTTTCGAGCACGTAGGACTGCGCCAGCTGTTCGGGGGTCATCAGCTTGAGGTCCCACTCGGGCCACATGTCGCGGCCTATCTCCATCGCCTGCCCGCGGGCGGCGCTGCCGCGGCCCGAATAGTCGTCCAGCAGGTTGAAAGGCTCGGGGAAGACCCGATCGTCGTTGATGCCCAGGTGACGCTGCGCCGGCATCCAGTTGCGGTGCGGGGCCTTGTGGTAGTAGAGCATGGCGAAGGGACGCGACTTGTCGCGCCGTTCGAGAAACCCGATGGCCTTGTCGGTGATGACATCCGTGACGTAGCCCGGCTCGATACGCTCCTCGCCGTTTTCGATGAACAGCGGCGAATAGTACTCGCCCTGCCCCACGAGGATGCTCCAGAAATCGAATCCCTGCGGATCGGAATTGAGGTGCCACTTGCCGATCATCGCCGTCTGGTAACCGGCGTCGTGCAGCAGTTTGGGGAAGGTCTGCTGGTCACCGTCGAAGGTGCGCGAATTGTCCGTGAAGCCGTTCACATGGCTGTACTTGCCCGTGAGGATGCAGGCCCGCGAGGGACCCGAGATGGCGTTGGAGACGTAGCAGCTCTCGAAGAGCATGCCCTCACGCGCCAGACGGTCGAGGTTGGGGGTTTCAACCAGCAGGCTGCCGTAACAGCTCATGGCCTGCGCGGTGTGGTCGTCGGTCATCATAACGATGATGTTGGGGCGTCTGGTGTGCCCCTCGCTGCACCCCGCGAGGGCTGCCAGCGTCAGCGGCACGGCGGCATAACGCACCCTACAACGCATGGAATCGAAGTTTTTCATATATTCAGATCGTTTTTCAGTTTCGGGTTTCGGCAAAGGGCCGCAGGTTGCGCACGAGCTTCGGATCGCCGATGCGCACGCCCCAGTCGTACATCGCCCGGCGCAGACGGTTCAGCTCGGCTTCGTAACGGCGATCGACGACCAGGTTGACCATCTCGCCGGGATCGTCCTGCAGGTCGTACAACGCCTCGCGGTTACGGCCCCACTGGTAGAGGACGTATTTGTAACGCGGGCCGACGACGCTCCAGCCGCGCATGCCGGGGCCCGGGAGGAGCGTCTCGACGAACACCTCGTCGTGAAGCGTCGCCTGACGCCCTTCGGCCACCGGGCGAAGGCTCCGGCCACGGTAACGCTCGGGGTCGGGCGTGACGCCCGCATAGTCGCAGACCGTGGCGTAGAGGTCCAGGCCGACGTTCGACAGCGCCTCGTCGTTGCGCACGCCCCGCAGGCCGGCGCCCTTGGGCGGCTTGACGATCAGCGGCACGTTGATGACCTCCTCCTGCAGATTCCATTTCTGGTTCCAGCCGTGGGCGGCCGCACCGTCGCCGTGGTCCGAGAGGAAGACGATCGCCGCGTCGTCGTAAAGCCCGTGCGCCTTCAGCACCCCGACGATACGGCCCACCTCGCGGTCGGCACGCTCCACCAGACGGTAATAGGCATAGAGATAACGCCGCCAGTCGTCCTGCGTATAGGTGTAGGTGTCGTGGTAGCGGGGCGAAGAGGCGTGTTCGAGCGTCAGGGCCTCGGCGGCATAGGTCGAAGGCATGAAGTTGGCCGGAAGGTTGGGACACTCTTCGGTGGAAAAGGGCGCCAGTTCGCCGTATTGGAGCGTCTCGTGGCGTCCGTATTCGCAGATTTCGTGGGGATTGAGCAGCGAAGCCACCAGAAAAAGCGGCTTCTGTCCGTCGTACTCCTTCAGCGCCGCGTCGCAGGCGTCGGCCAGCGCCGGGTCGTTCATCTTCGAGATGCGGCGGAAACCCGTGCCCGAATCGGGCAGATTGACCTCCGGGACGTGCCATTTCCCGGCGTAGAGGCACTCGTAACCCGCCTCGGCGAGGCGGTGGCCGATACCGGCCTGCATATCGGCGTCGGCGGGGCGTATGGCGTTGTCGAAGGCCCTGACCTCGAAGGGCATGCGGCCCGTGACGAGCGCGGCGCGGCAGGGACCGCTCAGCGGATAGGGGCAGTAGGCGCGCGTAAAGCGCACGCCGTCGGCGGCCAGCGCATCCATCGCAGGGGTCCGGACCCACGGATTGCCGGCACAGGACATGGCTCCGGCGGTCTGCTGGTCGGTCATAATGACGATGACGGCGGGACGTTTCCCGGCGGGGGATTTGGGTTTCGAAGCGGCGGCGGCATCGGCGGTCACGGTCAGGGCGGCGAGCGACGCGGCAAGCGAAGCGTGGTTGAGACAGGTCATAGGTGTAGTTTTTCGGTCATACAAAATTACCACAAACCTACAGCGAAAGCCCCGGAGATTGTCCCCAAAAACGCAAATCGTGTGCAAAAGCCTTTCGATTTTGTAGAATCGGACCCCAAATTTGTCCTAAAACCCCGCCGGAAGACCCTTCGGAAGCCGTCATTCGACAAATCCGGCATCGGACTGCACAAAACTGAAACCCCTTTGCAGAAATTCCGGAAAGGATTGGTCATTATTAATAAAAGGTCCCCGCGCTTTGTCGTACCTTTGTAACAATGAAACCTATAAAACTGCTTATCGCGCTTTTGCTCGCCGCCGGGCCCTCCCCGCTGCGGGCGCAGACCGACACCACGGTCTTCTCACTGCTGGACCTCGCCCGTCCCGGACTGGAGCGCGTCGCCGCACTGCACGCCGCGGGCGACGACACGGCCGCCGCCGAAGCCCTGCTCGACTACTACCGCCGCCGCACGGGCGTCGTCTGCCCCGAGGCGAACCTCGCCGACATCACGATCACCCCCGACGAACAGCGCTGGGCCGACGAGGCGATGCACCACCGCTTCTTCGTCCACAAAGGCTACCAGCCCTCCTATTTCTACGGCGACGACATCGACTGGGAGTACTGGCCCGTGAAGGACAACGAACTGCGCTGGCAGCTGCACCGCATGAAATGGTGGGTGCCGATGGGCAAGGCCTACCGCCTCTCGGGCGACGAACGTTACGCCGCGGAGTGGTGCGCCGAATACCTCGACTGGATGCGCAAGAATCCCCTCACGGCGTATGACGAGGGAAAGGCCGGGAACTGGACGCAGGCCGAAAACGTCTATTTCGCGTGGCGCCCCCTGGAGGTGAGCGACCGGCTGGAGTTCCAGATTCACCAGTTTCTCTATTTCCTGCCCGCCGAGGCGTTCAGCGGGGATTTCCTCCTGCATTTCCTGGACAACTACCACCGTCACGCAGAGCATATCACGCGCCATTTCTCGGCCAAGGGCAACCACCTGCTGTTCCAGGCCCAGCGGCTCATCTTCGCGGGGGTCTTCTTTCCCGAATTCCGCGACCCGCTGGCGGGCGACGGGCGTCGGGATACTCAACCGCGAGATCGGCGAGCAGGTCTACGACGACGGCATGCAGTACGAACTGGACCTGCACTACCACCACGAATCGATCGACATCTTCTTCAAGGCCCTGCGGATGATGGACGCCAACGGCCACCGGGGCGAATTCCCGGCCGCGTACCTCGCCACGGTCGAACGGATGATCGACGCCTATATCGACTGTTCGTTCCCGGACTACACGACGCCGCTGTTCAGCGACAACCGGTTCCGGGAGAGGGAGGAACTGATGCCCTACTACCGCGCGTGGGCCGAGGTCTTCCCCGCCAACGCCGCAATCCGGTGGATGGCGACCGAAGGCCGCGAGGGAACCGCCCCGGAGCACCTTTCGCAGGCGCTGCGCACCTCGGGATTCTACGTCCTGCGCAGCGGCTGGGACGCCGACGCCACGGTGATGGTCCTCAAGGCCGGGCCGCAGGGATTCTGGCACTGCCAACCCGACAACGGCACGTTCGAACTCTGGCACCGGGGCCGCAATTTCTTCCCCGACTCGGGCTGTTACGTCTATGCGGGCGACAAGGAGGTGACCGACCAGCGCAACTGGTTCCGCCAGACGCAGGTGCACAACACCCTGACGCTCGACGGCCGGAACCTCGAACACACCGATTCGAAATGCCTGCGCTGGGAGACGGACGACGCGACGCACATCGTGACGGTCGGGAATCCCTCCTACGAGGGCCTCACCCACCGCCGCACGGTGTGGTTCGTCGACCGGCAGTTCTTCGTCATCGCCGACGAGGCGTCCGGAACGGCCGAAGGAGAGGTCGGCCTGCACTACAACCTCGTGGAGTGCGACCCGGCGGAGGATTTCGCCGCGTGCTCCGCAGCGACCCGCTTCAGCGACAGCAACAACCTGCTGCTGAAAGTTTTCGGAGCGGAGCGGATGGAACGCCGCGAAGGCTGGGTGTCGCGCACCTACCGTCAGCGCACGGAACGTCCGGCCTACGCCTTCACGGTGCGGAAGCGGGCCGGGAAGCCCGTGCGGCTGGTGACGGTGCAGCTTCCGGCGGAGGATGCCGCGGGGCAGCGCGTCGAAGCCGTCTGGCGCGGGAACCGGCTGCAAGTCAAAATCAACGGAACAAAATACAACCTAAAATAACTGCCATGAACCGAATCCTGATGACCCTCTGCGCCGCACTGACGCTCGGCGCGGCATCGGCCGCCGGAACCACCCCGGCTCTGGGCGACGAAAAGTCGCTCTACGACCTGCTGGACCTCGAACGTCCGGGCATGGAGGCCGTGAAGAAAGCCGTCGCCAAAGGCAACGTCGCCGCCGCGGACAAGGAACTGCTGAAATATTTCCGCACGCGCAAGCCCGTAGAACTCTTCGGCCTCGACCTGGAGAACGTCAAGGTGAACAAACTCGAGCAGAAGCAGGCCGACGAAGCCCTGGAGCACAAATTCTACGCCCACAAGGGCTACCAACCCTCGTATTTCTACGGCGACGACATCGACTGGCGCTACTGGCCCGTGAAGGACAACGAACTGCGCTGGCAGCTGCACCGCCACTACTGGTTCATTCCGCTGGCCAAGTGTTACTACACCACGGGCGACGCGAAATACATCGACGCCTGGATGGACCAGTACACCGACTGGGTGAAGAAAAACCCGCTGGACGGCGTCAAACGGCTGAAGGCTGCGGGAGCTTCCGCGGCCGAAATCGCCGCCGAAAAGGAGAACATCCGCTTCGCATGGCGTCCGATGGAGGCCGGACGCCGTCTGCAGGACCTGCTGACGGAGTTCGCGCTGACGATTCATTCGCCGCACTTCACGCCCCGGTTCCTCAACCTCTTCCTGCGCACCTACCGCCAGCACGCCGACCACATCCTGCACAACTACTCCAAGCAGGGCAACCACCTGCTGTTCGAAGCCCAGCGGATGCTGTTCGCGGGCATCTATTTCCCGGAGTTCCGCGAAGCGCAGGAGTGGCGTCGCAGCGGCATCGAGATTCTCAACCGCGAAATCGGCGTACAGGTCTATCCCGACGGGATGCAGTTCGAGCTGGATTTCGGATACCACATCGCCGCCATCGACATCTTCCTCAAGGCCCTCGGCATGGCCCGCGCCAACGGTTATGAGGGCGAATTCCCGGCCAGCTACATCGAGACGGTCGGGAAGATGACCGCCGTCACCTGGAACCTGCTCTTCCCCGACTGGTCCAACCCGATGTTCGGCGACACCAAGAGCCACGACAAAAGCTCCCTCCAGCGACAGTTCCGCAGCTGGAGCAAGGTGTTTCCCGGCGACAAACAGCTGCAATGGTTCGCCACGGAGGGCCGCAAGGGCGCCCTTCCCGACTACACTTCGCAGCAGTTCCCGGAATCGGGATTCTACGTCCTGCGCACGGGATGGGACAAGAACGCCACCGTGACGGTCGTGAAGGCCGGTCCCCCGGCGTTCTGGCACAACCAGCCCGACAACGGCACGTTCGAGTACTGGCGCCGGGGGCGCAACTTCTTCCCCGACTCGGGCAGCTACGTCTACGGCGGCGACAGCGCCGTGCTGGCCCAACGCAACTGGTTCCGCCAGACCCGCGTGCACAACACCGTGACGCTCGACGACCGCGACCTCGAAAAGACCGACTCGAAACTCCTGCTCTGGGACGCGACGCCCGAGCTGACGACGCTGGTGACCGAAAACCCCTCCTACGAGGGCCTAACCCACCGCCGGGCGATGTTCTTCACCGGGGAGGGCCTGCTGGTGATCGCCGACCAGGTTTCGGGCCCGGCTGCCGGGAATGTCGGGGTGCATTTCAACCTCTGCCCGGGCCGGATCGAATACGCCAGGGACGGCACCGTGCGCACGCTGTTCGCCGACGGCAACAACATCCGCATCAAGACCTCGGCGACGGTCCCCGTGCAGATCCGCGAGGAGGAGGGATGGGTTTCAACCGCCTATCGCAAGAAGGAGGAGCGTCCGGCCTACGCCGTCGAGGCGCAGAAGACCGCCGGCGGCGAACTGCTGTTCATCACGGTGATCGCCCCCGACGAGGCGCCTTTCCAGGGTTCGATCGCCATCGTTCCGCAAAAGGCCCCCGTGGGCGACACGTTCCGCTTCGCGGTGCGTGTGGGCGCCAAAACATACGATTTAGGGTATGAACTCAAATAAGGCTCCGATGACAATCATGTATCCAGTCCTGCTGCTGCTGGCCTGCACGCCGGACGTTGCCCGGGAAAAAGAGGCCCCGAACGGGTTTACAGCGCTGCCCGAGCGGGTGAACATCCAGGCCGACTCGGCCCGGATGAGTCAGGTGATCGACAACGAGTGGGTCGCCGTGGGCATCCGCAAGGACGAAACACTCGGCCTCGATCATTCCCGCATGTACGGCGGAAAGCCCTCCTACCGCTTCACCCTCGGACGCGACGACAACACGCTCGAAGGCTACGCCCCGGGCGAGACCAAAGGCCGTTCGGAACTTGCCTGGTGTTATGCCACGGCAGCCGATTTCGCAGGTCTTCCCGACAAGGCCTACTCCGACGCCCAGCGGATGAAGACCGTCTACCACCACGGCAAGGGCATCTGCCCGCAGGGCACGTCGTGGAGCTACACGTTCGCGGTCCGGATTCCCGCGGAGTTGAGTCCCGAGGTGTCGACGATCTTCGCCCAGTGGCACGGCATGCCCGACCGGACGCTGGTGACGGCTCCCGACGGCCGTGTGATGAAGCTCCCGGCGGAGGAGTTCCTCGCCATGCAGGACACCGTCATCATCAAGAAAGACATCGTCTACGAACGCGTGGAAACCGTGGATACGAAGGGCAACAAAGTCTGGAAAGCCGGCAAGCCGACAGGCTGGAAAGTCGAACAGGGCGGCTATCCTCCGCTGGCGTTCGGGTTCTCGAACGGGTATTTCTACATCAAGGCCAACTCCGACCGCCGCTGGTTCACCGACAAAACCGACCGCTGCAACGCCAATGCAGCCAAGGCCAAGGTGATGGTTCCCGTCACCTCGGAGTTCAAAGCCTCGACGATCGCCGCGCGGATGCCCTTCAGCGAGTTCCCGAAGGACCGCTGGGTCACCTTCACCGTGGAGATCGACTGGACGCAGTACGGCGGCGAAGCCGAGACGATCGTGCGTCCGGGACGCCTCGACGTACGGATGGCCTGCGACGGCCGGACGAACCACCTGGTAGACAACGAGCAGATACTCATAGGCCGCAACGACGAGGACGGCTACTACTTCAAATTCGGCATCTACCGCGTGGGCGACAGCACCGAGCCCGTGAGTTACAATCTCGCCGGATATGCCCAGCGGCAGCGCTGATCCGGGGCAAAAACAACAGAAAGAGGCGGGATTTCGGTCCCGC
>OBAR01002107.1_pt1 | contig 14714 bp, 8 predicted proteins | sample 1517911 | NCBI WGS metagenome assembly OBAR01 (sample SAMN04571709, study PRJEB22368) | human gut metagenome | biome: human gut; material: stool | host: Homo sapiens | place: Luxembourg | collected 2012-10-26
CACGCTCTATGACCGCACAGTCGCACCCGCCCATGCGCACGAGCTGCGCCGCGCGCGCCTCGTCCCGTCGCAGGATCCAGACCTCGGCGGTAAAGTCGTCCGGTTTTGCGCAGAAATGGAATGCGATGCGCGCCTTTGCCAGCCGCTGCATACACCATTCCGGGCTTGCTCCCGTGATGGACAGCCGAGACACGCCGAGAAAAAACCAGATCACCCGCCACATCCGCGCAGACCTCCCTCACCGTAGGTCAGACAGTCGATCTGCCCGATGATCGTCAGCCGTTCCCGGTGCATCTGCCGGATCTCCAGCCCGCTTCCCACGACGGTCAGGCTCCCGATGTTCAGCCCGATCACGATCCGCTCCCGGTTATATTCCAGAATCCCGGTGTGCCGGTCGACCGAGCACTCCCGGAACCCGTTGACCTCCAGATGCGGCAGCCCCGCGGCAATATCCATCGGCAGCCCCAGCCGCACAGATGCAGCGGCCAGATACGAACGCAGTTTTTTCAACCAGCAGCGCCTCCTGTTTTTCGTTTGCTATATGCTTATGCCCAAAAGACTAATTCTTTCCACCGCTGCATAGGTTTTTATCCAGAGGAGGGGAGAGGCATGAAAAAGCTATTCCAGGCGCTTGCGCTTCTTGCGGCGTTTGTTCTGCTCATCGCGCTGCCGCAGGCTGCAGCGGACGGCGTGCGCAGCGCGCTCACGCTCTGCGGGCGGGTGATCCTGCCGTCGCTGTTTCCGTTTTTTGTGTGCAGCAATCTGTTCCTGCTGCTTGGCTATTCCGCACGGCTCTCCGCGCGGTTCGGAGGCGCGGCGGCAAAGCTCCTGCGCCTGCCGCCCGCAGCGGGCAGCGCGTTTCTGCTGGGGCTTCTCGGCGGCTATCCGGCCGGCGCGCAGGCAGCAGGCACGCTTTATGCGCGCGGGGAGCTTTCACGACCGGATGCCGAGCGCGCGCTTGCCGTCTGCAATCAGGCGGGGCCGTCGTTCATCTTCGGCGTACTCGGCGGCGCGGTCTTCAAAAGCGCGGCGGCAGGCGCGTTTTTGTACGCAGTGCAGATCGTCTCCGCCGTGCTCGTCTGCCGTCTGACCGCGAAAAAACAGTACGCGCCCGCCAAAGCCGTCGCGAAGCCGCCGCAGCCGGAATCCTTTGCCGCAGCCTTTTCCGAATCGGTGCGCCGCGCGGGGATGAGCGCGATCCAGATCTGTATGTTTATCACGGTTTTTTCCGTGCTCTCCTGCTATTTTCTGCTTGCCGCGGGCCGCTTTCTGCCGCCGGAGGCGCTGCCGCTGGTTCTCGGATCGCTGGAGCTGTCCGCGGGCTGCGCAGCGCTGGCGGACTGCGCACTTGCGCTTCAATGGAAGCTGTGCATCGCGTCGGCGCTTTTGTCCTTCGGCGGCGTAAGCGTTCTGGCGCAGAGCCGCGCCGCCGTGCAGGAGCACGGCCTGACCGGGAGACTGCTCCTGCCGTGCAAGGCGCTTCAGGCCGTGCTTTCCTGCACGCTTACGCTCATCGCCGCGCCGCTGCTGCACGCGGAAAGCTGGCCCGCCGCCGCCTTTTCCGGCACGCAAGGCCCGGAAACGGCGGGAGCGGCGTCTTTGCTGCTGTGCTCGGTGAGCCTGCTGCTTTTTCGCAAAAAGTACCATAGCAATTTGCACGGAAAGCGTGTATAATGGGGGCAAACATCAAAGAAAGGCTGCTGCCCCATGCTGTTCCGAAAGAAGATCGACCGCTACTGTACCTATTGCCAGTTCGCGGGGAAAATTGACGATGAAACGATGGTCTGCCAGTTCTGCGGCATCGTCCCCAGCGACCACCGCTGCCGCCGCTTCCGCTACGACCCCCTCCGCCGCATCCCCGGCCGCCCCGCCGCCCCCAAGCACACCCACGACGACGCGGATTTTTCGCTGTAAGCCCGGCGGATTCGGATGCGCCTTCCCGCTTCACTGTAGGGGCGGACGACTCTGTCCGCCCTGTTTGTCCGCCCGCCCCTACCAACTGCGCCCCCACGGAGAAAATCCTCACCGATTTTCTCCGTTTTTTTCTGCAAACCCGTTGCAAAGAAGTCCGTTCCCATGTACAATAAATTCAGGTAGTATTTGCTAAAGAAACGAAAAGAAAGAGGGATTTACCATGAAAAAGCAGTCTGGACTTCTCCGCCGCCTCACCGCCCTTGCACTCGCCCTGTGTATGCTGGCCGCCCTGACGGCAGAGATCTTCGCGGCGGATACTGTCGCATCCGGCTATTGCGGCAGCGAGGGCGACGGGAAGAACCTGACATGGACGCTGGATTCCGAGGGCGTACTGACAATCAGTGGATTGGGGAAGATGAAGGATTATGAAAATGACAACAAAAACAGGGCACCATGGTATAGCAGCCGAAAGTCGCTCAAAAAACTGGTGCTAAAATCTGGAATTACAAGTATCGGCGATTATGCGTTCTTTGACTGTTCAAATTTGACCGGTGATTTGAAAATTCCGAGCAATGTACACAGCATTGGTGAAAATGCGTTTGGATACTGCTCTGGATTCAACGGCAGCCTAACAATTGAAAATGGCGTGGTCGAGATAAAAAAATACGCGTTTTATCACTGTAAAGGATTTACTGGAAGCCTGAAAATTCCTAATAGTGTTACCTATATTGGAGTTTACGCCTTTTATGATTGCGCTGGATTTACTGGTGATTTGATAATCGGAGACGGCGTTACCACTATAGAAAGAGGTGCTTTTTCTGGTTGCTATAGATTTAAAGGAACTTTAAAAATCGGAAACAGCGTGACTAGTATCGGAGAAGGAGCATTTACCAGCTGTCGTGGATTTACGGGAAGTCTTATAATACCGGATAGCGTTACAAGTATTGGACAGCAAGCATTTTCGTTTTGTGCAGGATTGAATGGAAGCTTAATAATAGGAAACGGAGTCACGAAAATTCAGTCCTGGGCATTTGAAAATTGTACAGGAATAAAAAAAGTGATCATTGGGAGCGGGGTTACCAGCGTCAGCAATGAATCGTTTATACGTTGTAATTCAGTAAGCGGCTTTTATTTGCGCGGGAATGCTCCGACCGTCTATTTGAATGTTACTGGCGTTGAAGGACCTTTTCTACATGGCGTTCCTCTCTATTATATCCCCGGCACCACTGGCTGGACAGACAACAGCGCGTACGATGCAGCAAAAGAAACTTGGAATGGATATCCTCTAAGAACCTGGAACGGTAATACTATCCCTGAGAAAGCAGATACCATTCTTTCAAAAGGGTGGTATAGTATTCAGGTAGTCGACGAGGCTGGCGCACCTATTAGTGGCGCTACTGTAACACGGCAGTCTGATACTGCTTCTACTGATAATAACGGTAGGGCGTCCATTAATCTCTCAGCAAGCAATGACGTTGTTATTCGGGTCAGTAAAACCGGATATCTTGACTGGACAAATGAAAATGTTGACTGGCAGAACGGTGAGATCGTAGTCCTCTATCCTGAGGGCACTGGTAATCTGAAGCTCAAAGCAGCAAAATACGGTAGCCGAAATTTGGTGACGCAGACAAAGATTTTCAGCCTGCAAAACGGAAACGACTCAATCTGGTGGGATGGAAGTTCAAATCCGTTTAATCTGACGTGTATAGCCATGAAGCCTGAAGACGCAAAGAGCTATGCGCTCTATCAGGGAAGTCAGAAAATTGTGGAAAGCAGCACGGGCGTATTTGAGAAGATCGATGTCAGCAAATTCACAGAGGGCGGTGGCTGCTTTGTTCGCGTAACGGATGCGGATGGAAAATTTGCTGACACAAACATAAATTTACAGTTTGCAAGGAACTCCGTCAACGAGAACACGGAAATCATGCTGAAAAGTAGTGCGCTTAGTCTTAAAATTTCAGATGATATTCCGTATCTTGGTGGAACTACACTAAAATTTGACCTTCCGTTGCAGGCACCGGTTGTATTTTCCTGTACGGAGGATAAGATTCAGCTGGGTGTGAATCTGAAACTGAACGACAAGGAATCAAAAGAGAAGCAGACGAAGGAATACATCGAGAAAATTAAAGAGCTGCAAAAAATCGGAAAGCTCAAAAACAACAAGTGGCCGCTTAAACGAAATGTTACACAACTCAAAAAATATGTGCAGAAGAATAACAAAGCAGATTTCTTTAAGGATAAAATGGATTTTACCTTCTGCGGATATCTTGAGGGAGACGTTGGGAGCAAAACAATATCAGGGTATTTTCTTATCATTGGTGAAAGCAAACTGATAAATATTGAGCATAATTTTATGATGTGGATTGTACCAGTTACATTCCAAACGAACTTGAATTTTTATTTTGAAGCCGGGGGCGGTGGAAGTTACTGCTTCGACACAAAAATGTGGGATCTAAATATCGTATTTAACCCTACGTTTACACTAGAAGGATTCATTGGTGCCGGGTGTAGCAAGTTTGTTGGGCTTGGTATCTACGGCTGCGCAGACTTGGCAACAAAAATCAATATTATTGGAACAAACAGCGGCTTACAATCTGCTGACTTGACCGGGGAACTTGCTATAAAAGGATATATTGGATGGGTGGAGGCAAAAAGGGTCTTCGCCCACCAGACATGGCATCTATACACCGCAAATTCTGTAAAATCCCACTCCCTCCGGTCCGGTGCGGCGTGGGATGCGGCGCCGGAGGCTTCTGCGTATGCCCCGTCTGACCTCAGCTATCTTGCGGAGGAGTCCGACTGGGCCCCGGCTGCCGTGCGGACCTACGCTGCCCGCGCCGCGCAGGCGAGGACGGAATATCACCCGCTGCTGGAAAATACATACCGCAACGCCCAGCCGGTCATGGTCTCGGATGGGAGCGCGCTTTACGCGGCCTTCGTGCGTGCGAATGAGACTACCGGCAAGCGCTATGTCGCGCTGACGAAATTTGACGGGACAAGCTGGTCTGCCCCCGCGGCTGTCGACGCATCCGCGATCCTGGACGACGCGCCGCAGCTCTGCACGGACGCAGCCGGAAATCTCTGGCTTGCCTACGCCCGCACGACGCAGGAGCCCGGCGATTCCCTTGTCGCCTATGCCCAGCACCAGAATATCGTGGTCGGCACGGTCGACAAAAACACGCTCGCGTTCACCGAGCAGAAGGTCTATCAGTCTGACAACTATATGCGCCTGCCCGCGCTTTCCTGCGTGAACGGAACGCCCGTCCTCGCGTGGGTGGAATCTGCGGTCACGGATGAAGAAAGCGTTGTGAACCCCGCCGCCAGTACGGTCTATACAGCGGAATATCGCGGCGGCACATGGCTTGACGCGCGCAAAGCAGCGGACGCCGCAGGTATTGGCTCTATCTGCATCGGCGCGCAGAACGGCGCGCCCGCCGCCGCCTATACCTCTGACGGCAAGCTCTATTGCGGCAGCCAACTGCTGGCCGAGAACGTGACCGGCCGGGCCGTATACGGCAGACTGCCCGGCACGACGGCGGACTCCTTTATCTGGAATGCCGACGGCGCGCTGCACGACGAAGCGGGGAACACAGTCCCGGTCGAAGGCCTGGGCCGCGACTTCGTGATCGTCGGCGACAGCATCTATTTTAACCAGTCCAACGGCGCAAACGCCAATCTGGCCGTCCTGCAATACGACGCTGCGAACAAGCATTGGAGCGCCCCAATCCTCCTCATCGGCGATGAACAGTATCTGGAAAACCTGAACGCCGCGATGCTGGGCGACAAGACCTATGCCCTTGGCATGCACACGACCGTGACGATCGGCACGGACAGCGTGGAGGACTCCAAGGATCTTGTCTGGACGCAGATCCAGCCCGTGAGCGATCTGAAGATTTCCGACGTCAGCTTCGACAGCGACGCGCTCACCCCGGACGAAATGCTCCCCGTTACGCTCACCGTCACCAACGCCGGCGACCACGCGGTCACAGAGCTTGCATTCACCGTAAACGGCACAAAATCGATGCAGACCTGCAAACTCCTGCCGGGCGAAAGCACGGGATGCACTGTCAATATCACTTGTCCATCGGAGAAAAAAGAGATCACCTTCGCCGTGCAGGAGCCCGATCAGGACGACTACACGCCGGAGGACAACACCACCGCCTGCACCATCGGAAGCGCGGACGCAGAGACCGAGCTGACCCTCATTCAGATCGGCAGCCGCAAATTCCTGCAGGCCGTCGTCGTCAACCGCGGTCTCGAGCCCGCCAGCGGCAGCGTCCTGTTCACCGGCCCGGATGGCGAACTCCTCGCCGAGCGCACCTTCCAGAACCTGACCTACGGCGGCACGGTCATCGCCGAATTCGAGCCGGAGTCCTTCTCCGACCTGTACGGCGAGGATGTGACAGCCACCGTCACGCTCCAGCAGGACGAGCCGAACACCATGAACAACACCGATTCCGTCCCGGTCTTGCTCACTTCGACCGAAATTCTCTCAGCCCAGCGCACCGGAACCGCTGTCACAGCAGAGATCGCCTGCATGCAGGACGGTGCGCGCGCCATCTGTGCGTTCTACGCGGCGGACGGACGGCTGCTGCGCACGGTGATCCAGCCGCTCGAGTCCGGGAAAATCAACAGCCTGACCTTCCAGATCGATTCCAACGCCGCGCAGGCAAAGCTGTTCGTTCTGGACGCGAAAAACGCCCCCGCAGCAGCCGGAAAAACCGTCCAGCTGAACGGCTGACGGCCTGCTTCAAGATTTTAACCGCGCCGGAAGGAAAATCCCTTCCGGCGCGGTTTCGTGTATTTACAAAAATTCCGGTCAATGCTATACTATACAAATTGATTGAAACGCTTTTCTGAAAGGAACGGTATCTATGGGTCTGCCTGCGAAGCTGGTGCGCGCACAGCTCAATTTCTTTAAACCCTTTGTCGCCAACTGCTCTCTGGAGATCACCCGGAAGGGACAGGACAAGCTCGGCGAGCTGATGGAGGCTATCCACCGGCGCGACGTGATCGTCCGCGACCATGACTTCGGCCCGTTCAGGGCGCGTGGATCATGCCCAAGGACGAGCGGCGGCAGGGCGTTGTGCTCTATCTACACGGCGGCGGCTACACCTGCGGCAATCTGGACTATGCCAAGGGCTTCGCGGCCACGCTTTCAGACGAGTGCGGTGTGCGCGTGTTCTGCGCAGCCTACCGTCTGGCCCCGGAGGACCGCTTTCCGGCTGCGCTGGACGACGCGGTCGTGAGCTATCAGTATCTGCTCTCCAAGGGCTATCCCGCCAGCCAGATCCTGCTCTGCGGCGAGTCCGCCGGCGGCGGACTCATTTACGCCCTCTGCCTGCGCCTCAAGGAGCTGTGCCTGCCGCTTCCGTGCGGCCTGATCGGCATTTCGCCGTGGACCGACCTGACCGGCTCCGGCCAGTCCTATATCGACAACCGCGACATCGACCCCTCCATGACGCCGGAGCTGCTGCAATTCTATGCCGCCTGCTATACCGACGACCCGAAAGATCCCCTGTTCGGCGATCTCACGGGCTTTCCGCCGTCGCTGCTGTTCGTGGGCGGGGACGAGGTCATGCTCGACGATACGCGGATGCTCCATAAAAAGCTGCTCGATTCCGGCTGCAAGAGCCAGATCGTTATTGCGCCGGAGCGCTGGCACGCATATGTGCTGTATTATCTGAATGAAAACATGTCCGATTTTGACACCATCGGACGGTTCATGACGCGTGTGCTCTCTCCGGTGCGCAAGCTGCGCTGGATGCGGCTGGACAACGCCGCGAAAATTTACCCGGCGGCCAAGCGCCGGAACTGGACGAATTATTTCCGCCTGTCCGCCACGCTGACGGAGGAGGTCGATCTGAGCGTGCTGCGCGCCGCGCTGGACGTGACGGTGCGGCGCTTCCCGTCCATCGCCGTCCGCCTGCGTCGGGGTGCGTTCTGGTACTATCTCGAGGAGATCACGAAGGCTCCCGCGATTGAAGAAGACAAGAGCTATCCGCTCGTCCACGTCCCGTTTGACGACGTGCGCAAATGCGCCTTCCGTGTGCTGGTCTACGGCAGCCGCATCGCCGTAGAGTTCTTCCACGCAGTCACGGACGGCACGGGCGGTCTGATCTTCCTCAAAACGCTGGTTGCGGAATACCTGTGCCAGAAATACAAGATCAATATCCCCGCCGAAAACGGCGTTTTGGGCCGCTTGGAGGATCCTGACCCGGAGGAGCTGGAGGACAGCTTCCTGCGCTACGCGGGCGACATCACCGCCAGCCGCGCCGAGCAGACCGCCTACCACATGAGCGGAACGCCGGAGCCGGACGGCTTTTTGAACCTCACCACGCTCATGCTGCCCGTCCCCGCTGTCAAGGAAAAGGCGAAGGAATTCGGCGTCAGCGTGACAGAGTTCATTGCCGCCGTCATGATGAAGGCCATCAGCGACCTGCAGAATGAAAAGGTTCCGCGCCGTATGCGGCGCAAGCCTGTCAAGGTCCTGCTGCCGGTCAATCTGCGCGGCCTGTTCCCGAGCCGGACGATGCGGAACTTTGCATCCTATGTCACGCCGGAGATCGATCCGCGCCTGGGCGACTATTCTCTTGCGGAGATCTGCCGGATCGTTCATTACCGGATGGGTCTGGAAAACGATCCCCGGATGATGGCGGCGAAGATCGCGACGAACGTGGCGAGCGAACGCTCCGCTGTGCTGCGCGTCATGCCGCTGTTCGTGAAAAATATCGCCATGAAGGCCGTGTTCGATCTGGTCGGCGAGTGCAAATCCTGCCTGTGCCTGTCCAACCTCGGTCTTGTCAGACTGCCGGAGGAAATGGCTCCGTATGTTGCGCGGATGGACTTCATCATCGGCGTGCAGGCCAAAGCTCCGCACAACTGCGGCGTCGTCAGCTGGAACGGCACCATGTATATCAACATGATCCGGAACATCCGCGAGCCGGAGCTGGAATCTCATTTTTACCGTGTGCTGCACACGCTGGGGCTGCCCGTCAAGGTCGAGAGCAACCAGCGTTGGGCATGAATAGGAGGCTGTGAAACATGTATTGTGTCAAATGCGGCGTTGAACTCGCTGACAGCGAGAAAAAATGTCCTCTGTGCGGGACGCCGGTGTTCCATCCTGATATTCCGCGCAATCTTTCCGAGCCGCCCTTTCCGCCGGACAAACGCATCCGGCCCGAGGACGTGAACCGTTCCGGCGTCCTGTTCGTGCTGACCATCGCGGCGCTTCTGCCCGCACTTTTGTGTCTGCTGTGCGACTGGCGCATCAACGGAACGCTTGTCTGGTCCGGCTATGCGGCGGGAGCGATTGCGCTGCTGTATGTCGTTATCCTGCTGCCCATGTGGTTCCGGCGGCCCAATCCCGTCATATTTGTGCCGGTCGATTTCATCGCGGTGGGACTGTACCTGCTCTATATCAACTTTGCCACCGGCGGGCACTGGTTCTTGTCCTTTGCATTCCCGGTCACAGGTGCGATCGGCCTGCTCATCAGCGCAGCTGTTGCCCTGACGCACTATCTGCGCGGCGGGTATCTTTACATCTACGGCGGTATGCTGATCCTCGGCGGCGGTCTGGCCGTGCTCATCGAGTTCCTGATCAATCTGACGTTCCAGATCCACGAGACGCTCTTCTGGTCATTTTATCCGATGGTCGCGGGCATTGTGCTCGGCCTGATGCTGATCGTCATCGCCATCTGCAAGCCCCTGCGCGAATCCCTGCACCGGAAATTCTTCCTGTAAGACAGCAGGAGAACAAAAATCGCTTTTTGCACAGTGAAAAACACGCATGGACCCGGCTGGGTTCATGCGTGTTTACATAATATAATGAAGCGTTTATTCGTACAGATAGACGCGGGACTCGTATGGGCGGGTGAGGAAGCTGTTTTCCTCGCGGGTACCGTCGTAATTCGTCAGAAGAAGCTTCATGTCGCCAAGTGAGAAGTTATACGGCGCCTGAAAGCGCACAGGCTTGTCGGTGAACGAACAGATCACCAGCAGCTTCTGCTCCTTTGTCTCGCGGGCGTAGACATAAAGCTTGTCCGAGCCCCTGTAATATTCCTGATAGCTGCCGTCGCGGACGACTGGCAGGCTCTTGCGCAGCGCGATGGCCTTTTTATAGAAATTCAGGATCGAATCCGGATCGTTCAGCGCCTGCTCTGCGTTGATGCTCGTGTAATTTTCGTTGACATAAAACCACGGCGTACTGGTCGTGAACCCGGCGTTTTCGCCGTCTGTCCATTGCACGGGCGTGCGGGCAGAGTCGCGGGACGCGCGGTGATAGAGCGCAAGGCGCTTTTCCTCCGGCCAGTCCGGGTGCTGGTTGCGGGTCTGCACGTCCTCGTACATACTGGTGCTTTCCGGCCGCCAGTTCGTCATGCCGAACTCCTGACCCTGATAGATGAACGGCGTGCCCTTCAAAAACAGATAGCTGACAGCCAGCATTTTTCCGCTCTCCACGCGGTACTGTTCGCTGCCGTAGCGTGAGATCACGCGCGGGTGGTCGTGATTTTCGAGATACAGCGCGTTCCAGCCGCGCCCGTCCAGCTGCGTCTGCCAGCTGGAAAAGGCCCGGCGCAGGCGCTTTAAGGAGAAACTGCGCGGCATATAGTCCGTAAAGAAGCAGTCGGCGCACATACACTGGAACTGGATCATCATGTCGATCTCATTCGTGTCCGACTCTTCGATGTAATCCAGCGCCCGCTGCGGCGTGACGAGCGGCGCTTCAGCAATGGTCATGCAGTCGTAATTTTCCAGCACATCGCGGCGGAACTCCTGCAGATACTCGTGGATGTGCGGGCCGTGATTGTAAAACCGGATGCCCTTGAAGATCGGGAACAGATGGTCGTCCGGCAGGCCCTCCTTTTTGGAAATAAAGGTGATCACATCTTCACGGAAGCCGTCGACGCCGAGATCGAGCCAGAATTTGAGGATCTTCTTGACCTCTGTTCGGACAAGCGGATTGTCCATGTTGAGATCCGGCTGCTTGACGGCAAACAGATGCAGATAATATTCCTGCCGCAGATCGTCCCACTGCCATGCCTTGCCCTCAAAATGACTGTCCCAGTTGTTCGGCAGTTTTCCGTTCGGCTTTGCGGGCCGCCAGATATAATAATCGGTATACGGCTCGATGCGCCGCCGGGATTTCTGGAACCATTCATGCTCGTCGCTCGTGTGATTGACGACCAAATCCATGACAAGCTTCATCCCGCGCTGGTGAAGGCCCTCCAGAACGGCCCGAAACGCTTCCATGCCGCCGTATTCCGGTGCAATGTCCATGTAATCCGAAATATCATAGCCGCAGTCCGCGCCGGGCGACGGATAGAGCGGCGAGAACCAGACGCCGTCAATGCCGAGCTCCTTCAGATAGTCGAGCTTCTCCAATACCCCCCACAGATCGCCGATCCCGTCACCGTTTCCGTCGCGGAAGCTCCGGGGCCAGATCTGATAAAAAACCATGTCCTTAAACCATCTTGTATGACGCATATTCATTTCTCCCCATGCCGTTCGTTGGTTTCCATAACAACAATATTATTGTAACATATCACCGCAGTTTCGCTATATGGAAACCTGAACAGATTTTCAGGCCCGCTTTCGTCCAAAATTGACACTTGCGGGAGACTGGAAAAACACATACAATATAAACAAGTATATACACCCATAAGAGGTAAAAGGAGGACGACCCATGCGGCTGCAGTTCCCGGAAGGATTTTTGCTTGGCGTCAGTTCCGCCTCGGCGCAGATCGAGGGCGGCGAGGTCGGAAGCAACTGGAATGACTGGTACCATCAGGGCCGGATCAAGGACGACTCTGACCCCGCGGTGGCCGACGACCATTGGAACCGCTGGCGCGAGGACTGCGCGCTGATGGCGGGGCTGCACCTGCCTATCGCCCGCATGGGCGTGGAGTGGGCGCGCATCATGCCCGCGCGCGGCGAGATCGATGAAACGGCGATCACGCATTACCGCGCGGAGCTGGAATATATGCGGCAGCTTGGCATCCGCCCGCTGCTGACCATCCATCATTTTTCCAACCCCATGTGGTTCGAGCGTCTGGGCGGCTTTTCAAAGCGGGAGAATCTGGACGATTTTCTGTCCTTCGCAAAGCTTTGCGCCGAGCGCTTCGGCGATCTGGTCAGCGACTGGATCACCATCAACGAGCCGAACGTCTACGCCACAAACGGCTATTTCTTCGGCGACTGGCCTCCCGGCCATAAAAGCTTTTCCGAGACGTTCACGGTGCTGGAAAATATGGCCTTCTGCCACATCCGCTGCTATCAGATGCTCCACGCGACGCGCGAAGCCATGGGCTATTCCGACACCATGGTCGGCTTCGCCAACCACCTGCGCGTATTTGAGCCGGAAAACCCGAAAAATCCCATGCAGGCCGCCACGGCCAGAGCCGTCGAGTGGCTGTTTCAGGGCGCAATTACGCAGGCTATGTCCACAGGCGTGTTCCGCCTGCCGCTGAAGAACCACTGGAAGCTGCCGAAGGGCGAATACTGCGATTTCCATGGCGTCAACTATTACACGCGCTCGACCGTCACGGGCTTTGCCGACGGCGTCCGGAAAAACAGCCCGCGCAACGACCTCGGCTGGGAAATCTATCCCGACGGTCTGCCGCAGGTCGCAGCCAAGCTGGAAAAGCTGCTCAAGCGCCCCATCTGGGTCACGGAAAACGGCACCTGCGACAATCAGGATGCCTTCCGCGCCCGTTATCTCTACGAGCATCTGGAGGCCATCGTCCAGTCCGGCCTGCCCTTTGAGCGCTATTACCACTGGTGCTTCTGCGACAACTTCGAATGGCTGGAGGGCGAGAGTGCCCGTTTCGGCCTCATCAACGTCGATTACGCCACCCAGACGCGCACGATCAAGCGCTCCGGTGAGTTCTACGCCGATATGATCCGCAATGACGGCGTAACGGACGAGGCCTATAACACGTATGTCAGAGGGGAGGTCTACCGCGTCGAATGATCACAGTCAAGCACGGCGTGTTTCATCTGCAAAATGAAAAAAGCTCCTACCTGTTCCGTGTACGGGACGGCTTTCTGGAGCACCTGCATTTCGGCACGCGCCTGAGCGCGTCCGACGCAGACGCACTTGCCGTCCGGCCCGGCAACGGCTGGGGAGACAGCACGCTTTACCGGGAAGGCTCCAACGCCAACTGTCTGGATATTTTTCCGCTGGAATGGAGCGGCTGCGGCAGGGGAGACTACCGCGAAAGCCCCATGGAGCTGCTGCAGAACGGCGCGCCGATTTCCACGGAGTTCCATTATACCGGCTGCGAAGCGCTGAAATCTGCTCACCCCTCCGCGCTTCCGGCCTCGCGCGGGCAGACGGTTCTTGCTGTCTATCTGGAAGACAGCGCGGCCAAGCTTCGCCTCACGCTTTTATACGGCGTCCTGCCCACGGTCTTCACAAGAAGAGCGATTCTGGAAAACTGCGGCGATACGCCCATCTCTATCCGGAAGCTTATGAGCGCCAACACGGACCTTCCGGGCGACTGGACGCTGCACACCTTTTCCGGCGGCTGGATCGCCGAAATGCAGCATACCGAAACGCCCGTCACTATGGCGCGTACTTGTCTGGAAAGCACGACCGGCGCGTCGTCCAGCCGTGCGAACCCCGGCTTCCTGCTTGCCGCCCCGGATGCGGCGGAGACGGCAGGCGAGGTCTGCGGCTTTAATCTGCTCTATTCCGGCAGCCATTATCTGAGCGCGCAGAAAAGCCTGCAGGGCCTCACGCGCGTGATGCATGGCATTTCTCCCGCAAATTTCAATTGGGAGCTTGCGCCGGGGGAGCGGTTCGAGACGCCGGAGGCTGTCATGGCGTGGTCCGATGCCGGCTTCGGCGGCATTACGGACTGCTTCGGCCGCTATGTGAACGAAGCGCTCATTCCGCCGTATTGGAAAAACCGGCCCCGTCCCATCGTCTATAACAGCTGGGAGGGCTGTATGTTCGACTTCACGGAGGCGAAGCTCCTGCGGCTCGGAAAGCTTGCAAAGCAGCTGGGCTGCGAACTGTTCGTGCTCGACGACGGCTGGTTCGGCAAGCGTGACAGCGATACCAGCAGCCTCGGCGATTACTCCGTAAACGCCAAAAAGCTCCCGAACGGCCTGAAGGGACTCGGCGAAAAGCTGAATGCGATGGGGCTGCAGTTCGGCGTCTGGTTCGAGCCGGAATCCGTCAGCCCGGATTCGGAGCTGTACCGTCGGCATCCGGACTGGGCGCTGCATGACAGCCTTGGCCGTACCGATCTTCTGGGCCGCCACCAGCTGCTGCTCGACCTTACGAAGCCGGAGGTGCGGGATCATATCGTCGAAAGCGTCGGCGGGATCCTTGATTCTGCGCCCATTTCCTACGTCAAGTGGGACATGAACCGCCATTCCTGCGCGCTCGGCGCAAAGCAGCATGAATTCATCCTTGGACTTTACGACGTACTGCGCCGCATTTTTGAGCCGCGGCCCGAGGTTCTTCTCGAAAGCTGCTCGTCCGGCGGCAACCGGTTCGACTGCGGGATGCTCTATTTCTCCCCGCAGATCTGGTGCTCGGATGATACCGACCCTGTCGAGCGTCTGCGCATCCAGCAGAGCCTCAGCTACCTCTATCCGCCCTCGTGCCTCGGCGCGCACGTGTCGGCAGGGCCGCACGCGCAGACGCTGCGCGCAACGCCGCTTCCCACGCGCGGAAACGTCAGCCTGTTCGGCTGCCTCGGCTACGAGCTCGACCTCACGGAGCTCCTGCCGGTCGAGCAGGCGGAGATCCGGGCGCAGACGGAGTTCTACCGCGCCCACCGCCGCAC
>OBAR01002116.1_pt1 | contig 14666 bp, 13 predicted proteins | sample 1517911 | NCBI WGS metagenome assembly OBAR01 (sample SAMN04571709, study PRJEB22368) | human gut metagenome | biome: human gut; material: stool | host: Homo sapiens | place: Luxembourg | collected 2012-10-26
CAGGAGGAAGCATGACAAAAACCACCAACTACCAGCTCAACCAATGGGCAAAGTCTGACCGCGTGATGATGGACGACTTCAACGCCGACAACGCCAAAATTGACGCCGCGCTCAAGGCCAACGCCGACGCCATCGCCGCGGAGACCACCGCCCGCGTCGCGGGCGACGCGCTCGTGAAGCTCAAAGAAATCACGGTCACATCGGAGATCGCACAGATCGATATGGACCTTTCCGACATCGACCTGCGCAGTTTCTCCAAGCTGATTATCCGCCCGGCGCTCGCCTGCACCGACAACGTGGACTATCGTCTGCGCTTCGGCAGCGGCGAGGGAACCATTTTCCGCCACTACGTCAACCGCGAGTTTGCCAACTATGACTACGCCGCGGGCCTCGGCCCCACCGGGCGCGAGTACGCCGAGGTCGAGCTGTGCCCCGGCGACGGCTGCTACTACATCACCACCCGAAAGCTGACGAGCACCGGCGAGACCGTTACGGTCTGCACGACGAACGCTTCGAACTTCGGGGAGACCGGCCCCAACTCGCTCTCGCTGTATAAAACCTCGTCCGCGCAGTATTTCACAGCGGGCAGCAGTGTGACGTTGTACGGCGTGAAAAAGTAAAAAAGGATCGCTCCTCAAATGAGGAGCGATCCTTTTTTATCTCAGCTCAAAAAGCTTTGATATCGGTTTGGCAATTAGCCGCCGATCACACTGTTGGTGGTCAGAACCGCACCGCCGACGGTAACGGTAGCCTGATACTTCACAGCGCTGTTGGAAGAGACAGCAATCGTCTCGGCGTCGGCGAAGGTAGTAGTGTTAGCATTGAAAGAACCGCCGACCAGATCAACGGTGGTAGTATAGCCGTTGGTGGTATTGGTGATCGTCACAGTGCCGGTGTAAGCAACCGCAGCGGCGTCAGAGTTCGTGTACTGCAGAGTGACCTTGCCGGAAGCATCCTTGACCAGCTTGACAGCAACAGTACCATTGCTGGGATTGACAGCAGAGGTCTCGTCAACAACCTTGATGAACACAGTGCTCAGCAGGCCATCGGTGAGCTTGAACCAAACCTGATCGTTGGTATCCTTGCCGATGGAGGCAGGAGCGGAAGCGATCAGAGTGCCGTCGGTGCCGATGTAGTAGACCTTGCAGTCATCATCGAAGGCATAGAGCTTGGCGCCGATCTTCACAACGGAGTTGGTGGTAGCCTCAGTGCCAACCGCGGTGAAGAGGTTTGTTCCGGTATGAGCAACAGGATTGTTGATATCCATGCTGGCGATTTCGCCGTAGCCGGAGGCAACGCCCTTGCTGTTGTACGAAACACCGGTCAGGATGCTGTAGTTCGTGACAGCGAAGTCGGTCTTGATCTTGCTCTCAGCACCGTCGATGATGGCGTCATACTCATAGTAGTAGCCGAGCTCCTTGGTGTAGGACTGGCCGGCGGAACCGCCCTTGATGAAGGTGACAGCCTTGCTGCCGTCGGAGATGTAGAGGTTGTTGGTCTCGCCGCTAACCTTGGTCTTGGCGACGACAACGATCTTGGCAATGGTGTTGTCCTCAGTCAGCAGGGTGATGGGAGCGGTGTAGGTGCCGCCCTTCCACTCGATGTTGGGGACGTTGGCAATGCCGGCGTAGGAGGTGTAGGTGGTGTCCGTGCCGCTCTCGTCGATGACGAGGAACGTGGTCTTGCCGTTGGCATAGAGGACGCCGCTGCTAGCGGTGCCGACGTTATAGGCGTTGCCGGAGACCGTGCCGGCGAGGGAGGGGATGCCCTTGGTGATCTTGGCGGAGCCAACGGCCGCGTCACGCGCGTCAGCCGCCAGGGTCAGGGTGTACTCCTCGTCACTGTTGACGGTGTAGGAGACCACATCGTACTGGTTCAGATCGGAGTTGGCAGAGGCATAGTCATCCAGATTGACAGGAGTAACCGTAGTACCGTCATTCTTCTTCAGAGCCTTGACGTCGACCTTCTTGGTGGTGCCGTCGGTGAAGAGGAGCTTGGCACGAGCGCTCTCAAGGCGGGAACCCTTCTCATAGGCGAGGATGACCGCATACTGCAGGGTATCGTCAGCGTCGACAAAAGCGGCGTAGCCGTACTGATCCAAATAAACGGTAACGTCCTTACCAACGCTGGTGTTCATGCCGGGGGTGATGGAGGTGCCGTTGGCGCTCTTCTTGTAGGTGGTGCCGTCAACGGTGACGTTCTTTTCGGCGGTGAAGCCGTTCATCTTGCCGGTGACCTTCTCGGCCAGAGCCATGCTCTTGACGCCGGCGTCGCCAGCCTTGCCGGAGTAGGTGTAGAGAACGATGTCATCCTTGCTGTAGCTGTCGTCCGTCTCATAGGAGGAGCCGGCACCAGTCTTGGCAGTAAAGGTGACATAGGCATCCTTGGTGGTGGAAGCCTTGTAGGAAGCGGTGATCTTGCCAACGTAGGTGTTGATCGCGATCACGGTCAGGGACTCGGCGTCGTCATTGTAGTAGACCTCGAGCAGGGTGCCGTTGCCGCCCTTTTCGACCTTGCTGCCCTTGACGATATCCTGAGTCCAGGTGCTGGACTGATTCCGGCCATCCTCATAATAGGTGACCTTGGAATCGTCAATGCCCTTGCTCAGACCGAGGTCGGAATAGATGGTGCCGATCTCGACGGTAGCGGTGTAGGACAGGTCAGCAGCATCCGCATAGGTGCCGATGGACTTGGCCTTGAGCATCCACTCGGTAGCGGGACGCTCGAAAGCATCGGTGGTGGAGTTCTTCTTGAGGTCCTTGTAGAGCTTCTCGCCGAGCTCAACGGTGTACTCGCCGGAGGTGAGCTTCTCCTTGGAGATGTTCTGATCCTTGGCGACGGTGGAGGTCTCATACTTGGCAACGGAAGCGCCGAAGTTGATCTTAGTGCCGTCGACGGTGATAGTGGAGCCCTTGGTGTCATAGGTGACCATGGGAGCCTCGAGGGCGTTCAGGCACATCTGAGCGGCCTTCTCACGGGTGAGGACCTGGTTGACGGAGCCGGAGATGCCGTCCATCAGCTTGGTGCCGGCCATGAGCTTGCTGGTGTTGATGGCCCAGTCGGTGCCGACCATGCCCTCGGCCTTGGCATCGTAGCCGAGCTCAACGAGCAGCATCTTGCCGAACTGCAGAGCGGTCAGCTGACCGGCAGGATCGAACTTGCTGTCGCCGACGCCGGAGACGATACCGGCCTGCGCGCAGTAGCCGACGAAGCCGGCGGACCAACGGGAGGAAGCCACGTCGGTGAAGGTAGCGCCGCCCACGAGGGCGTCGGCAGCCTTGGAGCCGAGCTCGAGGTACGCGATGATCTTCGCGGCCTGCTCACGGGTCAGGTTTTCCTTGGCATTGAAATTGCCCTTTTCATCGCCAATGAACACGCCAACGGCGTTCATGACGTCAACAGCTTCCTTGTAGTCGATCTTGTCGGCATCTTTGAAAGCTGCGTTGCTGATGGTGACGAGGGACATGGACATGACCAGCGCCAGCACCAGAGCGAGTAACTTTTTCATATAATGTTACTCTCCTTTCTGAAATTTCCGTTTCCGGTTCTGCGGCATCGTATATTTTTCCACGTTTCGGCGCGATTTTCTTTTGTTTATGCACGTTAGCTCGTTGAGGAGGGCGTCCGTCAAAATCCTGCCTTTGTGCAAAACGGAGAAAATGTTGCGAAAACGGGTCAAATAGGCGATATCGTATCCCCATTCGCGGATTTGTGTTGCAAAATCAGGTGTTTTCGGGTGTTTCTCGATCCACTTACCGTGGCATGCCGTTCCCGTAACTGAACCGGGAACTCACCTTGGCCCACCATCAATTGCATGCTCATATTACACCCGGCTTTCCCGCCCGTCAACCGCTTTGGCCGATTTGTAACTCACCTGTAACATTCCCGTATTTTTGTTACACCGTTTGTTACACCGCAGCGAGTGATTCTAAATGAGGGGCACACAGAGGCCTTTTGTTGCACGGCAAACGGCAACGCGCCCCTCACCCCGCCGCACCCCGCGCGGCACATAAGGAAAGAGGGCCATTCTTAGCGGAAGAATGGCCCCCTTTCGATTCCCCAAGACCGCAAGGGCTGCGCCCTTGACCTGCCATTGCCCGCCTCTGCAAGGCTGATGCTGCACGCGCTGCGCAAAGGAGTGCGTGCAGTTTCTTATTGCCGCTTTCGATTTGGCTTGCTCCTTGCGGCCGCTGCCGCTCTGCGGTGGGGTTTCGGAAGAAATTTTTAACAGCAGCTCGTACCAGCACCGCAGCAGCGGCTGAGCGGAAAGAGAAGCAGGCCAGATCGAAAGCCGCGCCGCCGCACTCTCATACGGTTGCTGAACGGTGATTTGACCGCCGCAGTTCGGGGGTCAAGGGGAAAGCGCCGAAGCGCCGCCGGTGGCGGAAAAAGCGAGGCGGTTTCGAGGAAGCGGCGCGATTGGCGCGCCCGAAGAGGCGCGGGAATCGCTGTGCCGCGACGGTGGAAAAGCCCCTTGCGCTCTCTTGGGGTTTCAAAGGGGCCATTCTCTACGGTAGAGAATGGCCCCTTTGGTCGCACCGCCGTCAAGCGGCAAATGTCACACCGCCGTCAGGCGGCAGATCTCACTCGATCGCCAGTCTCCGGCTGCCGGAGACCTCGACGTCCTTCTTCGGCAGCGTCAGGCTCAGTACGCCGTCGTTGTAGCTGGCCTTGATGCCCTCGGCCTTGACGCCGGAGATATCGAAGCTCCTCGCGTAGCTGCCGTAGCTGCGCTCGCAGCGGACGTAGCTCTTGTCCTTCTCCTCGTGCTCGTTCCTGCGCTCGGCCTTGATGGTCAGGTTGTCGCCGTCGATGTCGATGGCAATGTCCTCCTTCTTCATGCCGGGCAGATCGGCCTCGAGCAGGTAATGGTCGCCCTTGTCCTGAATGTCGGTCTTGAACGTGCCGACGTCGCCGAGGAAGTCGCGGTTGCCGAAGAATGCGCGCTCCAGCGCCTCCATGTCGCGGAACGGGTCATAGGTGGTCATGTGGTTATTGTTGCGGTAAGGTCTCAGTTCAAACATAATGAATACCTCCGAAAATTCGAGATTTGGAAAGCCTCGGGAGCTTGCCTTCCTTTGCTTTTCTTGACTCAAAGTCTACCCCGGAATTGTGTCCAAAGATACGCATTTGTGTGAACGGAGTATGAATTTTAGCACTCTCACTCTAAGAGTGCTAAAAGCGTCGGATTTTGTTGCATTTGACGGGCAGCCTGCCCCAAAACCGCCGATGTCTACCCGATGTCTACCCGCCGAAACGCCTGGGGCGCAAGGGCTTGCGGGTTTTCCAAGAGGGTCGCCGTCTACCCTTCCGTCTACCCATTTTTTCACGCCGATTCTTGAAGCGCCTGCCATTGCTGCAAAATTTTTTGAAATTTCCGAAAATATATGGGGGTACGATACTCTCGGCCGGAGCGAATGGGGCGCTCGCCCTGGGCACGCAGCAGAGACACCAGGTCGGTATTCTGCGCCCGCGCCTTTTCCTCCGGCGTAAAATAGATAAATTTAGCCATTCTTTTTCTCCGTATGGATCGATGTAGTCCCTCTTGCCGCCAGAGGGACGCTGTGGTACAATTTCTCTCCGTGATATTCTGTGAGAGAAGGAAGAAGGAAATGAATCAAAAAGAACTCAACGAAATTCGCCGGCGCTTCCGGCTCGATAAAAATAACTTCAGCCGCATCTTCGGCTGCTACGTCAACTCCAACCGCGAGGTCATCTCGTGGATCGACGCCTCCCTCGGCCTCATGCGGCAGGAGGAGCAGGAGATGTATCTGGGGCTGCTCAAAAAGACGCTCTCCGGCACGCTGGGGCGCAACCTCATCGACATTGCATTCTCGACCGCTCAGGTCGCGGACAGCGACGAGCACCGTCTGCTCCAAACCCTGCGCCAGACGGAGTGCAAGGATGCGAACGCCCGCGAAACGCTCTGCCGCAAAATTATTGAATCTCTCAATATGGGCGAGACGAACTGCCTCATTCTCCTCGCCGCCGACGCCTATGATGTTCCTTACCGCGGCAAGGACGACGAGCTGCAGGCGGACGCCTCCGGCGACGTCTACAAGTATTTTGTCTGCGCCATTTGTCCTGTGAAGGCGCCGACGCTCGAGCTGCGCTACGATACCGACGAGAACTTCTTCCACCCCAGCTCCACCGGACATATTGCCCTTGCGCCCGAGCTGGGCTTCCTCTTCCCCGCCTTCGACGACCGCGCGGCGAACATCTACAACGCGCTTTTCTACAGCAAGAACGTCGAGCTCATCCACGAGGAGGTCATTGACGCGGTATTCCGTGTGGAGCCGCCGATGTCCGCCGTCGAGCAGAAAAATGTGTTTGATACCGCGCTCGCTGATACGCTTGAAAAGGATTGCAGCTACGATGTGGTGCAGTCCGTCCACGAGCAGCTGCGCGGCCGCATTCAGGAGCATAAGGAGAGCCGCGACCCCGCGCCGCTGGAGCTGACGGTCGGTGACGTCGGTGGCATCCTGTCCGAGAGTGGCGTGAGCGAGGAGAAGGTCGAGAGCTTCCGCCGCGAGTGCGAGAAGCAGTACGGTGAGAATGCCGCGCTGAATCCGAAGAACATTCTTGGCACGGGCAAGTTCGAGATCACCACGCCGGAGGTGAAGATCACCGTCGCGCCGGAAAACAGCTATCTCATCGAGGCCCGCATGATCGGCGGGCGCAGGTACCTGCTCATTCCCGCCGACGACGGCGTGGAGGTCAACGGCGTGAGCGTGAGCATCCCGAACGAGGAGCACAACTGATGATAGAGCCGCAGCACCGGTCATCACCGATGCCGCGGCTCTGCACTATGTATGCGATATCTCCTCATGATCGTCCGGCTTGTGTCCCATGGCAAGGCGTTTGCGTTGGAGCTCACGGCGGCGCTTGCGGTCGATCCGCAGGCCATAGATCGTACCGTCAGCCTTGCTGTTGTCCTCGAAGATCCTGCCCATGTGGTGAAGCATCTGCACGACCGAATCGCCAAGGGTGAGCGAGCGGTATACCGCATCTCTTTTTGCTACCCTGCTGTCGGGCGGTACATCCGTCTCCTGTTCCGGCGTGTCGTTGGTCGGTTCGCCGGTATTCTCTTCCGCACCATTCGATGTGTCCGTCTTTTGCGCAGATTCGTGGTACACCGGCACGTCATTCCTTGGACGCGGGTCAGGATCTATCGGTGCCGGGCTCTCTCCTGCACGGGCTGTTCTTTCGCTTGCCTATGGGACATTGGACACGCGCCAACGCGGAGATTTGCTTACTTGCTGTTAGGGGCCATCCGAAGCGACAAGCGAAGGACGTCCATCAGGTCATTATTTCTCATGTGGAAGAACACAGTAAAAAGCCAGATGAGGTAAGGGAACGAATCGAGAGACTTATGGGGGGTGTGCCGCGCATTGAGTTATTTGCCCGTCAGAAAGCTGATGGCTGGGACGTTTGGGGTAATGAGGCCATCAATGATGTGGAACTGACAACGTAACACATCTCACCATAGCAGGCACGAAGGAAGCATCAGAACATGGATGTAAGCGAGACGTTCTAAAGTCTGCTTACTGATTTGTATGATGTGGCGCGGCAATGTAGGTGTGTGAGATGGGAGATGGAAGCGGTTTCAGACTGTAGAAGAATAGAATCCAGTCTATACCCATCATAAGATACCGATCAAGGCGTAGACGACAGATGCTGCGATCCACGCGACACAGCACTGCATCAACACGATGCCTACCGTTTTCAGCGTTGAGCCGAATTCCCGCCGGATCGTGGCTACCGCCGCGATGCAGGGAGTATACAGCAGCGTAAAGACCAGGAAGCTTGCGGCGGAGCGGTTGGTGAACATTGTAAAAAGCGGGGCCCCGCCCAACAAAACCTCCAGCGTGCTGACGACGGATTCCTTTGCGATGAAACCGGAGATCAGGGAGGTCGCGCAGCGCCAATCCGCAAAGCCCAGCGGTGCGAACACCGGGGCGATCCATCGGCCGATGAGGGCCAAAAGACTGTCGGCGCTGTCGGCCACCACGTTCAGCCTGATATCAAAGCTTTGCAGGAACCAGATGATGATCGTAGCCAGAAAAATCACCGTAAAGGCCCTCTGCAAAAAATCCTTGGCCTTTTCCCACAGCAGAAGCGCAACGCTCTTGAGGCTCGGCAAACGGTAATTGGGAAGCTCCATGACAAACGGTACCGGCTTCCCGCGGAATGTGCTCCAGTTCATGATAAGAGCTGCAACGATCCCGATCAGAATGCCCAGCAGATACAGAGAGATCATCACGAGCGCGCGGTGCGTCGGGAAGAACGCCGCGGTAAAAAACGCGTAGATGGAGATCTTCGCCGAGCAGCTCATATAAGGCGTGAGCAGGATGGTCATCTTGCGGTCACGGTCACTCGATACCGTGCGCGTCGCCATGATGGCCGGCACGGAGCAGCCGAAGCCGATGAGCATGGGAACGATGCTGCGGCCGGACAGGCCGATCTTGCGCAGAGGCTTGTCCATCACAAATGCGACGCGGGCCATGTAGCCGGTATCCTCCAAAATAGAGAGGAAGAAAAAGAGCGTCACGATGATAGGCAGGAACACCAGCACACTGCCTACGCCCGTAAAAATGCCGTCGATGATGAGGCTATGTACCACAGGGTTGATGCCGTAAGCGGTCAGGGCATGGTCTGCCATGGCGGTAAGGGCGCCAATGCCGACCGCAAGCCAGTCGGACAGCCGCTGCCCGATCACATGAAAGGTGAGGTAGAATATCAGCAGCATAACGGCAAGAAAAGCAGGGAGCGCCGTATACCGGCCGGTAAGAAACCGGTCGATCTTCATCGAGCGGGCGTGCTCCCGGCTCTCGTGGCACTTTACCACCGACGATGCCACAACGCTTTCAATGAAGGTGTAGCGCATATCGGCAAGCGCTGCGTTGCGGTCAAGTCCCGCTTCGCTCTCCATCTGCACGATGCAATGCTCAAGCAGCTCGCGCTCGTTCCGATCGAGCGCCAGACGGTCGGCGAGGTCATCGCCGCCTTCGATCAGCTTTGTTGCGCAGAAGCGTGCCGGCACACCGATGCGGTCGGCATGGTCGGCGATCAGGTGCGTGACGGCGTGGATGCAGCGGTGGACGGCGGAATCATCCGCGCAGAAGTCTGTCACCTTGGGCAGAGTTTTGCTCCGAGCCACGGCGATCGCCTGATCCACCAGCTCGCTCACGCCCTCGCCCTTTGCGGCGGCGATCGGTATGACAGGGATGCCGAGCGCGGCGCTCATCTTCTGCACGTCGATGGAACCGCCGTTGGAACGGACCTCATCCATCATGTTCAGCGCCAGCACCATCGGTATCCGCAGCTCGAGCAGCTGAAGCGTCAGGTACAAATTGCGCTCGATGTTGGTGGCGTCCACAATGTTGATCATGCCGTCCGGCTTCTGATTGAGGATAAAATCGCGGGAGACGATCTCCTCCTGCGTATAGGGCCGCAGGGAGTAGATGCCGGGCAGATCCACCACGGCGCAGCCTTTTTCATCTGTGATCTCGCCCATCTTCTGATCTACCGTGACACCGGGAAAGTTGCCGACGTGCTGGTTGGAGCCGGTGAGGGCGTTGAAGAGAGTCGTTTTGCCGCAGTTCTGATTTCCGACGAGTGCAAATATCATTTCAGCTCACCCTCCACTTCGATCTTCTGAGCCTCCTCTACGCGCAGCGTCAGTTCGTAGCCGCGCACGCGGATCTCGATGGGATCGCCCATCGGCGCGACCTTCTGTAATGTCACGCGGGTGTGCGGGATCAGCCCCATATCCAACAGGCGGCAGCGCAAGGCTCCGTCTCCGCCCACGGCGGTAATGACGGCGGACGTACCGACCTTCAATTGATCAAGTGTCATCTATTTTTCTCTCCCAATGATTTTGATGTGCTTATGGTAACATTCCCGCCGCGGCCTGTCAATACAGCTGCGGAGGAGAGACCTTTCGTTATATGAGGTGATTTATATAACGGCATCAACTGGACGCTGATTGTGGATGTAATCTTCGATGACATGCATTGAATGGTGGTCTCAAGCTCTTCGGTGAAGTTGTCGGGATAGGTCACGAGGGTGACGTTCCCCTCACCGTAGAGCTGCTGGAAGGCTGCGGCGCCGCGGCGGTCGTCCTCAGACTGGGAGACGGAACCGGTCACGATACCGATGTGGATGGTCTCCTCCTGCTTGTCAGGAGTGTCGGGGGTGTCAGGGGTAGTCTTGTTGCCGCAGGCCACGAGCGAAAGCACCATGACCAGAGCGAGCAGGATACTCAGGAATCTTTTCATACGAAACCTCCAATTTCATTTTTCGCTCGACGGAAGTGTTCGTTAGGCTCTGGAGTGTGTGGCAGGGAAGAAGCATTTGGAAGCATGAAGAAGGTTCACCATGACCTGAATTAGGTCGTGGTGAACCTTCTATTCTGGACTAAAAACAGTGGGATTTGAGCTGCATTGAAATGATGAGCAAGCCGCCGCCCGTTCCGAGCGACAGCCTGCCTTTTGTCAGATCATGTTGAGGTGCTATCGTACAATTATCTTTCTAAGTCTCTCTAAATCATTCCCATCCGGATGGGAGAGCGCTCGGTCAAAGTTCTCAATCAGCGCATCGATATTTTCCGGATGCTCCGGCTGTACCTTCATTTTCATGTAGCGTTCCCGTACAGACGGCGGCATTTTGCCCTGACACATATATTCTCCGACCACGGAATTGCTTGAATCGATAGACTGCTTGACATGATTGAGAATCTTCTGGAAATATGCCTCGCTGCCGCCAAAGCCCGCCGTTCCAAATAGAAAGATCTTTTTGTTCTTCAGCGTTGACAGTAATGTCAGGGTGGACTTATCCGCATTTCCCTTGTCCGTCCAAAACCCAATATAGAGCATCTCGGAGTATAGCCCTCCCTCTTTAGGCACTCCGAAATAGTCACAGTTTTCTTTGGCGAGCACGGCGTAAATTGTATCGGCAAGCTTCTTCGTATTGCCCGTCGGGCTATTGAATACAATTGAATATCTTCCTTTGCCCATGTCAAAGTCTCCCATTTCGTCAAAGCGGCATCGGAATCCGGGCGATCTCAATCACTGCTACGATGGCAATGATAAAGGCTGCAATCCCGATAACTACTGTGCTCTTCTTGCTGAGCTTCTTCTTTTTTGCTCTGCATATCAGCATAGCACCTACCACACAAACAACCGCCGCCATAAGTGCAATGCCCAGCGTTTCCCATAGCCACGAAAGTTCATATATGATCTTCATTTGTTCACCCATCCTTAACGGTCTTATTTGTAAATTTGGATTATCAAGCAGGATAGCGGTTGCGCTCCCTTTTTCCGCGCTCTTTGACGCAGCAGGGTGTATTGTCTTCCTCCGTAATCGTGTTTGTCCCTATATTTTTGCTCATGCTCGCACAGCTCAATTTGCCAGCCATACGATCATGGCCTATTTCAGCAGCTCCGACAATACCTGAAACAACTTTTGAATATCCAGAGGTTTAGCAATGTGGCCGTTCATTCCGGCATTCAACGCATTCTTTTGATCCTCTTCAAATGCATTGGCGGTCATGGCCACAATGGGGATCGCCGCCTTCTTTTTATCCGGGAGCGCACGAATCCGCCGAGTTGCTTCATAACCGTCCATCTCCGGCATCTGGACATCCATCAAGATCAGGTCATACCGGCCGGCAGAAGCCGCTTCGACCTTTTCAACGGCAATCTTTCCGTTTCCCGCAGTATCCACCTCAAAGCCCGCTTCTTCAAGAAGCGTCGATGCGATCTCCAGATTCAGTTCGTTATCCTCGACTACCAGAAGCTTCTTTCCAGTAAAATCAGAAGCTTTTGAAACGGGTATCATCTGCCCCGCTTTTGCCTCGCCGACGGGGAATCGCAGAGAAATGGTAAATTCCGAGCCCCTTCCCGGTTCGCTCTCCACTGTGATCCTGCCGCCCATCATATCCACCAGACTTTTCGTGATGGCCAGACCGAGCCCCGTACCCTGTATCTTGCTGACGGTGGAGGTCCTCTCTCTGGCAAACTGCTCAAAAATGTGCTTTTGGAACTCCTCGCTCATGCCGATGCCGTTATCCTTGATGTGGAATTCAAAATCGGCATAGTCTGCCGAAGCCGTATCCTTCTGTACAATCCGCAGGCTGATCTGCCCACCGTCCGGCGTGAACTTCACGGCGTTTGCCAAAACATTGATCAGGATTTGTTCAAGCCGCAGCGGGTCGGCGATCACATCCTCGTTTTTCATGCCGGCAGTATCGACGGTAAAGGAGATGTGCTTTTTGTCGGCGCCGACCTGTATGGCGTCCCCAATATCCTCCACCAATTCCGGCAGATGCACCGGCTTTGTCTCCAGCGTAACCTTTCCATTCTCAATGCGGCTCATATCCAACACATCGTTGATAAGGGACAGAAGATGCTGGCTGGAAACGGATATCTTTTTCAGATAGTCCTCTACTTGGTCACGGTCGTCGATGTGCGTCTGCGCCAGAGCGGTGAAACCGATGATGGCATTCATGGGCGTTCGGATGTCGTGAGACATATTAAACAGGAACTCCCGCTTGGCGAGATTGGCCTTGGTTTCACGCTGAACGGCAAGCTCGAGTGCGGCGTTTTTCTGTTCGAGCGACTTCTTGTATTCTTGCTCGGAGTTCTCCTGCTGCATAAAGAAATCCTTTGCGGAGTTCCAGCGGAATCCCTGCACAAACGTCAGAACCAAGATATACATGACCAGCGTGATCACCAGATTCATCACGGTGAGGTCATAGACCTGACGGGCGGGAACATAGGCATAGAGGGAATAGTTCCGCCCATGGCTGTACATTCCATAGCATTGCTCAATGCCCTTCGGAGCGTACACGCGGATCAGTTTATCTGCCCGGTTGCTTCTCCGGATCGACATGAGCCGTTCACTCTCGAAAATGTTCATACCAATCAGAGTGGGGTCGTTGGAGGCCGATACCCGGTTCTCCTCCACCACCAGAAGAGTCCCCGTGGAGTTGACCCCATAGCTGTCTATCAGAGGCTGGATGGACAAAACGGACTTTTGGGAAAACTCCGCCCCGGTATAGCGGTAGGCCAGCACCGCACCCGCGCCATCAGCGCAGCTGTGCACAGCAACATCGGCAAAACTGCCATCGTCCAGCTCCACATGCTTGACATAGGTCTTCTGCGGGTAGCCGATGACACTGAGGATCGGTTCCAATTTGATGCCAGACTGAAGCTGTGCGTAGCCGATGCCATCCTCCGTGTACTCACATACCAGCTCGCCCTGCGCGTCCAGCAGGCAGATGCCCGTAAGCCACAGCCCCTTGGCGCGCTCCGACAGCGCCGCCTCATCACAGTCGAGGGAGAGAGACTCCAGCGCGCGGACGGCGGCGGCCTCGCGCACAAGGCCCTTCGCGATGGCGGTTTCGTTGTACTTCGTATAGTCAGCGGCCTGCTCCTTGATAAACTCGATCGCTCCCGCCAGCCTCTGCTCGCAATTTTGCATATCCGCCTGTCTGGAAAGCGCGAAAACGATTCCGAGGAGGAAAATACCCACAGCAATACAGACGAGCCAGAATTTTTTGCTGAAAATGGTCTGCAAAGGATTACGGTTCAAGGCACTCCACCTCCAAATAGGTTTCGGGATGCTCCAGATACCTGCCGACGATCTCCTGCATGGTCCCGTCCTGACGCATCTGTGCAAAGGTGTCCATCAGCTCCTGTGCAAGACCGCGGTCATCATCGACGGAAAAGGCTGCACCGATTCCGGTGATCAGCAGCGGCTCGTCCAGAATGCGGAAGTCCGCGCCGTAATCCGTCATATACTGCAAAATGGCCGTTTCGTGGGCGGCAATGGCATCCACATAGCCGCAGTCCAGCGCCGCATACTGTACGCCCCGATCCTCCAGACTGATAATGTCCTCAAATTGGGGAATATCCGCTTGCCCGCTTTGCAAAAAGATCTCTTCCGGCTTACCGGTAGACTGAACGGCAATGGTCTTGCCGTTCAGGTCATCCATGGCGTAAATATCGCTTTTTGCATTGACGGCGATGATCTGCCGGCTGACCATGTAGGGGCCGGCCCATTGGTAATCCTGCTCACGCCCATCCATGGAGAAACAGCCCCAAATACAGTCGATCTCCCCATTGTCCACGAGCGTCCTTTTCTGCTCCCAGTCGATGGTTGTGAACACCGCCTGATAGCCCATCCGCCGGAACGCCTCAACTGCGATCTCCACGTCGATGCCGGTGGGGTCACCGTTGTTGTCCAGATAGACAAAGGGAGGATAGGTGTCGCTGCCGATGGTGATGTGCGGCAGCGATGATATACCCGGCTGCTCTCCTGTCTGCACCGCGCAGCCGCAGAGTACTCCGGCCACAAGCAGAACGGTCAAAATAAGCAAAACAAGTGTTTTGATACGCTTCATCAATATGGTTCCCTCAATTTCTGCTCCTCGATTATCTGTATAGGTTATTATACATTGATTCCGGCAAATAGCAATATTCAGCATGCCAGTTACGCGACGCCGTTGCGGCCATCGCGGCAGTGTCCGGGCGGACATCCCCGCAAAATTTCTCCACAAATTTTTGCAGTTTCGGTTTTGCCTTCCGATGGGAACAGTTTATCAAATTGGAAATGTCAAGAAATGTGCAGTCGGGAAACACCCAAAATCTGAAAAGCATGGT
>OBAR01002133.1_pt1 | contig 14576 bp, 10 predicted proteins | sample 1517911 | NCBI WGS metagenome assembly OBAR01 (sample SAMN04571709, study PRJEB22368) | human gut metagenome | biome: human gut; material: stool | host: Homo sapiens | place: Luxembourg | collected 2012-10-26
GGAAAAGAAAAATTGCTTGAATATTCAGAAGATTTAATCGGCAACGCAAAATACACAACTCCCGATTTTTCAGACATAAAAGAAAAACACGCCTGATTTCAAGCGTGTAGGAAATATTATTTATATTGAATTTTGAATACTATAAAACAAGGAGGATTCCGTATGTCAGCAAAAGAAAAAATTATTAACCTTATAAACGACTTTTCAGAAGAACAGCTTGAAGAACTGCTCACTATGTTGCAAAGTTTAAGACATATCGTAGATGACGCAGAAGATGACGCTTACTGCCAGAAACTCTATGACGAATACAAGAATAACCCGTCTGACTCAAGCGAAAATGTCAGCCTTGAAGATTTTGCCAATGAGTTGGGGATAAATCTGTGATGAAGTATAAAATTGAACTGAACAAAAAGGCTCAGAAGTTTATTAAATCTCAGCCCCGTAATCAACAAGAACGGATTTTGAAAGCTGTTTCAAAACTTCCTGACGGTGATGTAAAAGCCTTGTCAGGAAACAGCAACGCTTACCGTCTGCGTGTCGGCAATTATCGTGTTATCTATGAAATCAATAACGATATTCTTCTTATAACAATTGTTGATGTCGGCAACCGTGGTCAAGTCTACAAGAGAATGTAAATATTGGAGTTCAAAAAAAGAAATACATGAAAAACATATAACTCAACTATATGGTACTATGGCAAGCTATTGCATTGAGCACAATTGCCCTAAAGAAAATGTTAAGGGAGTTTTAATAACAAATATTCAACTATCTCCTATGGCTAAGAAAATGGCAAAATACTTAGGTATAAAATTCAAAGAAAATATTGAAGTTGATGATTACCCATGTATAAAATGTAATATTGGTCGTGATATGTATGGTGAAACAAAAATATATCATTTGCCTTTCGACCAACAATATGATTCTACTAAAATTAGCAAGAAAGGGGAATTCTACGCAATGACGGTGGCTGAAGCAGAAGAAGCAGGATTTAGACGAGCCTTTAAATGGTTTGGTAATTAAAAAATCCCCGTACTGCTGGAACAGTACGAGGATGGTATAAAATGGCGTCGGCATTTTTACTTGGTGGAACAAGAGCCGATACCACATTACAGGAGATGATATTATGGCAAAAGCCAAAAAACTGAAATCGGGCAACTATCGTGTTTTAGTACCTGACTACAAAGACGAAAACGGTAAATGGCACTACAAGTCATTTACAGCAAAAACGAAAAAAGAAGCCGAGTACATGGCAATGAAATTCAGCCACAACAGACAGAGAAGTTCGGCAAGTTATGACGATCTCACGCTTAAAGAGGCATACGAAAGATACATAGGTATCAAGCGAGGTGTGTCAAGTCCGTCAACAATTAGGGGTTATGAGCAATACCAAAATAAATATTTGCAATTGCTTATGCCAATGAAGCTGAGGAACATCACCGCCGAACTTGTTCAAGCTTCCGTAAGCGAACTTGCAGTCACACATTCTCCTAAGAGTGTTCGAAATATATACGGATTGTTTCACTCCGTAATGAGTGTGTATTATCGTCAATTGGATTTATCCAAAATCAGACTTCCGCAAAAACAAAAAGTTGAAGTTGCCGTGCCAACAACAGAACAAATCAACACATTGCTTGACTTTTGCGATGATTATGTTAGAGTTCCCGTGTTGCTCGCAAGTCACGGATCTTTACGCCGTTCTGAGATATCTGCCCTATCTCCTGACGATTTTACAGACTTCGGTGTTATAATCAACAAGTCACTTGTTCAGGATTCGGGCCAAAACTGGATTTTGAAAAAAACTCCAAAGAGCTTTGCCGGCAACCGTGTTGTCCCACTCGACAGAGAACTGATACAAGAATGTCTTAAATGGAATCACTTCGGTATCAATCCGGGCATCATTGACGACCATTTCAAAAAGTGCCGAAAAAATTCCGAATTACCGTATTTCAAATTTCATTCATTGCGCCATTATTTTGCTTCCGAACTGCACGCTCAAGGAATCCCCGACAAATACATAGCCGAGATAGGCGGCTGGGAGAATGTTGAAACTCTCCAACGAATTTACCAGCACACTCTCAAAGACCACGCAGATGAACTCACAAAGAAAATTTTAAATGTTTTCGCCTACTCAAATTCCAAAAATAAATCCGACTGCAATTCAAAATCAGAAAAGCAAGCGTAATTTATTTATTTCGTGTTGGATTTCGTGTTGGATTATAAATCAAAAAATCAAGTTTTAACGCAAAAAATCAAGTTTTAACGCAAAAAAATGTTTTTCAAAAACCAGCAAATAAGCCGATAAATACTGAATAAGGCTTGTTTGCTGGCTTTTTTGTTTGGCTGAGCCGGCGGGATTCGAACCCACGGGTGACGGAGTCAAAGTCCGTTGCCTTACCGCTTGGCGACGGCTCAGTATATATTCTATTCTTATTGATTATTAAAAAAACAAGCCGCCAAAGAATTTCTTCAGCGGCTGTTGGTGACCCATCGGAGATTCGAACTCCGGACACCTTGATTAAAAGTCAAGTGCTCTGCCAACTGAGCTAATGAGTCAAATGGGGTGGAATGCCGGATTCGAACCGGCGGTCTCCAGTGCCACAAACTGGCGCGTTAACCAACTACGCTAATCCCACCATAAGTGGCGCGCCAAAAGGGACTCGAACCCCTGACCTACTGCTTAGAAGGCAGTTGCTCTATCCAGCTGAGCTATTGGCGCATCAGTTGCTGACCTCAGTCAGCCTTTATATTATACCCATATACGGGATATTTGTCAACACTTTTTTGAATTTTTTTTCATATTTAATTTTTAAAAAGTTTTTTTCGGACAAAATCCGCCAAATTACGGCTTTCCGTATTTCTGAGCAAGTGCAAGATTCCTATAATCGGGTTCAGACGAAACCTCTCTTATAAGCTTTACAAACTTAGGAAGTTGATACCGCTGATCTTCACTAAGCAATTCAATTTCTATTGTTGCCCTGTCATTCCAGAACGGATAAACATCAAGTTCGTAGTATGTGTTGTTATCGACAATGCAATATCTGTCTTTACTGATGACGCCTGTAACATACTGCCTTTGAGCAAGGTACGAGTCGTATTGTTCTTTTGAAATATAATTTTCAATTTCAATCCGCTTAATATCCGATATTTTGATTTTTACAGTTTTGATATATACAGCCTTGTCACCCTCTCCCCTTTTGCGGATTCTGAAATATCCTTCCTCGGGAGTAGTGAGGTATGCCTGTGTAATAGGAATTCTGCGACAGGTTTTTATGCTGTTCAAAAATTCAATATCAGGATATTCAATCAAAAATTTTCTTTCAATTTCAAGCGGTTTCGGAATTCCGAGAAATGCGACAACCTCCTTGAGAAGTCTTTTCAGCTTAGTATCAAAGTCGGTCGAATTATCAATAATTCTCAGATGCGGTGTGCCTGTCCACACAGCCATAACGTCTGTGTCAACTTCTCTTGCTTTTTCAAGACTTTCTTCTCTGCGAAAAATATTAGTTTCTTTTCCGTAATACTCTTCTGCACCGTCTGCGGAAGTCACAAGATGAAATACTGCGTCATAAGAGCTTCGTATTACATCTTCATTCAAATTGTGAATACCTGCATACTTTGCAAACTCATCTTCCGTAACATATGCTCTGCTGTCAAGCAATCCTCTGTCAAAAAGCAAAACCGCCTTTTCACAATCCATATTTTTGGCAATTTGCGTTTTTTCATTCTCCTCAGCAAGCTGAATTTCAAACAGTTCTCTGTGAAATTCATAAGAGCCGACATTTTCGGGGGTTTTGCCCTCACTAAACAATCTGCTTGCAACCTCACCGATTGTAATTGTAGGAATATTAAGCTTTTTAAGCTCTTCGCTGATATATTTTAATGCGGAAGTCTTGCCGCCGCAAGGTCCTCCCGTCAATACTATTTTTACAACTTCAGCCATAAAATCACCCATGTAACTTATTAAATTAAGTATATATCCCAACAGCAATTTTTTTATTCTGTAGAAGAACATTGTTGTTTGTTTTTGCTCTTTAAAAGATAATATCGGCAAAATGAAAGTTTCTTATGCAGTAAAATTCATATTATACATTAAAAAGCGTATAAATTATCATAAAAATGGTGAAATATGCTGTTATAACATTGACAAGTTGCGTGTTAAAGTGCTAAAATATGTGTATAACCAATGAGGTTTTTTCTTATATTGAAAGGAAGTATTTATGATGGAAAAGCAGAATATTGACTGGGCAAACATTGGCTTCGGTTATATGCCCATCGGTGAAAGATTTGTAGCTAATTATAAAGACGGTAAGTGGGACAACGGCAGTATGACAGCCGACACCACAATTACTATCAGCGAATGTGCAGGCGTTTTGCAGTATGCTCAGACTTGCTTTGAGGGTATGAAAGCGTACACTACCTGTGACGGCAGAATTGTTGTGTTCAGACCTGACCTTAACGGACAGAGAATGGAGGACAGCTGTAAGCGTCTTGAGATGCCTGTATTTCCAAAAGAAAAGTTTGTTGAGGCTGTTTGCAATGTTGTTAAGGCAAATGCCGATTATGTTCCTCCGTACGGCACAGGCGCAACACTTTATATTCGCCCGTATATGTTCGGCAGCGGTCCTGTAATCGGTGTTAAGCCGTCGGCAGAATATCAGTTCAGAGTATTTACCACTCCTGTAGGACCTTACTTCAAGGGCGGTGCAAAGCCTATTACAATTAAGGTTTCAGACTTTGACAGAGCTGCTCCTCACGGCACAGGTCACATCAAGGCAGGACTTAACTATGCAATGAGCCTTCACGCTATTGTTACCGCTCATGCAGAAGGTTTTGACGAAAATATGTATCTTGACGCCGCTACAAGAACTAAGGTTGAAGAAACAGGCGGTGCTAACTTTATTTTTGTAACAAAGGACAACAAGGTTGTTACTCCAAAGTCTAACAGCATTCTCCCCTCAATTACCCGCCGCTCACTTATGTATGTTGCTGAGCATTATCTTGGTCTTGAGGTTGAAGAAAGAGAAGTTTACTTTGATGAAGTTAAGGACTTTGCAGAATGCGGTCTTTGCGGTACAGCTGCCGTAATCTCACCTGTCGGCAAAATTAACGACCACGGCAAGGAAATTTGTTTCCCGAGCGGTATGGATGAAATGGGTCCGATTACAAAGAAGCTTTACGATACACTTACAGGTATTCAGATGGGTAGAATCGAAGCTCCCGAAGGCTGGATTAAGGAAATCAAGTAATCAATTTTATACATATAACAAGACGGTCTGCAAGAACAGACCGTCTTTTATTTGCAGTTTTTAATTATATTGTTGTAGGCAACATCCACGGCACACTCATCTATATTGCAATGCAACACATAAAATTTTGTATGACGAATAAGATTATCGAGATTTGAGAGCAAAGACATTCCGTCTGACTTATTCACAAATTTGACAGTTGATTTATAGAGTCTTTGTACAATCTCATTTGTGTCGGGAATTGTAACAAAATTATCGTCTGAGCGTTCTATGAATATTATAGCGCCTATGGGAACGGTTTCGTTGTTAGCAATTCCGCTTCCGCCGTCAAACGGAGTTCCGCAGCATAGCGGGACTTCGTTTTTAATTTTCACAACAGGCTTATCGTCATTGAGAATATGAGCTTTTGAGCCGAATCTTTTCAGCCACATCTTTGTATGAGTGGATTTGCCGACGCCTGAATCGGCGGAAAACAAATACGCTTTTCCGTCAAAAACAAGTGCTGAGGAATGCACAAGCATAGCGCCACGGTGAATTATTTTGCGGTTAAAAATTGACGCCGTTGCAAATTCTTCGGCTTCATCAATGGTTGAACCTTCAACCATACGGCTCAACAGGGAATTTAAGTATGAGACTGACGGTATTGCAGAAAAATCTGCACTTCTCTCCCCTTCATACAAAAACGGTTCGCACAATTTTTTTAAGTAATCAAATTTTGGTTCAATTTCAACGATAAAATCAGCTATTAAGTATTTTGGCAAAGCGTCCTCCGAAATAAAACAGACTCACAAAAAGTGAGCCTGTTTTTTTTATTGGTTAGTTTAAATGAACGATAAACTTCTGAATTTCCGTTGCGTCAAATACTGTGATGTCACCGTCTTTGTTATAATCGGCAAGATGTTTTTGTTCTGCCGAAAGTTCAACAATACCGACAACATACTTCTGCACAAGAGTTGCATCTAAAATATTAATACCGCCATCCATATTAACATCACCGACATCATAAGCAGAAATGCCGTTAAACGGAATATTGTTAGCCTTTGCATATTCCTCAGCATAAGAACCGTAACTGCCCTTGATTGTTACATTCGGAGAGTTTCTGAAAGCGTTAGAAGCAATAGAAGTCACGGATGTAGGAATATACACCTCTGACAGTGATGCACATTCAGCAAAAGCAAAACTATCAATTGAAACAAGAGTTTCCGGAAGTGACACATTGTCAAGCTTCGTACAATAATAGAAGCAATAGCTTGGTATATTTTTCAAAGGAGCATAAAAAGTAACTTCCTTCAAATTTACACAAGTCTGAAATGCTGATGTAGAAAGTTGATTTATCCAAACAGGCAATACAACGGAGGTAAGGTTAGAACAACTCTCAAATGAAGACGCACCAAGCTTTTTTAATCCTTGACATTTGGCAAATGAAATAGATTTCAAATATTTGTTTTTTAAAAAAGCTCTGTCTGCCACCGCAGAAACCAGATTGCCACCCAAATATCTCGGTAACTCAACATTCTCGGAAGTATCATCATAACCATAAATTATTGAAGAACCGTCAGAAGATTTTAGGTAAGAATATCCATTTTCTACCAGATATGAATCAGCAAAAACAGAAGATACCGAGATACTTAAAGCAAAAACCAACGATAAAACCGTAATTATAATTTTATTTGTCTTTTTCATTTTGTTCTCCATCCACACAAAGCAGCCATATGGCTGCTTTGTGCTGAATAATTATAATAGATTAGATATTATCATCACCAAAATCGCCACTTGATTCAAAATCCTCAGGACCATTGTCACTCTGTACCATACTCAACAGCGGCTCAAATGAAAATTTAATAACCTCAATTTCCGGAGATAAATATTCTTTTTTCATATATTTCCCCTCCTTTATGATACTGTATAAGTCATATTACCAACATTATAATAGTTCACAAAAGAATAACAGGTACTGCAAAGAGTAATCTCGTTACCTACAATCACATAGCTATATGCTCGCATAAGCTTCTTTTGGTTATTATCATTATTGTTGTAGCCTACATAGTATTCAATTCTGTTTTTGTTATCCAGTGACTTGATATCAATTGGCTTATTGAGAAGCTTTCTCACTTCTCCGTCTTCGGTAGTATAAGTAAGGTTCTTATTTGCACTACCAGCAAGAATAGCAGTTTTAATTTTCTCTAAATCTGCATCAGAAGTGCCATACTCCGGCTTGTCTTTATAGTAATTAATATCTGTAATTACATTACCGTTAGAGTCAGATTCAAGGTCACCACATACCTCAAGGAACATACCAACCTTGATATCATTACCCTTGTATGTTTGCAACTGAATACCGTTTGAATCAAACGCAAGTGCAAAGTCAGCAAAAACTCTGTCAGTCTTATTATGACCTTCTGAATCTGTTGACTGATTACGAGAATAGTCAAGGAAGTTAAGAGTAGTTGAAGCCCCTGTTATTGACTGTGATTCGCCGTAAACAGGCCAAATATAATAATCATTATATGCTATGTAGTTGAATTCCTTACTGAAACATTTAGTAACATAAGCAGATGTATCGGTCATATCTGAACTTGTAGAAATCTGCCAGTAACTAAACTTTTTACCATTGTATTCAGGATCAGCAAGATAGATATATTCCTTGCCACCGGCAATTTCTGTCTTCTCATCAGGAGTCAATCCATAAAGATTGTCATACTTCAGAAGGTTGCCATAAACTACAGTAGATGTATATTCAGGTACATTATTCAGTTTATATGCCTCAATTGGAGTACCATCTGCATTTAAAGCCTTGACCGTTACGGTTCTCAATGAAGTTGTGCTGTTGACCACTGCGGTCTTGGTTTCAGTGTCATTATTAATGGTTATATTAGCGTTATCCCATTTAATTGTATTAAAGAAGTTATCTTCATAAGGAGCAACACTCATTACAAATTCTTTAGTAAGTACAGCACCATGATTGAGAATATACTCAGATGTGAAATATCCTGTTACAACATACTGCTTAGCATCACTTGCAAGACGAGGTTCATAGTTAAATGTAATTTTATACGGAATCTTTGTTTCTTTAATATCAGAATAGTAATGGATAGAGTCAGAACCTGTTGTGTTCTTAAAAGAATAAGTTCCATCCTCATTATGCGTAAAGAAACTATCAAGAATATCAACCGTACGAGTTACTGTAGTTACATTACCCTCAGTAGTAGTAGTGCCGGGATCAATACCAACATATTCCTGTTTATTCTGTGCAAGATAATAGAATTTATCGAACTTATCTTGACCGGAAGTTACTGTTCTAAGAGTAATTTCAAGTTTGTAATCCTTTGCAGAGTTGATATATGTTCCGTCAAGAGTAACAGAGTTCTCTGTTTCAGCAAATTCTTTAATTAATGCGCCAGTAGTTTTATCAAGTACTTTTACAGTAACATAGCACTTACCTGAACCTGTACCAGGAGTCTGAGTAGTTGGTGGTGTTGGATTTGACGCAGCAGAGAATAGTCTGTGGTCAATAGTAACAGTACCTTTCGGAGCTTTTACATAACGAGCAACGAAGGTATCACTACCGGTCATAGGAGCCTTAGCATCGGTAAGCTTTGTGTACTTGTTGTCAGACAAGAGATACCAACCCAAGAACACATAGTTCTGTCCTGTTTGATCTGTAGCAATTGTATCTGCTGTAAATGTAAAATAATTAGAACTGTCAATGTTTGACTTATAGGTTGTTTCACCATAAGCAGCATCATTTGTAAAGTAAGCCTGTGCACCGATAGTTGTTGTTCTGTTAGTACCGTCCACAAAAGAATCTTTCGTAAAAGTTGATGTAGCTGTATCACCGTATTCAACAGCAATTTTAGCGGTAATTTCTTCACCTATCATTGAATAATACCAACGACCGTCAACACGTTCGGCAAGCTCACCACCTTGACCACCATTAGTGCCACCCTGTAAACTATAACCTCTTTTTATACTACTTTCAAATGTAATCAGAGCAGGAGTATTCTTATAGGCTTCAAGCTTTGCATAAGCATCAGCGTAGTCGCTCAAAGAATTCTTATACTTCGGGTCAGATGTGGACTTAGTTAAATCATCCTTAGACTTCAAAAGAAGTGCAGATGAAGGAATCTGAGTTATCTTGGAATAAGTACTGTCTTCAAGTTTTTCATAAACCGTCCATTCGGTAGCGTAAAAGCCCTGATAATTTTCAAAATATCCGTTTGAAACAACGAGAAGCGGTTCTTTTTCAGAATCAGTACCTGTAAGAACATTGCCGAAAAGGTCAACTTTTCTATGGTTATAGTCAGTCAAATCTTCCCAGCCATTGCCTGTAGGAGAAGCAAAATCAGCCTTAGTAATTGTAGCATCAGAAACTATATTTTCACCGAAGTTATCTTTTGCAGTACTATACTTAAATGTATAAATAATGTTATTACCGTAATTGTTATTAGCAATACGAACAAAGTCATCATAGTCGTAAGACTGTTTATTATCTTTAATTGTTGAAATAGCCCCATGAACTAATTCAAGAGTAAAATTGTTAAGCGTCATACCAACAATCTTTTTATCAGTGCCATTTAAAGTTATAGATTTTGGAATCTGCGTATAATACTTACCGCCTTCATAAAGAAGTGGCTGACCCGGATATGCGCCGAAAGCATTTTTGTTAGTAGAATTTTTATCTACACCTTCATAGTACGGATAACAAGCAATTGTGTTGCCCCAAGATTCCTGAACAGCACCGTCAAAGCCTTCAACATAGAAAGTTACACAGTTTGAACTGTCTTTAAGGAAATATACCGGAGTAATCTCAAAGTTTGTTCCGTCAACAACATCATCAGGAATCTGATACTCAAGAGTGTAAACGCCATCATCATTTGGTCCTGATTGAATTCCGTATGACTCACCGTTTACAACAAAGCCCTTAACATAGTATGTGTCCTTGTACTTATCAGCAACAGTAGTAGTAACTGTAACTTTATTGCCCTTAATAGCTGTTGCTTTTTTGGTATAATCATTATAGTCTCCAATATCAAACACAACTTTGTCAACCGGAGTGATTACAGTAGTGCCCATACTCTGGAATTTTTCAGTCTGAGTACCGTTTTTAGCAATTATATTTACTGCATTTTTAGGGGCCTCTTTGAACTTAGGCTCAGCAGAGTATGTGATTTTCTTTGAATTTACATCGAGATTGGTTATTTTAATGGTAAAGCCGGAAACTTCATCTTTGTTAATGTAAACTTTTGCAAATTTTACATTATTTGAGCCACCATTTGGGTTTTGAACATTCTCGTTATGGTTACTAAGAGAGAATCCGTTATTATTAACTGCATTAATTGTAACATTATTATTATCAACAATTATGCCGGAAGTATCTTCTTTTGTAGAAAAAATTATAAAATAATCTTTATTCTTGGTAATATCAGCTGCATTAAAGTCTGCGTAGTATACTCCCTCTTCATTTGTATAAAGAGGAACAGGTGTATAACTTCCTGCTTTGAATGTTGCATCTGTGCCACAAAGAAGATAATAGCCTGACAGAGTGCCGGTCATTTCTTTAAAGTTAGCGACTACGGTTGTGTCTTTTTGGACTGTAATTGTATACGGATTAGTTGTTGGAGAAACTGATGCATCGTTTACAGTCCAACCGGAAAGAGCGTAGCCATTTTCTGGTTCTGCAGTGAATGTTACTTCATCGCCCTCGGTTACTGTTGCAGGGGATTTGAGTGAAGTTGTTCCTTTCATTGCAGAAACAGTACCAAATTGATCGTCACTTGAATTGAATGTTACTGTGTATGTTTTTGCCTCACGGAATGTTACTTTTGTTATGGTAACATCCTGATCAGGCATTTTAAATGTTGCGGTGTTGCCACTTACGGTGGTTTCAATTTGAGTACTACCGTCTTTACCCACAACAGTTACTTTGTCAAGAACTTCGCCAGTTCCAGGAGTTGCAGTAACAGTAACCGTTTCGCCTTTTGCAAACTCTGTCTTATCAACAGACGCTGGTACACCCTCTGCTACAGTAACACTGTATTTTTCAGTAGAATAGTAAAGCTTTAAGTTATCCTTATCTGATGTGTCAAGATAAATAACAACATTGGGTGAAGAATCACTTATGTCATTAAACACTATAAGATTATCTGTATTTGCTGTTGCTGAATCATTATTGGTATGAGTTGTAAGCGTCAACTTTTTGGCAACAGTATTTTCATGGAAATTATTACCATTTTTAGAACTACCTGTGTAGAATGTGCCTTTCAATCCCTTGCCGGTAGTTATAAAGAAATACTGATTAGCGTCATAATTTCCTAAAACATCATGAATTTGTTTTGATAAATCAGCGACTGATTTATGAGTTTCATATTTGTAAAGATTTGACTCACCACTTACACGGGTAAACGGCATATCAATTGCATCAGTATTCCAACCATGATTTTCAAATCTACCTGAAATATAATATGTTACATCTTTCTCAAGACCGTTGAAAGCAGTTTCAAGGGCAGTTTTCGCATTTCTATAATCAGATGCATTTGTTGCATCAGCCTTAGGAAGTCCTTTGAGGAGAGCCTGTGCGGATGTAAGTGCAGCAGAGAAAGCTGCATATGAGTCTGTTGTATAACCGTCAGAAGTTGTATCTTTTACCTCATCAACATACTTAGAAAGAGCAAGGTAAGCATTCTGTGTATCTGTGTAAGAAGCTGTGATTTTGAGAGTTGCAGTTGCTGATGTTGATTTAGTAATATCATTTATAGAAGTTGCAGTAGCTGTGTAAGTTACTGTAAATGTACCCTTTGTAAGAGCAACAAAGTTATAAATGCCTGAACCTTCAAATGTTTCAGTCTTTGTGTAGTCTGTGCCCTCTACACCTCCTGATACAGAAAAATCTGTGGAAGTGATTTTAGAATAGGCATCACCGGCTTCTGCAAAAGCTGTAATTGGATAATTTTCTTTTACACTAACGTCAGCTGTAGACTCACCTGTTACTGTATTAAGAGTAACCTTTGGTGCAGTAACTTCAACAGCTACAACATTTGGAGTGATTTCTACATTACTTGCAGGCATTTTAAATGTATAGCCCTCAGTTTCATTACCAGTGATATCATTAGCATTTACATTGGTTACGCTAATGCTACTTACAGTATAGCCGTCTTTTGCCTTAACTGTAACATTGACATTTGAACCATACGCAGCAGTTTGATTAACTGTTACTGTGCAGTTAGTGTTTTCTTTGACAGTAATATTATAAGTTTCTGCAACAAACTTTGCATAAACAGTTGTATCAGCTGTTACGGTTGTTGTGTATGTTGTGTCTGTTGCACCTGGAATTGCTGTTGTGCAATCGGCATCGCTGTACCAACCGTCAAACTTATAACCCTCATTAGCAGTTGCTGTGAAAGTTACAGACTTGCCCTCTTCAACAGAAGCAGGTGATGTACCGATTGAAGTTGCAGTACCTTCAAAAACAGCAGTTACAGAACCCATAGATTCATTGTTGGATTTATAAGTTACAGAATGTTTTGGAGCAGTAACCTCTTCAACCCAAACACTTGGTGAAGTTGTTGACTGATCAACATAAATTACATATTTACCGGCCTTAGAAACTTTAAAAGCACCAGCAGTACCAACAGCAGTTGTTTTCTTAGTATCATATGTTGCACAACTTGTAACATCAAAATCATTACCATTGCTAGTATTAATTGGCTTATACTGCTGATCACTACTATTAATCAGTCTAAAATATTTTTCTCCTGTAATCTCAATTGTTTTAGAGAAAATATACTTATTATCACTAACGCCTGTGTAGTAATCAGAAATAATATTACCATCATGATGTTTACTATCCCAGCCTTCTTTAACTATACTACCAGTTAAATAATAAGTAGGAGTTATATCGAAAGAATTTAATGTATTTGATTCACTTGAAGGCGAAGTATAATCAGAATCTGTTGTCGAAACTTTAACAGTATAATAGGCAGACTCAGTAACATCGAACACACCGGTAGTATTTGTTACACCGGTAGCAGTTTTAGTACCTGAATTTGAACTACCCTTATAAAGTTCATAGGTTACACCGGAAATTGATTCATATGCACTTGTGTTAGTAACTGAAAGTGTTTGCTTTCCTTTTGGTGGGATATATCCATCGTCACCATTAGCCCATGCAATAACAGGAGTAGTAAGGGTTTTAGTAGTTGAATAAGTTGTCCAACCTTTTGAACCCTGAGTCGCAGTACCATCGCCACAATAAATCATAGGTGTAGTTTTCCAATTAGGAGGAAGTGTGAGGTCGCCGGTTTTTTCCTTATTATTATTTTTGTTGTTAAAAATAATATTAGTAGCAGAATTATCGACATAAATAGAATATATTCCATTTCCTTCGTTGTTCATAACACTTCCAGGCCAATCGCTCTTACCATCAGTATTTTTGTCGGTATATGTATAAACACCTTTAGTATTATAGGCATACGCACAGATACTACCCCAAGTATTCAATTTCTTGTTGTCAACAGTTGCCAAAGCTGAAGCTAAGTACACTTTAGTTGCATTAGGCAAATCTGCGGCATTAACTGTTGAAACAGTGCCGATAAGCATTGTTGACAGGAGCATCATTACCGCAAGGATGACGGAAACAGTGCTTCTGCCTAAATGAGAAATTTTTGTTTTCATAAATATTACCTCCATAACCGAATATTTTGGTTTTGGTTAGGTTCGGGGGCGACCTTTACCGCCTGACCAACGGTGAAACATAATCGGCAAAGCCACGGAATTTTGCAATAAATTTACAAAAAAACAACGAGAATTCAGCCGAAAATTGTATCCTTAACCTGTTTCAGTCAAAATGTGAACACTAACCCATATTCTTTATAGTAGATTATACCATTTTAGATTGATTTTTTCAATTAGGTTGCAATAATTTTATTGTGTTTGTTTAATGTGATAGTTTTGTGTTTGTTTTTACATTCAGTTTTGCCGTTTTGACAAGATATTTTTATGTTATGCACAAGTTATGGTGCGTTTTTTGTAGAATTCGTCTATATATCGGTGTTTTTAATTATTCCGATTAAGAAATTGTTATGCCGTGTGTTACAAATTTGATAATGTTATTTTGCTGAAAGTTCAATATTTGAATGTTGTAAAGTAACATTATAAAATCAGTTTAACGGAAAATTTTCCGCCTTTGCGTGACGGCAGTCCAACGGACACAGCTACGGATAACCGTGCATAGTTTAATATACAAATAAAAATGCCCGACTGTGATGTCGGGCATTTTGTTAAAGGGTTTACCCAGTGCCACGCTTGCGTGGTACAAACAACCACCCGCTATGC
>OBAR01002141.1_pt1 | contig 14503 bp, 10 predicted proteins | sample 1517911 | NCBI WGS metagenome assembly OBAR01 (sample SAMN04571709, study PRJEB22368) | human gut metagenome | biome: human gut; material: stool | host: Homo sapiens | place: Luxembourg | collected 2012-10-26
GATCACCGGTATGGTTGACAGCGGTAATCTGCCCGCCGTGTGCCTGTATGATCGTCTGGCAGATGGAAAGTCCGATTCCCATCCCTCTGTGGCTGTCACTGGAGCCGGACGAAACTTGTCCGCCTTCAAAAATATGAGGCAGAAGATCCTCGGAAAGTCCACGGCCGTAATCCCGGACTGAAAATGAAATGGCATCATCCAGTTCTCGGATGATCAGATCCACTGGTTCTGTGCTTCCTGAATGAATCAGGGCATTTTCCATCAGATTGATCAGCACTTGTTCGATCAGGGTAGGATCCATAGGGATCATGAGAAAATTATTTGGCATTGATACATGGATCACAGCATCAGGGATTCGTTTCTGAAGCCTCAGGATCGCCTCAGAGACCACTTCTTCTACAACCTCGGCAGATTTCTTTACCTTGTCAGCAGAACTGCTGTTAATACGGGTAACGGTCAACAGATTTTCCACCATATTTAAAAGCCATTCTGAATCCTCCCGGATATTGGAAACCAGCTCTGTACATTCGGTTTCGGAAAGCTCTTCCCGGTTCTCAAGGTAGGAGTCGGCGGAACCGATAATGCTGGTAAGAGGTGTCCTGAGGTCATGGGAGACGGCTCGGAGGAGGTTGGCACGCAGTTTTTCCTTATCTGCTTCAGCAAGCTGCTTTTCACGTTCGGAGATAGCCTGCTGCTGTTGCTTGAGTGAGGTGGTTACTGCACCGGTGATCAGTGCAATCGTAAGCATTCCGGCAAAAGTGACAGGATATCCGTCCAATGTAAAATTTAATCGGAAATAAGGGTATGAAAAAAAGTAATTTACTGCGAATACACAGAAAATCGAAGCGATGATCCCATAAATATAACCACTTGTCTTTAATGCGATCAGGATCAGTGCCAGTGTATAGAGGACTGTGATATTGGCAGTATATTTATTTCCAAAATGAAAGAAGCAAAAAGAAATAATGGTCGTTACAGCCAGAAGCAGGACCGTGATTGCCAGGTTCCATCGTATTTTTTTCATAAAGAATCACTCCTCTTAAAAATGAATCATCCTGATTGAAAAATTAGCACAGCCATAGGCTGTGCTAAAATAATCTTTCAGAGATCCTGCGGGAATCAGAAGATCAGATCAATCAGAAGATCAGATCAATCAGAAGATCAGATCTTCTCTCCATTTTTGTATTTGCGAAGAACATTCTGGATTCTTTCATTCGGACTTAAAATCTGACTCAAAGAACCGTCATGGTTCAGAGTGTCGATAATCAGTGCAATATACTTGCTCATATCGCAGTTGATATAATATGGTTTGGAGAGCAGCTCCGGTGTCTGATAGATCAGGTTTGTAGTCAGAACACCTGTCAGAACACCCTCTTCATAAGCCTTATCAAACTTCTCAAGTCCATTTGTGAAGAGTCCGAATGTAGCAGCGGCAAAAATGCGGTTCGCTTTTCGGCGTTTCAGTTCGGTTGCAACTTCAATGATACTTTCTCCTGAAGAAATCATATCATCAATAATGATCACATCTTTTCCTTCTACGGAAGAACCGAGAAATTCATGAGCAACAATTGGATTACGTCCGTCTACAACCTGTGTATAATCACGGCGTTTATAGAACATACCCATGTCAAGACCGAGGACATTTGCAAGGTATACGGCACGGTTTGTTCCGCCCTCATCCGGGCTGATTGCCATCATATGGTCACTGTCGATCTGAAGATCTTTATAAGTACGAAGCAGTCCCTTGATAAACTGATAAGTAGGGGAAACTGTCTCAAATCCGCTCAGCGGAATCGCATTCTGTACACGAGGGTCATGAGCATCAAATGTAATAATATTGTCAACACCCATCCGCACAAGCTCCTGAAGTGCAAGGGCACAGTCCAGAGACTCACGGGAAGTTCTCTTATGCTGGCGGCTCTCATAGAGGAACGGCATGATTACGTTGATACGGCGTCCTTTTCCTCCGATTGCAGCAATGATACGCTTCAGGTTCTGATAATGATCGTCCGGTGACATATGGTTTGTATTGCCGGTAAGAGAATACGTGACGTTGTAGTTGCAGACATCCACCATCAGGTACAGATCCTTACCACGTACAGATTCTTCGATGATGCCCTTAGCTTCACCGGATCCAAAACGCGGAACACTGGCTCCGACAAGGAAAGTATCTTTCTCATAGCCGGAAAAGGCAGCATCACCTTTAAACTGATGAGCACTTTCATGACGCCATTTTACGAGATAATCATCCACTTTCTGTCCCAGCTCTTCACAGCCTCTAAGGGAAATAATTCCAAGACTTCCAACAGGGATATTTTCTAAGATTCTTTCTGATCGAGTTAACATGAGTATCCTCCTAATGTTCTAACTTCTTTTTGATTCGTATATCATCACCGATGATCTTCAACAGACTGTAACTGCTTGTAATCCTGGAAAAAGAGCGTTCTGTATACAGATCCGCAAGAGATTCCAGAGAAAGGTTTGTTGAGATGATCGTTGATTTCCTGTGTAACAGTCTTTCATTGATACAGGTAAAAAACTGGGATGCAATGAAAGAATTTGTATATTCTGTGCCCAGATCGTCGATGATCAGCAGATCACACTCAAAGATGTATTCACTCATATTGCGGGCATCCACATCTTTTTTATCGAAGGTATTCTGAGCCAGCGTATTGAACAACTGCGGAGCAGAAAAATAGATCACTGAAAATTCACGGTTGATGATCTCTTTGGCAATACAGGTGGAAAGATAAGTCTTTCCGACACCTACATCCCCATAAAGGAAGAGATTGTGAAATTCCGTTCCAAAGCTGTCAACAAAATGACGACAGATCTCTAAAGTATTTTCCATCGCCTCCCGGGCAGAACGTCCGGTTTTTTTATCGTAATGTGAACGAGAGTAATAGTCAAGCCTGAAATTTGAAAAATCTGCATCTTCAGGGATTTTTTTTATGTTCGACTGCTCATAAAGCAGTTCTATGATGGCTTTTTTAAAGCAATGACATTTTTCATTACCGATATAACCGGTATCCTTGCAGTCGGGACATTCATAAACCGGTTCAAGGTAATTTTCCGGATAGCCGGCAGATGTCAGAAGCTTTTTTTTACTTGCACGAAGAAGGGCAAGTTCTTCTTTCAGGGAAGAAAGGGCAGTGGGATCTCCGTTGAGGAGCTTCTTTCCGTGCTGGACAGAAAGAATGGAAATAGAGTCATCCAGTGACTTGAACTCAGGAAGCTTTGTATAGACTTCCTCATAGCGTGCAGTCTGGATGTCGTGGCTCTTCAACTGTCTTTTTTCATATTCACGCATGATGGCATGATACTGTGCATTTCTTAATCCCATGGGATGTCTCCTTTTAAATTGCTTTTGGTTCCTGGTACCGGGTTGAAGGTTTCAAAACCAGGTGGTATTTCCAATCTTTAATTACTTTTCAGCAACTGGGCTTCTAAAGAGTCCATATCATAACTCCGGCGTTCAAAGTTATTCAGGTTCTTTGTATTTGGCTGCCTTGGGGCAGCAGCTCTGCGGCTGCTGCGTTCCTTCTGATACTGCTCGTCCAAAGCGGCAATATCCTGAAGATGGCGGACACCCTGCTCATACCAGCGGGTCAGGATACGGTCTGCATATTCAAAACTTGGCTGATGCGTTGCAGAAATCGTCCGGCGGCAGGCCTCCTGGATGATGTCGGCTTCAAAGCAGTACTGCTCTGCCCATTTATTAATGAAAGCAAGCTCAGAAGTTGCCGGTCCGCGGTTCTTGATTCCGAAGGCATTCAGGACAGTATAGCAGTTGCGGTTATAAACGGCAGACTGTTCCTTTGCCTGTGAGACCGTGCTGATCCCGTCCTTTGCCCATGCAATGGCAACCTTCTGTATATAGTGCATACTTTTATGCCCGCTTTCCACGCACGTCTCAAGCAGATATTCAATCAGGGAAGAGGACATATGAAGTTCATTGTAAAAATATGTAATCATATCGACATCCGTATGCGAAAGCGTCTTTCCGAGGTATTGCTCTGCAATAAAGAACAGAGATTTTAATTCTTTCTGTGAACGGAACGCATCCATGGCGATCGGTTCAGAGGAAGTACCGGAGAAAGAAGAATCCGGGGAAGACTCGAAAGTTCCGGAAGATTCATCAGGTACTGTTCCGAAAACGTTCATAACAGAAGCAGGCTCTTCCATACTGTCTGTCAGTTCCTGTGAAGAGGAACCCGGAGAAAACGCTGATGCATCTTCTGTATCAGAGGACAAAAGCTCGATTCCTGAAATACTTCCATCCGCATCTTTCGTGAGACGGAGCAGTCCGGTGGACTCCCAGTAACGGAAAGCACGAAGGACGTCATTCTCCGTATTGTTCAGGCAGTCAGCGATCATGGAAACCGTCAGGACAGAACCCGGCTCGTTCAGATAACGAAGAAGCAGCAAATATACTTTTACAAATTCCCCGTTGGCACTGACCATATAATGATCTATAAATTCATTCGGCAAGATGGTTGCATTTGCCTGAAACCGATTCTTTAACTTCAATCTCTTCATGACGTTATCCCACTTTCTATTTTATCTCTTTTGTCAAACTGCTCCGACATCTTATAGGTGTGATTATTATAGCATTTTCCGAAACTGTTAAAAAGGACTTTTAAGTGGGTAAATCCCCCTTTTTTGTAGATAACTATGTGGAAAACCTGGGGAAAACTCGTAGAAAATGTGAATATCTCTGATCAAAAGCCAGTGGGACAAGCAAAACCCGGCAGAAGCTACAGTCCGAAGATCCTGTACTCTGCCGGGGAATATCCGCCTGGGCGGGATTATTTTAAGATGTCTTCACCAATCTTCACTACATCTCCGGCACCCATGGTGATCAGCAGATCACCGGACTTGCAGTTCTCTTTCAGAAATGCCTCGATCTCTGCAAAGCTTGGATAGTAGTGTGTGTCCGTTCCGAGTTTTGCGGCTTCTTTGGCAAGGTCGGAAGAGGAAATACCAAGGGTATCCGTCTCACGGGCAGCATAGATATCTGCGAGGACCAGATGGTCGGTATGAGAGAGGGCTTCTGCAAATTCATGGAAGAAAGCCTTGGTACGAGTGTAAGTATGCGGCTGGAATACGCACCATATTTCGTTGTGTGGATAATGCTGTGCAGCCTTGAGGGTAGCAGCAATCTCCGTCGGATGATGTGCATAATCGTCCACAACGGTCACACCGTTAAAAGTTCCCTTGTATTCAAATCTGCGGTCTGTTCCGCTGAAGGATAAAAGTCCTTTTCTGATCGTATCCATCGGAATACCGAGCAGCTCTGCTGTTGCAATGGCAGCCAGGGCATTGGATACATTATGGTCACCGGTCACGGAAAGCTGAACGCGTCCGCAGGAAGTATTGTGCTTTAATAACTCAAAGGAAACAAATCCTTTTTCATCATACTGGATCTCAGTTGCACTGTAATCAAATTCTGCAGAAGAACCGTAAGTGATAACATTGCAGTCCAGTCCTTCATAGATCTCCTGGTAATCCTTGATGTCTCCGTTGATGATCAGAGTTCCATCAGAAGGAAGTAAGGCACTGAACTGGTGGAACGAATGACGGATATCCTCCAGATCCTTGAAGAAATCAAGATGATCCTCTTCAATATTAAGGATGACACTGATCTTCGGATAAAAATGAAGGAAACTGTTCGTATATTCGCAGGCTTCTGTGATAAAATTCCCGGACTTTCCTACCCGGATATTTCCACCGATCGTCTTCAGGATGCCGCCTACAGAAATGGTCGGGTCCATATCTGCTGCAAGAAGTACCTCGGAGATCATGGAAGTAGTTGTGGTCTTTCCGTGAGTACCGGATACGGCAATCGGAGTATCGTAATTTTTCATAAGCTGCCCTAAAAGCTCCGCACGGGTCAGCATCGGAATCTTCTTGCCGACAGCTTCCATCAGTTCCGGGTTACTCTTGTTGATCGCTGCTGTATAAACGACGCAATTAATATCATCTGTAATATTTTCGGCACACTGTCCATAATGAATCACTGCACCTTCAGATTCCAGCTTTTTCGTCAGAGGTGATTCTTTTGCATCGGATCCTGATACAGTGAAGCCTTCTTCAAGAAGAATCTCTGCCAGCCCGCTCATGCTGATACCGCCAATGCCGATAAAATGAATGTGGATCGGTTTTTGAAAATTGATCTTATACATAGATATTCCCTTCTTTTCATAAACTTAGTAGTATAAAAAATTCTGCAAAAGCACTCAGAACAGATGGTACTTTTGCGGATTCAGGCAAAAAAATGCCTTTTTTAGTCATAAAATAGCGTTGTCTTCTATATTATACTATATATACAAAAAAATTAAAGGAGATATTTTTGGTGGAAATTGATAAAAAAAGAAAAAAAGAAAGAAAAAAATTGTAAAAAATGTTTGCGTAGCAAGAAATTATGCTATAATAGGTATAACTTACTAGAAATGAGGTGACAGAATGTATAAGAAAGAAATGATTGCCATGTTGCTTGCGGGAGGACAGGGCAGTCGGCTTGGTGTACTTACGTCGAAGGTCGCAAAACCTGCTGTAGCTTTTGGCGGAAAGTACCGTATTATTGATTTCCCGTTGAGTAACTGCATTAATTCGGGAATTGACACTGTCGGAGTACTGACCCAGTACCAGCCCCTGCGTCTGAATACGCATATCGGGATCGGAATCCCGTGGGATCTGGACCGGAATGTAGGAGGAGTATCCATTCTCCCACCGTATGAGAAGAGTTCCAACAGTGAGTGGTATACAGGAACAGCGAATGCAATTTATCAGAATCTGAACTATATGGAGACTTATAATCCGGATTATGTACTGATCTTATCAGGTGACCATATTTATAAGATGGATTATGAAGTGATGCTGGATTTCCACAAGGCAAATCATGCAGATGTAACGATTGCAGCCATGCCGGTACCAATCGAAGAGGCAAGCCGTTTCGGAATCGTGGTGACGGATAAAGAGAACCGGATCAAAGAGTTTGAGGAAAAGCCGGAGAAGCCCAGCAGTAATCTTGCATCCATGGGAATCTACATATTCAGTTGGCCGGTTTTACGGGATGCACTGATCAAGCTGAAGGATCAGCCAAACTGCGATTTCGGAAAGCACGTGATTCCGTATTGCCACAGCAAGGGGGACAGGCTTTTTGCATATGAGTATAACGGCTATTGGAAAGATGTGGGAACCTTAAGTTCTTACTGGGAAGCAAATATGGAACTGATCGATATCATTCCGGAGTTTAATCTTTATGAAGAATACTGGAAAATCTATACGAACAGTGCGAACCTGCCGCCACAGTATATTTCAGAACAGGGGGTAGTGGACAAGTGTCTGATTGGTAATGGTTCTGAAATCTATGGTGAAATACACAGTTGTGTGGTCGGAGGAAGTGTGACTATTGGAAAGGGAACGGTGATCCGGGATTCGATCATCATGCAGGGTGTTACGATCGGTGAAAACTGCGTGATCGATAAAGCGATCATAGCAGAGGATACGGTGATCGGAGACGAAGTTTCCATTGGAATCGGCAGTGAAGCACCGAATAAACTGAAGCCGAATATTTACAGTGGCGGACTGGCAACGATCGGTGAGAAATCCGTGATACCATCCGGTGTGCAGATCGGAAAAAATACAGCCATCAGCGGTGTTACATCAGCGGAGGATTATGTTGGCGGAGTACTTGAGAGCGGAGAGACATTGATAAAGGCAGGTGAAAGAGTATGAGAGCAGTAGGAATTATTCTGGCAGGCGGGAATAGCAGGAAGATGCGGGAACTGACTTCCAAGCGTGCGGCAGCCGCCATGCCGATTGCAGGCAGTTATCGTGCCATTGATTTTACGCTGAGCAATATGACAAATTCTCATATTCAGAAAGTTGCAGTGCTTACTCAGTATAATGCAAGATCCCTGAATGAACATCTCAATTCTTCCAAGTGGTGGGATTTTGGCAGAAAGCAGGGAGGCCTGTACGTATTTACGCCAACGATCACGGACGATAATGGATACTGGTACCGCGGAACGGCAGACGCGATTTATCAGAATCTTGATTTCCTCAGGAAATGCCATGAGCCATACGTGATCATCACTTCAGGGGATGCAGTCTATAAGATGGATTATAATAAAGTCCTGGAATATCATATTGCAAAGAAAGCGGATATTACAGTGGTCTGCAAAGAACTTGCACCGGACGAGGATGCGACCCGGTTCGGAACCGTAAAGATGAATGAGTCCTGCAGGATCGAAGAATTTGAGGAGAAACCGGTAGTTGCAAGATCACAGACTGTTTCAACCGGGATTTATGTGATTCGCAGAAGACTGCTGATCGATCTGGTAGAGCAGTGTGCAGAAGAGGAACGGCATGATTTTGTAACAGATATCCTGATTCGTTACAGGAATGTAAAGAAGATTTATGGTTATAAAATGGGAACTTACTGGAGTAATATCTCAACAGTAGATGCTTATTATAAGACGAATATGGACTTCCTGAAGCCAGAGGTAAGAAAGTATTTCTTCAAGGAATTACCGGCAGTTTATTCAAAAGTGAGCGATCAGCCGCCGGCAAAATATAATCCGGGTGCTGTGGTAAAGAACAGCCTGGTCGGAAGTGGAAGTATCATCAACGGCACAGTGGAAAATTCCGTGATATTTAAGAAAGTATTTGTGGGAAATAACTGTGTGATTAAAAATTCGATCATTCTCAATGATGTGTATCTTGGGGATAATACCTATATTGAGAACTGCATCGTGGAAAGCAGGGATACGATCCGTGCAAATACAAGGCACGTCGGAGAAAACGGGGTCAAAGTTGTCGTAGAAAAGAATGAGAGATATGCATTATAGTTCAGAAAATGCTTATGAGAAAAGGAGAACGTAACTATGCAGATTACAGATGTACGTGTGCGGAAAGTAGCAAAAGAGGGGAAACTGAAAGCTGTAGTTTCTATTACGATCGATGATGAATTTGTAGTTCACGATATCAAGGTCATCGAAGGTGAAAAGGGCTTGTTCATTGCGATGCCGAGTAAGAAGGCAATGGATGGAGAGTACCGGGATATTGCACACCCGATCAATTCGGGAACAAGGGAAAAAATCCAGTCAACGATCCTCGGAAGATATGAAGAAGCTCTGGAAAAGGAACCTGAAGAGGAAGTGCAAGAGGCATAATGCATAACGGTTGATCAGAAGAACGGAAATAAATGTGGTGTGTAAATGAAGTGAAAGCCGGAGAACAAAAGCAGTCAGGTTCTCCGGCTTTTATCTTTATGTTAATAGAAGTTTAATACGGACTATTTGGGATGAAAATATGGTACTGATTTTAAAGAACTTTCCCCGAGGACAGCGGATATTCTTCCGGAACCGGCAGTGTAAATTCCATTTTTTTACCTGTTACAGGATGGCGGAAACTGAGCCGGAATGCACAGAGGAGCAGCTTCGGGGAGGAAGTTCCTGTCAGGTTATATTTCCGGTCACCGATCAACGGATGTCCCATATGTGCCATTTGAACACGGATCTGATGATGCCTGCCGGTATCCAGATGAATTTTAAGCAAGGAACAGGAACTGCCGTCAGCAGTCGTTCCGGCTGCAAGTACCTTATAATGAAGTTTTGCAATCTTTGCCTGTGGTGTATCTTTGAAGCAGATGTGAGAGGTATTTGAGCGTGCATCTTTTACAAGATAATCGGTCAGATCCGCTTCTGCTTCAGAAGGAACTCCCTCTGCCACTGCAAGGTAATATTTGCCGAAACCGGAAGTTGTCAACTGTCGGGAAAGCTCTTTGGCGGACCGGGGAGTCCTGCCTGGAAAGAGCCGCGGCGGCTTCCCTGGTCTTGGCAAAGACCATGATGCCCCGGACAGGCTGATCCAGCCGGTGAATCAGGGCGAGATAAGGTGAACGGGATTCTTTCCTGAGATGATTTTTTAAAATACTGACCAGGTCAGGCGTTCCGATTCGGTTCGTCTGTGCAGGAACACCGGAAGGCTTATGGCAGACCAGAATTTCCTGATCTTCAAAAAGAATCCGGGGAATTTTAGATAATGACATAGAAATACGTCCTTTCTTTGTAGTTTCTTGACAATTTTCGTGGCAGCGTCTAAACTGAATTATGATATAAATGAAAGAACAGGTCAAGCCTTTAAGGAGGAAATACCCTATTATGGATTATAAATGGGAACAATTTGGGGATGAAATAAAGCAATCAGTTCAGGATGCAGTGGAACGCGGCGATTTCAGCCGGCTGAATCAGACGGTAAATGACTCTGTGAGCAGAGCGGCAGATGCAATCTCGCGGGGAATGAAAAATGGGGGCTGGTATCGTGATCCAAAAGCCAATGGCGGCCGGAATCCAGATCCAAAAATGAATAGCGGCCGGAATCCGGATCCCGGAATGGCAGGCAGCAGGAACGGGGCAGATGCCCCATGGAACAGAGGCGGACAGCAGAATGTCAGACCGCAGTATCCGGCACAAAGTCAGGTGCGTTATCTGAAAGGAACATCAGAAAAGATCGGAGGCGTCTTCCTTGCGGTGACAGGTGGAGTTTTTGGAACCGTGACACTTGCAGCAACGATCATCATGCTCGTAATGCTGGCAGTTACCACTGCCGAGGCAGCAACGATTGCCGGTACGCTGATCTGCGTATTTTTCTTTCTGATCTTTGCAGGAATGTTCGGGAAGGGAATCGGGATGGTAAGCCTGGTGAGCCGTTTCAGAAGTTATGTGAAAGTGATCGGTGAACGGGAGTTCTGTGATCTGGGAGAACTGGCAACAAGAACCGGACGGGATTTGAAAAAGATCCTCAAAGATGTGAAAAAAATGATTGGCAAAGGATGGTTCAGGCAAGGGCATCTGGATGAAAATGAGAAGTGTCTCATCGTCAGTGAGGATGCATGGAATCAGTACCGCAGCACGATGGAAAATATTCACAGGCAGCAGGCAGAAAAAGAAGCGGCCGAAGAAAGAATGAGGCAGGAATATGACAGCCTGACGCCGGAAATAAAAAAAGTAATCCAGACAGGAGACGAATTTGTAAAGCAGATCCGGGAGGCAAATAAAGCGATCCCCGGTGAAGAGATTTCAGCAAAGATTTCTCATATGGAAATGCTGGTGGATAAGATTTTTGACCGTGTAGAGCAGAATCCGGCATCAGTGGGAGATATCAGAAAGCTGATGGAGTATTATCTTCCGACTACGATCAAATTACTCCAGGCATATCAGGATCTGGATGCACAGCCGGTGCAGGGGGAAAATATCATTTCTTCTAAAAAGGAGATTGAGAAGACGCTGGATACTCTGAACAGGGCATTTGAAAAATTACTGGATGATTTATTTCTGGAAACTGCATGGGATGTATCTACGGATATTTCCGTACTGCATACCATGTTGGCACAAGAAGGACTGACAGAGGATGGTCTGAAAAAATAAAGAGCAGATGGAGGACGAAAAGATGAGTGATGAGTTTAAGGATGTGAGCACAGTTCCAACTCTGACGCTGGAGCCGTTCCAGCCGGAAGCGGAAAAGCAGGCTGTTGTAAAGACAGAGGAACCGCCGATGGATGAGACGATCCTGACCGAAGAAGAACGGAAGATGGTGGATGAATTTGCAAAGCAGATCGATCTGACCAATTCGGGTCTGGTACTTCAATATGGAGCTGGTACGCAGAAGAAGATGGCAGATTTCTCAGAGTCAGCACTGGAAAATGTAAAATCAAAAGATCTCGGTGAGGTGGGAGAACTTTTATCCGGTGTTGTAAAAGAACTGAAATCCTTTGATGAAGAGGAAGAAAAAGGGTTCTTTGGAATCTTTAAAAAAGCTTCCAACAAGATCGAATCCATGAAGGTGAAATATGCCAAGGCAGAGACGAATGTCAACGAGATCGTGAAAGTACTTGAATCCCATCAGGTGCAGATGCTGAAGGATGTTGCTCTGCTGGATAAGATGTATGAACTGAATCTGACCTATTTTAAAGAATTATCCATGTATATCCTGGCCGGAAAGAAGAAACTGGAAGAGGCGAGAAGTACCCAACTGGCAGAACTGATGGCGAAGGCAGAGCGGACCGGACTGCCCGAAGATGCCCAGGCTGCAAAAGATTTTGACGCAATGTGCAATCGCTTTGAAAAGAAACTGCATGACCTTGAGCTGACCCGTATGATCTCGATTCAGACAGCACCGCAGATCCGTCTTGTTCAGAATAATGATACACTGATGGTTGAAAAGATTCAGTCTACGATTGTAAATACGATTCCGCTCTGGAAGAGTCAGATGGTGCTTGCTCTTGGAGTGGAACATTCCACGCAGGCAGCCGCAGCACAGCGTCAGGTGACGGATATGACGAACGAACTGCTCAGGAAGAACGCAGAGAAACTGAAAATAGCAACCACAGAAACGGCGAAAGAATCAGAACGTGGTATTGTTGATATTGAGACACTGAAGGCAACAAATGAAACTCTGATCTCTACTTTGGATGAAGTGATGGCAATCCAGAAAGAGGGAAGAGAGAAACGTCAGGCAGCAGAGGCTGAACTGAAAGTGATGGAGCAGGATCTGAAGACAAAGCTGCTTGAGATCCACAGTTGATGACGGAACGTTGGAGACACGCTTCGGATCCGCAGTTGGCAGGATCAGCAATTTCATGATGGAAAAGATAAGATTCTTGACACGTTCGGATTTATCAGTTAGAATCATCAATGACAGAAAGCGAAGAACGGGATTAGTAGATAGAATGAGTGCTTCAGAGAGGAGACGGTTGGTGTGAGTCTCCGCAGGAATCTATAGAACCGGCCCGGGAGCTGCTGTATGAAAATACAGCGTAGAGCCTGCGTTAAAGGCGAAGTGAGTGGATGATGTATGACAGATACATTATTAATTAGGGTGGTACCGCCGAGACATTCGGTCCCTATCGTGGGGCTGCGTGTCCCGGCGTTTTTCGTTTACGTGAGTAATGAGTAAAAAGGACAGAGAAGGAGAAGTACGATGGCAAAGAAATTAGTACAGAATATCACTGCCAGGGAAGAAGATTTCGCACAGTGGTATACAGATGTAGTGCGTGAGGCAAAATTATGTGATTATTCAGGCGTAAAAGGTTGCATGAATTATCTCCCGAATGGGTATGCATTATGGGAGAATATCCAGAAGGAACTGGATGCACGTTTTAAAGAGACAGGTGTAGAAAATGTATATCTTCCGGTTATGATCCCGGAAAGTCTTCTTCAGAAAGAAAAGGATCATATTGAAGGATTTGCACCGGAAGTTGCATGGGTGACTCATGGAGGAACAGAACCGTTACAGGAAAGATTCTGTATCCGCCCGACATCTGAGACACTGTTCTGCGATGTGTGGAGCAAGACGGTACAGTCTTACCGTGATCTGCCAAAAGTATGGAATCAGTGGTGTTCTGTTCTGCGTTGGGAGAAGACGACAAGACCGTTCCTGCGTTCCAGAGAATTTTTATGGCAGGAAGGACATACGATCCATGCCACATATGAGGAGGCAGAAGAGCGTACAAAGCAGATGTGGAGAGTCTACAGAGACTTCGTACAGGATGTACTTGCAATCCCGGTAGTATCAGGACGCAAAACAGAGAGTGAAAAATTTGCGGGAGCTCAGGATACTTACACGATCGAAGCACTGATGCATGACGGAAAAGCTCTTCAGTCAGGAACCAGCCATTTCTTCGGAAGTGCATTCCCGAACGCATTCGGTATCCAGTATTCAGATAAAAATAATGAACTGCATGAAGTTTACGAGACATCCTGGGGAATGTCCACAAGAGTAATCGGAGCATTGATCATGGTACACGGAGATGACAGCGGTCTTGTGATTCCACCGAGAATTGCACCGGTTCAGACGATGGTGATCCCGATCGCCCAGCATAAGGAAGGCGTACTTGATAAGGCAAATGAACTTCTTGATACATTGAAGGCAGCAGGATACAAAGCGAAGATCGATGATTCAGACAAAGCACCGGGATGGAAGTTCAGCGGACAGGAGATTCTCGGAATCCCGACACGTATTGAGATCGGACCGAAGGATATTGAGAATAACCAGGCGGTTATCGTTCGTCGTGATACAAGAGAAAAGATCGTAGTTTCTCTTGATGAGATTACAACAAAGCTGGCAGAGGTTCTTGAGACGATGCAGAAGGACATGTTTGAGAAAGCAAAGACATTCCTTGAGGCACATATCAATACAGCGACTACCATGGACGAGATGAACGAGAAATTCAATGAAAATCTTGGATTTATCAAGGCAATGTGGTGCGGTGATGAAGCGTGTGAAGAAGAGATCAAAGCACAGACAGGCGGAGCAACTTCCAGATGTATCCCGGAGGAAGAAGAACAGCTTTCCGATGTATGTATCTGCTGTGGCAAGCCTGCAAAGCACATGGTATACTGGGGCAAAGCATATTAAAATAAAATGATGTCGGGGTCAAAAGCCCCCGACAATGATGCCAACGGATTGTTTCGTGCTACGCACTCCCACAATCCTA
>OBAR01002148.1_pt1 | contig 14474 bp, 17 predicted proteins | sample 1517911 | NCBI WGS metagenome assembly OBAR01 (sample SAMN04571709, study PRJEB22368) | human gut metagenome | biome: human gut; material: stool | host: Homo sapiens | place: Luxembourg | collected 2012-10-26
GACTAAGGATCTTGTGAGCATTGCGCTCGTGTGGGTTCAAGTCCCATCTTCCGCAGGAAATCAAAAGACTCAGGTTAAAACCTGAGTCTTTTTGATTTATGCCGAGGAGTCCCTTGAACCCATGGTCCAAGGTCTCCTCGGCATTATCATGCCTCGTCGGTCGGTTCGGAGGAAAAAAGGTTCACTGAACCTTTTTTTCTTCCCTCCTCACCCCATCTTCCGCATTGTTAAAGTTACCCTAAACCCTTGGAAATAGCAAATTCCGAAAAGGGAGTTGTCTTTTTCGAGCCTTCTATCACTTCATCCTCGAAAGCCTTGATTTTTAATTGCTAAGAGTAATGTGACATTCTGGTACATACTGCATACTATAAATAGGGATAACATATTTTTCTTACGCATCACTGCGATTCCAATAAAAGAAATAATTGCGAATAGACATCGCAACACATAACACCAACATAGCTATCAGAATAATAGCACCTTCCATGGTAAAAAACAGTGTTTTTAATGATGCTGTTCCTACCAGAAAGATGAGTAATAGCATTCCCAATGCTGCCGGCCAACACACATGCAGCAGCCGCATCCATTTCTTTCTATCCGGTTGGTACGCAACATCTGTTTCCGGTGCATCCTTTCTTGTACATCGAATCACCGCTACCGGAATACCACGAACAGTAGTGTAATTTCGTTCTGCAGTATATTCCACACCATCCATAATGAAATCCGGATACATCCCCTCTTTCGTTATAGTAATCTCCTTATCCATCTCTCTCGCATAAGCATACAGTGCATTAGCAAAATCATATAAGTCTATTATCTCATCATCTGGTGTAAACGTAAAAGTTCTCTGGTGCTCATATCGAACCACATCCTTATAATCTGAAATCCACTTATCAAAATACTTGCCCGGCGCCTTTTCCATCTGGTTGAGATATGAATCAACATCAATATCTGCAATTGTTTTATGCGTTTTTCTTAAATTTTCACAGAGATCAATCGCACACTTTGTATTTGCCAATTTTTTCTCTAACACTTTTTCCTGTTTTCCGAGAAGATTGTCCAACTCATCTGTTTCACATAACATCAACTTAATCTGCTCAATAGGCATATCCAACATGCGAAACATTTTTACCAGTTTTAACAAGCGGATGTCTTCCTCATTATATTCTCGATATCCATTTTCTTCGTTACGTTTTGGATGAATCAATCCACTCTTTTCATAAAATCTAATATTTTGGCTTGAAATCCCTGTAAGCTTTTCTACTTGTTTGATGTTCATCATTTTCCACTCCCTGTGTTTTTGATTTTTACACCCTGAACTTTAAACCATATACAAACTACAAGGTCAATACTTTTACCATTTTTTCTACTTTTTGAGGATCTACCATCTCATACGCATCCTTTTTTTCTGCATCATAAGAAAAATCTACATTCTGATATGAGGTTGTTCCATCCACGTTCCATTTCCGACAAGATGTATGCACCTGCTCCACTTTCGTATATTCCATCAAATCCTTTACATTTTCAGCATTTACACCGCTTCCTGCCAAAAATGTGATTTCTTTTCCATATTGGCTTTGCAGCCATTGCAATTGTTTTCTCCCCGTCCACACATCTGGTGCACCACCACTGGTAAGAATCCGGTCTGCTCCAAGAGAAATCAAAGTTTCCACCGCATTCTCCTGCTGTGCAACACAATCAAATGCCCGGTGAAATACTGCTTCCTTTCCTTTTTCATGAACAAGTGCAATCATTTCTTTCGTCCGTGTAACATCCAGTGTATGATCTGCATGCAAAAAGCCAAACGCAATTCCATCTGCTCCATGTTCTAACAGTATGCGCGCATCCAAAAGCATCGTCCGATATTCTTCTTCTGAATAACAAAACCCACCTCCTCTCGGTCGAACCATAGTCACAACTGAAATATCACATTGCTCTTTTGCACAAATCAAATGAGCGAGTGATGGTGTCAACCCGCCCAAATACAATGCACTATTAAGTTCCACGCGATTTGCACCATTTTCCCAGGCACATTTCACATCTTCAAAACTACCACAGCAAATTTCCAGCAATCCTTTCAAAGAGTTCCCTCCTTATCTTCTTTCTTTTCCGATTTTCCAATCACTTTCATTATATCCTTTCTGCCACACGGAATATTTTTCGAGTGTGCATGGCAAAGACGCAGGCGTAGCGGGCTACGCTGAGGATTTTTGGCATGTGCTATGGGGAAAATAGGCAAGTAATATGGTTTAGTTAATTTAAAAACGCTATACTAGCCATTGAATCCGGCTATTCCAATGGCATGTTCTTTCTCCACAGCTCTCCCCAGATGGAATCACACAGGTTTATGCAATATTCCAGGGAAAAGTCGGGATCCTGAAGGGTAATTTCATTCGCGGATTCCAGTTCCTTCGAATAATCCTCCAGAAAATGGGTTGTCACACCGCCTAAGCCGGCTGTTACATGGCTGACTAAGGGACGGACTCCGTAATCGGTAATCTCTGCTTCACCGGCATCGTTCTTTGCAATAGTAATCTCTGCCATACCACCTACCATACGGTTGGCAACTCCTTCACCGGTTCCTGATGTCCAGTTCACGAAATTACCCAGGGAATAATAGACCAGCATTTCATGACCATTCTCAGGATCTGTAACCCATTCGACAGGTTCGATCACATGTGGATGCGTGCCAAGAACCAGATCTGCGCCATTTTCCAGAAAAACCTGAACCCATTTTTCCTGTGAAGCATCCGGGGTAAGCCGGTATTCTGTTCCCCAGTGTGGACAGACAATCGTAAAATCTGCCAGTTCCTCTGCCCTGCAAAGATCCGCTGCCACCTGTTCCTCGTTAAGCAGATCTACCGCATATGGCATATCTTTCGGAAGTGCAATTCCATTTGTTCCATAGGTATAGTTCAAAACGGCAATGCGTAATTCCGGCAGCTCAATAATCACCGGATCGGCACCACAGGCTGTTGCGGTATCCGGGGTATCATGAATTCCCAGAACGGTAACCTGTAGGTATTGCTCTCTCCAATGCTGTGCACAGCTTATAAGCCCTGCCCGTCCTTTATCCATGGCATGGTTAGTTGCATGACAGATAACATTGAAGCCTGTACGCACCAGGGTATCTCAGAGGCTGAAGTCCGCATTGAAGCAGGGATATCCGGAAATTCCAAGCTCAGAGCCTCCGATAATCACCTCCTGATTCACAAGTGCCAGATACAGGATGACCTGCATGACCTTCATAAGGAAGCCAGGGAAATTGCACATATTTTAAAGGATGAGCATTCACATAACACAATATAACGATGTTAGGGGGCACAAGCATTTTGCCCCCTAACTTGATTCATTTAACTCTATTTTTTAAATGCTCAGCGAAAAAATCATATAGTGTCTGATCATACTCTTCCCCTTCAAAATAACCATGTCCCTGATTTTTAACAACCACATATTTAGCGAAATTGCCATACTTCTCTGCCTGTTCACAGAATTCAATATTTACCGTATAAGATATCCTGTCATCTGTATCACTGCTCATTGCAAGTAATGGACAATGCTTCTTATTAATGTAAGTCATAGGATTTGTTTTATTAAGCACGTCCTTCATTTTCTCTGGTGATCCCCCATAAATCACCGCAAATCTAGGTGGATAGTCAGGATCAACAGCCATTCTGATATTGTGGAACTCCAGTGCATCTAATGCACCATACCATGAAACAGCTGCCTGAATCTCACTGGAAACCCCTTCACATCCACCCTTGTCCTCAAAGTCAGGAATTCCTTCCGATACAGACATAAGCCCTGCAATCTGTCCTCCGCAGGACTCGCCCCAAATTCCAATCCGTTCCGGATCGATTCCAAATTTATCTGCATTCTTTCTCAAATATCTGACAGCACATTTACATTCTTCCATCTGTGCCGGGAAAGGTCTCACCTGTGCCAAACGATAGTCAATACTGGCAAGAAAATATCCTTCTTTCACTAAATGAAGGAATCTTCTTTCAGGACGACATTTTCTACTGATATCTTCCTCTGTAAATCCACCTCCATGAATCCAAATGATTGCAGGCTTCTTTTCTTTTATCTGCTGGTCATAGAAACAATCCATACGAAGTATACCATCCTCCGTTACTGAATAGATTTCTCCATCAATAACGGTAACACCTTCTCTGTTGAAATTGACTCTCTCCGCAGATACTATATCTTCATTATAATAATCATTGTTTGCATCTTGCACAAATAACATCCTCCCTTCAATACAATGGGGTGGAGCTTATGTCCACCCCAGATCCTGTAAAAGCAGATTTCAAAAGTTTTTATTACTTATTTTCAGCCAGCCATTCATCCAGCTGCTTCTGCTTTTCCGTAATAATATCATTCACCCCGGCCTGCTCGAGTTCTTTAAGCATATTTGAAAGCAGTTCATCCGTATCTCCCTGATGCAGCATAAGCGGATTATAATATTTTGACATAACATTATTAACTGCTGCAACCTGATCAGATACATTAGTAGGATCAAACACAAATCCCAGTGCCGGAGAACTGAGGGATTCCTCATTAGATTGGATTTGTGCAGCATAACTTTCCTGTGTATCAGGAGCCCAGGGATATGCAATCAGCATATTAGGCCAGAATGATCCCATGCCCGATGGCCAGCCAGAAGTTGTAGCACTTTGAGTTTCAGGGTCAACATAATCTAAATTTCCCTGATCTGTTACTACATAATGCACACCTTCAATACCATTGCAGACAATGTTACTAATATCAGGATCTACATACATCGCATTTAAGAAAATCATAGCTGCTTCCTGGTTTTTACTTAATGCAGGAATACACCATGTCATACCGCTTACATTTCCAGTTGTGATCCATGCATTTTCATCAAGCTGTGCGGAACAGGTAGGATATGCAATAGAACTTGCATATACACTATCGCAAATTTCTTCATTTGCATATCCGGCAAAGGTTCCAAATGCACTTTGATCATGCAATGCGGAGAAGGAAGCATCCTGATAGTTAATAGCATCCTTACGAATAAATCCTTCATCTACCCATACTTTAGTGATATCTAATAAATCTTTAAAATCATCTGTTGCATAATAGTTTATAACCTTCATCTCTGTATTATCTTTATCCAGTTTAAGACATGCATATGCTTTATCACTTCCGAGCCAGTCAAGTCCAGATGCATCGTATAAAGAACCACCTGCACCCGTTGAAATCATAGTAACATCAGGATAAATTTCATGAACTTTCCTTAATGCATCCGTTAAACTATTAAGATCTGTAATATCATCACGGGAAATACCTGCTTTATCCAGCATTTCCTTATTCATAATGAACATAGGTGCATTACCATAGCAGGAATACTTTGGTGTTCCATAAGTCACACCGCCAATCTTACCGCATACCAGATATTCTCCCAGCGTGTCTTTAATTCCCTGTCCATATTTATCAAGCAGATCATCCAAAGGAGCAATAGCACCTTTACCTGCCAAAGAACTCATACTTTCCATAAAGCTGCAATTAAACAAATCAATCTGACCATCTGCTAATAGAAGATCTATCTGCTGTCCCCATGACGAGAAATCAATAAAAAGGAAATTCACCTGAACAGGATAACCCTTTTCCAAAAGCTTCTTATTTAATTCTTCCTGTACCTTATCACGATCTTCACATGGATTCATCGTAATCATAACAGGCATTGTAATTGTGGTTACTTCCTCCAGTGTAGGTGTCTCATTTGATTCACCTGCTGTTGTCTCCGCATCAGCTTCCTGAATTTGTACATCCTGATTTTCCTTCGGGCTTTCAGCTGTCTTGTCTGAACCACAGGCTCCTAATAGCATTGTTAGAGAAATCAAAACCGGGATTACTTTTTTTACAATCTTTTTCATATTCACATCCTCCTATAAAATATGTTAAATAATTATTATTTTGTCTCTTCAGACAGGACAATTGCTGCATATTCCGGATCATTCTCATCCGCAGTTGTCATTCCTGGCAGACAACATATTCTAGCCGTCTCTCCATCACGAATGGGATTTTCGAAAGGTTCTCCTGTTTCATAATCTGCGAGTTCGGCCACCCTCTTACATCGTTCCATATCTTCCCTTTGTAAAGGATTATAAGAGTGAGAGGCCAGTATCCTGTCAAACGGCAATTTTAACAGCTTATCCATTGTATGGATATAGGTTTTCCTAGATGCAGCTCCATAGCCGAAGACAAGCACAGTTCGTAAAACGGAATCCCCCACATATATAATTTTTCTTTCAGGAATAAAATATGCCCTGCTTCCTAACGAATGTCCTGGTGCATCATATACCGTTAAAGTAAGGTCTCCAAGATCGAACTTATCTCCTTCATTTGTCGGAATCAAGTGTCCAAATCCGCGCCCCAAATATTCTTCTTCATCAAAGTTTTCCGGTAAATCCCTATGCTCCATCATGCTTTTTCTAAAATAAACACTATTGGAATAAGAACATGTCGGAATATCTTCTTTTCCCATATAAATAGACTGGATAAACTGCCCATTTCCACCAATATGATCACAATGACAATGTGTATTAAATATAATGAGGGGCAGACTAGTTATGGACTTTACCAATGCAGGCAGATCTCCCAATCCCAAACCGGTATCAATCAACGCCGCTTTTTGGGTTCCAATTATCAAATCACATGCAGCATTTTCAGAGCTGTTAATACGTTTGATTCCTGGAGCAATATCTACAACATCATAATAATTTGACATCCTGCTCACCTTCCTTCTGTTTACTCAATTATGCCATAAGCTGCCGCACGAATCTGTCCATGAACGTTTCCGTTTAATGCAGGAAAAAGATTCTGCATAAATACAATAGAAACTCCATCTTCAGGGTCTGCCTCACACCATGTGCCAAATCCGCCAGTCCAGCCAAAAGCACCAAGAGAGCCATTATTGTTACCCTGTGATTTATTAAGCAATGTACGAACTCCATAGCCATAGCCATAGCCTTTATTATACTCATCTGTAAAATCTATTAATTGCTGTTCATTTAATGTATTGGTTCTCATCAGATCTATTGTCTTACGTCCCATGATACGGACACCATCCAATTCGCCTCCATTTGCCAACATTGACATTAATCTGGAATAATCACGCCCCGTCGAGAAAAGTCGAGGATTCCCGGCTCTGTATTTTGGATCCGGATCATGCTTTAAGTCCATATCCGTATTGGTCAATTCAAAGGTTCCATCTGGTTTTTCTGCATATAAGCAGACCATTCTTTCTTTTATATCTCCAAAAAAGTGAGGCGCAGTATCCGTCATACCAAGAGGTTTAAAAAGAATATCTGCAAAAACATCATTCGCCGGCTTATCACAAATAGCTTCAATCAGACCTGCTGCCAATTCACTGGAATAACCATACATCCAGTGTGTTCCCGGTTCAAACGCCAGAACAGCACCGGACATTGCCTTGATTTCTTCCCGAAGATCATAACTTCCTTTTTCCCACAACGAAGCCATACATGATGCCATACTGCGTTCAGTATAGTTCTGGCTATCTTTCATGAATGGCATGCAATAAGGAAGTCCGCAAGCCATTGTCATGACATCCTTTACTAAAATGGGACGGTTCGTATCTACAACCTGTTCTTTACCATTTGAGTCCTTAATCACCTTTTTACTGGTCTTCCATTCTGGAAAATACTTGGAAATAGGATCATCCATGATTAACAATCCGCGTTCGTATAGAATCATTAACGTTGTATATAATGGAAGCTTGGACATAGAAGCCATACGAAAAACAGATGTATACTGTAATTTCTCCCTATTCTCCACATCAGAATAACCAAAGCATCCCTCATACAACATTTTCCCATGCTGTGCAATATGTAAAGTACATCCTGGAAGTCCTTTATCAACTAGTCCCTGCAACAGCCGATCTACATTTTCATATTTCATTTTTTCTCCTCCTTCAATAATTATATTATAGGCGTTTGCGAAACGCCACAAGCCGCATAAATACGGCATTTTTTGTTACCCAAAAACAAATAACTCCTCACCGGATATGGTATAATAGAGTTGACTAAAAACTAAAATCCACACACCCAAGAAAGGAGTTATTCTGATATCTATGATACCATACAAACAGCTTTCTTTGGCAGATATTTTTTCAGATTGCCAAGAAAAACTTGAAAATGCAGACTTTTTCAAAAACCAGACCCATGTAACTGTAGTAATCCGGCTTAATTCGTCTTTCCCATACTGCCTGCTGTGCTCCGGTTTCAATCAATGTTCTGTTGGCAAATACATATCGGTACCAGAATCGAAACATAAAGTCTGAGATGCCATAAATCGTTTTTCGGGATGATTCCTTTTCTCCAAATGGTGTCTCTTTATGCAGGATTCCAAGCTCACACAAGGTTTTAATATATTTCAGGCACTTGGCTGAGTCCTCACCGATTTTTGTGGAAATCTCATTTGCCTTGGTATATCCGCTTGCAATCGCTTCGATTATCGCACTGTATACGCCCGGCTCCTGTACTTCCTGACGCAGCAACAGCAAAGCCTCTTCATAAAGATAAGAAGTTACTTTCAGATAAGTTCTCTTAATATTTCCCTCGAAACTTTCCTTCTCATTTATCTGTTGCAAATACAATGGTGTTCCTCCATATGCACCATACAGCATAAGTTTTTCTTCATCAGAAAATCCAGTCATAAACTTAGCACTTCAGAATTTCTCCAATATCTTCATTCATGCAGACAGACTTTTTCCTTATTTCTTCCGGTGCATATGCTTCACTCTGGTTGAGACACACATAAAATGCATGGCAAGGCTCACTACATTGAAACAGGCCATAATCGCCCTGTGTATAAAAGATTCTGTTTTTATCAAAGCCGGCCTTCTGGAAACAATGATCCACATTTGTTGTCAGAACAAAATAATCTTTTTCTTTTACCAACTCATACAGGTTCTGATATACCGGTTTTGGTGCATCCACATATCGATTAATATAGATATATCTGCACCAGTATCCCCAGTGTTTTTCCAATGTTTTATATGGATAGAAGCCACCTGAATACATATCCGAAAATCCATACTTTTCCTTAAAATCTGAAAAATATTTTTTAAATCTTTGTCCTGTATATACAAAATAACAGTAAAAAAGGATGTTATATAAGGGAGGCGATCATATGTTAACAAAAGAAGAATTACCGGAATGTCCGGTTGCAACCACAGTTTCGCTCATCGGCAGTAAATGGAAATTGCTGATTATCCGAAATCTGCTGGAACGCCCCTGGCGATTCAATGAATTAAAGAAAAATCTTGAAGGGATCAGTCAGAAAGTTCTCACCGATAGTTTGCGCTCCATGGAAGATGATGGTCTCATTATTCGCACAGTTTACCCGGAGGTTCCACCAAAAGTTGAATACAGTCTCAGCGAATTGGGACTTACTCTGAAACCTATTCTCGACTCAATGGTCGAATGGGGTAACGCCTATAAAAAAATGTAGGAAGATTTTTTAACGGATTGAATATGAAAGACCTATCGTGGATAATAACTCCACAATAGGTCTTTCTTCGTGTCTCCCAGAATATCCCTGGTCTCTATGTGATTGACTGACTCATTGCTTTGCTCAATACTCTATCCATCACACCTGATGCTCTAAGATCCATTTCAAAAGGTCTTCGTATTCAAGGCTTCCATCCGCTATAGCAAGGATCGTTTCATATAATTCCTTTTGCGTGTAATCGAGCTCAATACCATTTATGGCAAGGAAAACAAGCATTGCATGTGTGCCGATGCGTTTGTTTCCATCAATCATACAATGATTTTTTATCAGTCCATATCCCAATCTTGCCGCCTTTGCCTGAAGCGTAGGATATAATTCTTCTCCACCAAAGGATTGAAACGGATTCTCTAATGCTGAATCCAAGAGATTATAATCTCTTACCCCATCACTTCCGCCATATTCTTCTATAAGCTGAGAATGGAGCATTAGTATTTGCTCTTTACTCAGTCTCTTCATTTGGCAAGTACCTCATACGCTTCTCTATTTTTCTTTAGCAGTCTTTTTGATATGGCAAGCACATCCTCATCCGGTGCAACCGCACTTTCATCCGCCTTACTAAACTCAATAACGAGATATCGCGGAACATTATTCTTAAGAATGACAGCTGTTCCTCTTTCATCAACAAGTTTAGTAACCTTGGAAAAATTTTGATTTGCTTCCGTAATGGAAATCATTGTATTGGTATCTATCGTCATGTGAACACCTCCATTTCTTGACTATAGTATATCACCTTTTATAGCTATAATTCAACCTATAATTTTAGGGCGGATCAAAATCAATTTCGTAAAGTGAAATTTTTAATTCCAGTTTTTTGCCCCCGCATCTAATTGGAATTTACTTTTTCATTTGACCGTATTATGATTAATATGTATTTACTTGAAATAGATAGTAACAAGCGGCTTTGAGGTGAATCAGCCAGCGGAGGTTGCGTCGCAGCCAGTGGCTACAAAATGGCTACAGAATTTCCAAGGACGCTACGGATAGCCTAAAATATGTGGAATATGTGGACGAAAAGCGTACTATCAGTGCATATTATCACGAGAAATTAAGGTCTGGCGCTCGAGTAGGAGGGATTTTTATTAAATTCCCGTCCTCTCACACCACCGTGCGTCAGACTGTCTAACAAATCCATTTTCTCTCTTTTCTTCTGTTGAAGATAAAACATTGAATTGTCTACACACCGTGTCGACAATTTCAAGAAAAATCTTATAAACTACTTCTTGAATTTATATCTTCCTTTTCCATGACCGGATACCGGTTCAATAATATCTGCCTGTACCAAATTGGAAAGAAGTTTTGAAGCACCTGAACCTTTCAGCTCAAGAAGTTCCATAACTGCACTTCTTCCAAACACCTCATCAAAACCAAACTTTTCAAAGAGTCTATGGATATGAACCGTCGTTTTTACTGAGAAGTCGCTGCCCTTTTCGGAAAGTACACTTTCCATATCCACTTTTCGGTCTTGAATGTCCACTTTTGCATCTCCAATATCCACTTTTGCATCCTCAATATCCACTTTTTCTTCGTTCAAAAGTCCACTTATATGAAGATTTCGATTATGAAGCTCATTTTTCTCGTTCAAAAGCAGATTTCTGAGAAATGCTTCCAGATACTCTGTTGTTTCGTGAATACCCTTTTGCAGGTTCGTATAGTTTGCACGGACAAGTGCATTTCTGAAATACCACGCATTTTCCGCAAAAATATCATTGGCTGCAGAAAACCCAAGTGTCCTCAAATATTTGATGAAGAACACTGCCGTTGTTCTCGTATTGCCTTCTCCGAAGATATGGATTTGCCATAACCTTGAAACAAATACCGCAAGATGATGGATAATCTCGTCCATTGAAAGTCCTTTATAACTAAAATCTTTCTCCTGCGAAAAATCATATTCAAGTGTGACTCTCAGTTCGGACGCACTGCCGTACATAACCGTTGCCCCATCAAGCACCCATTCCTTTTTTGTAATGTTGTAATCTCGAATCTTTCCGGCGTGTTTATAAATCCCCTGAAAGAGTTTACGGTGGATAGAGATATACGCATTTGGTGAAAATGAAAACGCTGTTTCAGAAAGAATTTCTGCAATACGGGACGAAACCTTATCTGCTTCCTCGGTACGTTCATCATCAGACAAGTGCACTGGTCTTTCTTCATAGTAGCTGTCAATAAGACTTTGTGCTTCTTTCATCGTGATTTTGCCTTCAATGTTCTGAATAGCGGTATCAATCAAATATTTAGATGGTTTGAGTCCGTCCACTGCCTGAAGTCCGATTGCCGTACTCCAAGCATACCCCTTATGAGCTTTATCCGGTTCAGACTCCCTCAAATATTCCTTAAACGGGTCTTTTTCCATATCCACTACCTCGCTTCATAGTCTTATTCTGAACTCTGTTGTATTTTTGTTGACACTATTATTATAGGCAATTCCTGGCTAAATACCCCATCTTACTTTGTTATTCCGCTTCTTCCTCTGCATGGAAACCGGACATAAATCTTTTGAGCAGGAAAGAGCAAAAGTATGGGAAGGTATATATTTTGTCCTCATGTCCAATATTGTTTTTTGACAGCTTGATACCGTATCGGATATCTGGGTAATGTTCGGAGGCAATCAGTGTTTTCATGGATTTTGCACGTCCACTCTTTGCCTTAGCCTCAACGGGAATCAGGGATGCTGCTGAACGAATAAAGAAATCTGCTTCCAATGTGGAATCCTCCTTCTTGTAATAGAACAGCTTATACCCTTGCTTAATCAGGGCTTCACCCACCATATTTTCATAGAGTGCTCCCTTATAAACCCCAAGATTCCTGTTGGCTCTTAAATCTTCCTGAGATTCATCGTCCAGCATCGACACCAAAAGACCTGTATCGGAAAAATACAACTTAAAGGTGTCCGGCTCGTAATTGCCGCCAAGAGGCAGTTCGGGAAATTCCATGCAGTAGCAGATATTTACCATACCGGCATCGCAGAGCCACTCAGCACACCCCCTGTAATCCCGAAATCTTGCGCCGGAGGCCACCTTGGAAATCTGGAATTTCTTGTTTTCTCTGGCAAGCTGAGGCGCAACCCGATTAAATACATTGATAATCCTTGTCTGATCAACGCCAGAGGCATATTTGCGAATGTCCTCTTTATAGTCTGCAATAAGCTGTTTTTGTATATCAAGCGTACCCTCAAAGGTATTTCTTTCGATATACTCACGGACAACCGCAGGCATACCGCCAAGGATATTATAGTCCAAGAACAGGGAATGGAAAACATCCATCTCCAATTCACTGAAAGGTATAAATGCTTTCATGTGAGAAAGCAGGTTTTCCACTGTTTCATTTCCATAGCCTTTTGCCCACAAAAACTCTTCAAAATCCATGGAGAACATCTCGTAGTCCTTTTTGTATCCTACGCTGTTGCTTTCAATTTTTTTGTAATTGACACCCAGCATGGATCCGCTGCAAATCACATCAAAGCGGCCGTCGATACAAAAGAATTTAAGAGATGTAGCGATTTCCGGAAATTCTGTAATCTCATCAAAAAATATAAGTGTTTTTCCGGGCACGAATTTTTTTGACGGGTCAATCAGCGAAATGTTTTTAATAATGTCGGCGGCCTCATAACCATCGGCAATAATGCCCTTGTATTTCTCATCACGAACAAAGTTTACCTCAATGATGCTCTCATAATGCTCTTTGGCAAAGTGCAGAATGGATTCCGTCTTTCCGATTTGTCTGCTTCCCTTAATAATAAGTGGTTTTCTGTTTTTATCCGCTTTCCACTCCTCAAGAAAGAAGTCAACCTTTCTTTTCAAATACATAGTAATCATCCTCTCACAAAAGTGTTCAGTCTTATTATACACAAATCATGTGTGATTATCAATTCTGTTTTCACATTTCATGAGCGAATTATTCAACACTTTACACATTTTTTGTATATCTGATTATCAAACGAATTTACCACCGACATGCGCCACAAAGCGCACAAAAAGCACCACAACCCTTTATTTCTCCTAAGGAATCGATATCGAAGTCAGGTCTCTGGGTGATGCCGCTGTTCACGACCTCAACGGCCTTATCTACGACCTCATCGTAGGATCTGCCATTTTCCATCCCAGATACTCTGCTTACATTTACACTCCTACAGAAAATGTGGGCATACTGTCATATACTTCTCTAAGTGGGCTCCAATTCTTTAAATCAAAACCATCGTCTTCTTTATCGTCCGCATCAGAAAAAATATCTCCGCTTTCTTTTCCCTCTTTATCTCCCTCTTCAACTGTATTCGGGAGTTTCTCATAAGCACCTGATTTATGAAATTCTGTCGAAATACGGTTGACAGCCGCAAAGATGTACTCCCTGTCAGGATCATTTTTTGATATGCCACTTAGGGCAGAAGATATGATCCGGTCAGCCTCTTCCTTGCTCTTTGCATGCTTTAGCTGTTCTTCTACAGCTTCTGCCATTCTTTGTACCCTCAAAGCATGTGCGTACATGATAGGATTGGTTTTTCTTAAATAATCCATTTCCTTCTGCGAAAGCTTTTTCCCCGACTGAAGCTTGGCAGTTATCTGGGCATCCATCCTTGAGCGGTCTTCTTCAGACATCTTTTCTACGTCATTTCCGCTTTCTAAGATATACTGAGCCAGTTCTTTTGTTGTCGTAATCTTTTTAGGCTCTTCCTTTTTTAGATTCATGTAAATATTCATAAGGCTTCTCCAAATATATGTAATACGATGTTTATCCTCAAAAGAAAAAGCGCATTTTACAACGAAATTCAATCCATTGAAAAACACGCTTCCATCGCTACTTGTTATATCGGCAGATTATATAGTTTCCTTAAGCCTATTTATTTGTGTTCAAGCAGTTCAAGCAGTCTTTGTCTTATCGGGGATATAGAAAATAACATAATTATCAACAGGCACAACTCG
>OBAR01002149.1_pt1 | contig 14470 bp, 9 predicted proteins | sample 1517911 | NCBI WGS metagenome assembly OBAR01 (sample SAMN04571709, study PRJEB22368) | human gut metagenome | biome: human gut; material: stool | host: Homo sapiens | place: Luxembourg | collected 2012-10-26
GCTGTAGATGCAGCATCTTTCAGAATCGTTACGGAAGCTACCCGGTCCATATTCAGATCGACAACTGTTTTCAGATCGGTTTCAAAACCATCTAAAATGAATAAAGGCTGGTTGGGATCCGTATCATATTCTTCACGCAACCCCACGATACTACTTTTACCCCGAATCTCGATATCCGGCAATTTATTCGGATCGGAACCATAATCATTATTTTCCATGATTACAAAAGAAGGATCCAACGTCTTCAAGCTTTGAATCACATTCTGAGCTCCGACCATTTTCAACTCTTCTTTTTTAAAGGTAGCCGTTGAACCGGTAAAACTTTCTTTCTTACGGGTAAATATACCGGTAACCACGACCTCATCCATCTGCTGTACATCCTCCTCCATTTTGACATCGATTACAGTTTTATTACCGACAACTTCCCGGTGGAGCTTCATACCCACAAAAGAAAATACCAGAACCAAATCCTTTGTCGGAGGACATTCGAGCGTATACTTACCGTCTACATCCGTAGAAACACCCATTGTTGTACCTTCGATCACAATCCCAACTCCCGGCAGAGGACTCCCCTCCGCATCCATAACCTTACCGGTAATTTTACGTTGTTCTTCTTTCGCTTGCGGTAGTGCAGCCTTCACCACAATAATCTTATCTTCAAAGTAATAAGTCAGTTCTTTATCCCGGAAAATATCGTCCAGTACTTGTTTCACCGACAACGACTTTGCATTCACATTCACCTCTCCGAAAGTATTACAAAGTTCCTCGTTATACACGAAATAAAGCCCTGTCTGACGCTGAATTTCCTGAAATAAAGTCTGCAAATTAGCTTTGGAAAGATTCAAATTCACTTTCTCTTGTTGCGCAGCGATCTCTGCCGATACACTAAAGGAAAGAAAAACAGTGAAAATGACACACCATTTCATTACATTCCAGATTTTACATCTTTTAGGCTCAAAAAATTTGAGCAAAAACCAGATTTTTTTCATAAATTTGGTAGTTATTAATTTAACAATCTGAATAAAGATTGGTGGAACAATACTTTATTCGTCTTCTTAGTATGCGGAAGGTATGCCACTACCTTCCGTATTTTCTCCGCAAAAAGAATCAGTAGCTAACAGTTAATGTCTTGCCTTGTTTATTTATTTTCACGCCCACACTCTCGGACAATGCTTTCAGAATATTATCGATCGCTTCATAACGTCTGACACATCCGGTGAAATGGAGTTGCTCCAATACTGGATTCTGAAAAAATACTTCCATATCATACCACAAAGACAATGTCGACATAATCTGTCCGAGGGTCTGATTATTAAAAATAAAAAGTCCTTTTGTCCAAGCCAAACAAGGTGTCAGATCAGCGTCCCGGATATCCAGCGTCCCGGACGATACATCGAAATCGGCCAATTGTGAAGGATTCATCATAAATTCCTTCCCACCTAGAAGGATACTTACTTTCCCCTCTACCAAAGCCGTCTGTATACGATCGCAATAATGACTGTTGATATTAAAAACAGTCCCGTATACTCTCACAGTCAACCCTCCAATCTGCACATAAAAAGGAGCCTTCCCTTTAGCCACCTGAAAATAAGCTTCTCCTTTCAGCACCACTTCACGCTTCTCTTTTCCGAAAGCGACAGGATACCTCAATGAGGAACCCGAATTCAAACGGACTATCGTCCCATCTGCCAGCTTTACCTGATATTCACCTCCCCGGGGTATTTGTAATTCATTATACTGCAATTCCCCGGTTTCTTCTCCCTGATAAACCAACTGATTATCTTTGTTCACCAATTGGTTTCCTGCTCCCAAATCGACTTGCAAAGAATCGCTGTTCTCCAGCTTCATCTTTTCGCCATTTGCCAAAATCAATATAGCTTTATCGCTTCCCGGGAGGATATTCTCCACCAGAACCGGAGCTACCTCCGTACGGTTCATCAACTGCCGAAGTGAAAAACCGACGGCCAATAATAACAATGCAGCCACAGCGACTGCGGCAACCCACCGTTTATATGCTCTTTTTCCATGGTCCAATCGGGTACACCGATCAAAACGCCGGATAGCAGCTTCGGTATCGATCTTTTCCCATTGTCTCCACCGTTGTTCCCATGTACCATCTTGTATCAACCGCTCGAAAAAAAGCCGGTTTTCTTCCTTTTTATCCAGCCAAGCCATCAATTCCTCTCTCCGGACATCTTCCATCTCCCCGGATAAGTACTCTTCAATCAACTGAATAATAGGATCGTTCACTTCAGACATTTTTCACTTCTTTTACATAAAGACAACAAGAGATGCCAAAAGGGGTACGCAAAAAAGTTAAAAATGAATGTTAAAAAACAGGAATAGGATTTTTTACAACCAACATTCTCTAGATCAACAAAATATACAACAAGCCAAAATCTTGCATTTTTTCACGAATATATCGAAGCGCTTTTTTTTTCTGTGTTTTGACTGTGAGCAAAGTTATTTTTAACTGGGCGGCTATTTCTTCATTTTTCTTTCCATCCAAATGCAGTAAAAATATTTCTTTACAACGGGGTGGTAACTCGTCTATCGTCTTGAAAAGCCATCGATAGATCTCTTCTTCCATGATATCATAATCGTCCAGTTCCGGATTCTCAGGATGCAACTGTCTGTAAGCGGCATATTTTTCCTCGACTTTTTTATGCTTTATCCGATTCAGGCAAGTATTACGCACAGCATTATAGAGAAACACCCGAAAACTGGCATAAGACATAAATTTCTCTTCTTTTTCCCATACAGAGACAAATAATTCCTGTACGATATCTTCGGCTTCTCCTTGTTCGTCAATATATTTCAGAGCAAATATCACCAGAGACCGATAAAATCTCCGAAATAATTCGTGATAGGCTTCCCGCCTTTTCAGATTAATTTGTTCTATGAATATTTCCTCTTTTGTTTTCATCCTAAGCTGCCAATGAAAAACAAAAATAATGCTTTTTAGAGGATTAGAAAGCAAGGAGTTCATAGTTAATTCTAAAAATTCAAAAGAAAAGCTGTGTGAATGCTCGATTCACACAGCTTCGCTTCTATTTCGGACAGAACTATTTACCTACTTTTTAGCAAACATAGATTCGATATATTGTTCCATTTGCTTTGCCATGTCTTTATCCTCACATTTGGCTACCAGTTTCTGACCGATCTTTTTCCAACGGTTGATCTGCAGAGGAGTAGCTTTTTCTTTTGCTCCGGCAATTATCGAGAATGGGAATTCTTCCGGAGAAAGGTTATTCACTTCTTTTTCACAGACTGTAAGCAGCTGATTCGGATTATTGGCTAAGAGTGCTTTAGCGATATTGATCTGCCCTACCAATGATTTTTCATTTTTCAATTTCAGACCGACAATCTCTTTCTTCATCTGATCCAGGTCGGCAGCTGTTGTCGATTTATCCCGTCCGTAGAAAATCATCATCAATTTACGTTGATACCCGCTGGACAGTCGTTTATCGACAGCTTCTTCCGTATTATTTTGTGCAAACTTCTCCCGGTTTGCCAACAAATATTCATAAGCTTCAGAGCCTGCCGGAGCTAAATCAGGATTATTGAAAATAAACCAATAATCAGCCGATACTTTCTCTTCATCGGTGAGTTGTCCATACAATTCTGCAGCTACTTTCGAAGCATCCGGAGAATACATAGAAATCAAACTTTCCACATATTTAGCCAGGAATTCCTTATCCCGGGCTCCTTCTGCATATTTTGCATCCAGTACACCGGTTGCTTTATTATCGTCGAAAGCATCCTTTACCCGTTCGATAAACCGGTCCGGTTCACCACCGCCGACAAATTTATGACGCACGGTTCCATCCGTATTCAAAATGACAAAAGTAGGATAAGCGCGAACACCGAATTTTTTAGCTAATTCAGGTCCTTCTCCTTTTTCCATATCATATTTAACACAAATGAATTTCGGATTCATATAATCTCCCATTTTCTCCTGTGGGAAAACAGTGTTACTCATATATTTACAAGGCCCACACCAGGAAGTATAACAGTCGACAAAAATCTGTTTACGCATCTTAGCAGCCTTTTCTACTGCCTGTTCAAAAGTCAAGTCCTGAAAATTAACCCCTACATGAGCTAAATTCTTCCAGGATTCCACATAATATTCCAGGTAATTTTTCATTTCGCTATTAGCGGGGTTAGCCATCATTTTTTCAGCGGCAGCAACCATACGGTTATAATCTGCCTTAGTCGCTTTATCCCGCATAGCTCCGAAAGCCATCAGCATAGACGATAAATCGTTTCCGGTCAATGTAGCAGCGTTTTCTTCCACTTTAGATACCAACTGATTCACATCTCCCTGAGCCACCAATCCGGCGATATCACATAAAGACAACAAATCGTTCTTTTTCTGAAGATCCAATTTACCGATCTGTTGTTTCAGTTCATCCAAAGATACAGTTTGTCTTTCTTTATTTCCATAAAGGTGTGGAGACAAAGCCCGGCTATAAGCAGAGAATAAAAATTCATCCAATTTTTCTTTCCCTATATTTTTTTCAAAAGTCGGAATATTGGCCAATATCAAATTAAAATCGGGAGTTCCAACCGTACAAGTACCGTCTTCAAACAAGGGCCAGAATTCTTTTTTCAATTTATCTTTCTCGGTGACCTGAGACAGTAATTCTTTTTTTACCTGCTCTGCTTTTTTCTGATCGTAAGCATCATCTAAAGCGACCTTATAAGCCAATAATTGCTTTTTATTCATTTTTCCTTTTTCGTACTGTTGATTCAGATACAGCAAGGAAGTCTTTTCATTCAACCCTTTCTTTACTCTTTCGATAAAAGGTTCCAGTTCACCTCCACCGACGACAGCATGTTGTACTGTTCCGTCCGGACGGATAATAAAGAAAGAAGGATAAGCCCGCACACCTAATTTGTTTTTCAGTTCTTTCCCTTCTCCCTGTTCCATATCGAACTTCACACAGACAAAACGAGGATTAAAAAATTCTCCGGCTTCTTTCATCGGGAAAATCTTTGTTGTCATCATCTTACATGGACCACACCAAGTTGTGTAACAATCAACGAAAACCAGTTTCTTTTCTGCTTTAGCTTTAGCTAATGCTTCATCAAATGTCAGATGCTGGAAATCCACTCCCGTTTGCGCAAAAGCCATTACGCTTAGCACCAAACACATCATCAAAGGAATTAATTTTTTCATAATATGATTTAAATAGTTTTGGTAAATGATGATGCAATTTACAAAATGGGATTCAATTAAAGTCTAATTTCTTCCATCTTAACCTATATTTGTGATATCCACGATAGTCCTCTAACATTTTATTAAGAGTTGTTGTCTCTTTTTTTTACAAAACCCAGTCTCCCAAAAACGATAGGCGACTGATGCGGCCGGTTAGAAAAAATCAAAAGAGAAATTAAAATAATCGATTTATTTGAAAGAGTAAAAATGAATAAATGTTTCCTGATTCGGGCTTTTTAATGTAATTTTGTCAGAAGACCTGTAACTTTTACAGGTCCGGAAGAAAATATGAACAAGATAGCTGAATATGGAAGATATACAAGCGATCAAACAACGATTTGAAATCATCGGAAACAATCCGGGTTTAAATCGGGCCATCGATATTGCTACCCAAGTAGCCCCGACGGATTTGTCCGTATTGATAACCGGAGAGAGCGGAGTCGGGAAAGAGATTTTTCCCCGTATCATCCATGCCTACAGTACCCGCAAACACGCTCAGTATATAGCGGTAAACTGCGGTGCGATTCCTGAAGGAACGATCGACTCCGAGCTTTTCGGTCATGAGAAAGGAGCTTTTACCGGAGCCGTATCCGACCGGAAAGGATATTTCGAAGTAACGGACGGTGGAACCATTTTTTTGGATGAAGTAGGAGAACTGCCTTTACCGACGCAAGCCCGTCTGTTAAGGGTATTGGAAACGGGAGAATTTATCCGGGTAGGCTCCTCGAAAGTACAGAAAACCAACGTCCGGGTTATCGCAGCCACCAACCTCGATATCCCGCAAGCGGTAAAAAACGGAAAATTCCGGGAGGATCTGTATTATCGTCTGAATGCTATTCCGATCACGATCCCTCCTTTACGCGAACGTAAAGAAGATATTCCTTTGTTATTCAGGAAATTTGCCGCCGATTTTGCCGAAAAATACCGGATGCCGGCAGTCCGGTTAACGGAAGAAGCCGTTAAAATCCTTCAGGACTTTCGTTGGCCGGGAAATATCCGACAACTGAAAAACGTAACGGAACAAATCTCCGTCATCGAACAAGAACGTATGGTAGATGGAACCACCTTACGTAAATATATACCGGAACACGATCCGATGTTACCGACCCTGACCACCGACCACGACAAAGGAGAAGCCAGTTTCGCCTCTGAAAGAGAAATCCTGTATAAAATCCTTTTCGACATGAAAAAGGATATGAACGACCTGAAACGCCTGGTCTATGATCTGATGCAAAATGAACCTCAACGAGAAACAGGGACTACCGAGCCAACCACTTCTCTGGTACTGAGGAATCTCTACGATCACGAACCGGGACAATTTACCCCTTCCCCCAGTCCAACCCTTCTCAACCACCGGGAAGATCATATTCAGGATACCGAAGCAGTCATCGAGGAGTCGTTTTCTATCGAAGAAAAAGAAAAAGAACTGATTACAAAAGCTCTGGAAAAAAACCATGGGAAACGCAAACTGGCAGCGAAAGATCTGGGCATATCGGAGCGGACGCTATACCGCAAACTGAAAGAATACAATCTGGAAAACTAAATTGTGCTTTTGTTTAGTGAAGGCAAACTTCACAAAACAAAAGCACAACCGACTCCGTCATTTCCAATTCCATTCCAATAATTGCCCCTCATAGTCTTCGAAATAGAGGAGTTTATAGGGATGGAAACCTTGCTCCAGGGCGATTCGCCCGGAGGCGGATACGGCTCCGTGTGAACAGTCGTTATCTACGACTTTTTGAGAACCGATGTAAAGGACGCTACCGTCATCCGACCTCGTTTCAAATTCATATATTCCGGTTTCCGGAATATAAATCCATCCCTCCCAGATATAACCGAAATGATCGTCTGCCGGGGCCCGATCTATACGGATAGCCGACACATAACCGGAGTCCAGCGGTTGAGTTTTCTCGAGATCCGAAACACAACTGAATTTACCTTCGTAGTACCTAAAACGGATACCTTTTCCGGTATCCTGAATTTGTGACGCCGGCCGGTATACTGCTTTTTCCACTTGCAAAGTCAGGAGTTCGCTTGGTGCATATCCTGTTTTGAATCCCCTTGCTTTCAAAATACAGGAGTGATTCACTTGAATGGAATCACGGCAAAGAGGAGAAGTCCGATCCGGTTCCTTTCCGTCCAGGGTATAACGGATTTCTGTATCTGAAGTGGTACTACCCAACTTGAAAGTCATCTCTTCCTCAAACAAATACAAATCTTTTGAAACATAAGGGATAGATACCTGTTTTCCTTTACTCATAGAATAAGGGAAACTACCGGAAGAAATTCCCCGTTGCAGATTGGGTTCAGCCGATAACTGAAAACGTAATTCCCCTCCCTGCATCAGCTCGGCATAGGTGATAAAATTCCGGTCTATTTCCTTACCGTTCAACCAGACTTTGTCGATATATATGTTCTTCTCCGGTTCATTGGCTTTAACGACCAGTGTTTTCCCATTTGCCAGCTTTAGGGTCGCCTGGGGAAACAGGGGCGAAGTGAACACAAATTCGTTAGAACCGGGGCATACCGGATAGAAGCCGAGACTACTCAGGATATACCAAGCGGACATTTGTCCGCAGTCCTCATTACCGCAAAGCCCTTCGGGTGTATTCCGGTACATTTCTTTCAGAATACGGCGGACCATCGCCTGTGTTTTCCAGGGTTGTCCCGCATAACTATACAAATACGCCATGTGGTGGCTGGGTTCGTTACCTTGGGCATACTGACCGATCAGCCCGGTGATATCTGAAAGGGAAGTTTCCACCACGGAGGTTGTCGAAAACAGACTGTCCAGGTCCTGCAGGAATTGTTCCTCTCCTCCGAACAACTGTATCATCCCGTTTACATCATGAGGAACAAAAAAACGGTATTGCCAGGCACTGGCCTCGGTATACGACCGTCCAGCCTCATAAGGATTGAAGGGTGTTTCCCAGTTTCCGTCCGAGCGTTTTCCCCGGAAGAAACGGCAGGAACCGTCGAAGACATTGATATAATTACGGGCACGCCGGGCAAAACGTCCGGCGATGTCCTGTTCACCCAATGCCTCTGCCATCCGGGAAATACACCAATCGTCATAAGCAAATTCCAACAAACAAGAAACCGATTCCTTACGGAAATTTGCAGGAATATAGCCCTCCCGGATGTAATAATCAGCTCCTTTGGTATTTTTTTCAGCCGACCGTACCATCGCTTCCAAGGCTTTCCCACCATCGAAACCGCGAATTCCTTTCATCCAGGCATCTGCGATGACAGAGACGGAGTGATATCCGATCATAGTACCCGTTTCTCCTGAAGCTAACGGCCAAACAGGCAATTCGCCGGTTATTTCGTAAATATCCAGAGCAGAACGGACGATATCGGCGACAAAAGCAGTATCCAGCAGGGTCATCATCGGATGCCAGGCCCGGAAGGTATCCCAAAGGGAAAGTGTAGAATATCGGTTTTTACCTTTCCCGGTCCGCCCGATGCCCATATCGTGTCTTCGGTATTCCCCATTGACATCATTGATCCGGTTAGGAACGACACTACTGTGATATAAGGCTGTATAGAAATTCACCCTTTCTTCCGGACTCCCGCCTTTGATCCGGATCCCGGAAAGCAGTGACTGCCATTCTTTATCAGCTTTTTTACGCACAGCATCGAAATCCTGCCCTATCAGGTCATGCTCCCGGTTGAACCGGGCATTCCCGACACTGACAGCCGAAACACCGACCTGCAATTCTATAGTTTCCCCGGCCTTTACATGAAATGTAGCGACAGCCTGTAATTTTTCTCCGTCGAGCCGAACAGTATCCCGGCATACCTTTCCCTCTTTTACCCAAGTCAAAGTTTCTATCGGACGAGAAAAGCGGGCCGCAAAATAAATAGGCTGATTGTTTACCCAGGCAGAAGTATTCCGCATCCCGGAAATTTCATCCGGAGCGGTCTGTTCCAAATAAGCAGCCTGAATCGTCTCACTGGTCAGCGAATGAGCCAGATCGATGACAACAGACGCTTCACCTGTCCGGTCAAAACGGTATCTATGCACTCCGGTGTAAGGTGTAGCGGTCAACTCTGCCTGTATTCCTTCTGTCGGTAACATCACTTTATAATAGCCTGGAGATGCCCATTCCTGCCGATGGGAAAAGGGAAGCGGCGAAAGCCAGTTCCCTCCTTGTTCCGGATCCAGTGTCCTACTTGCCGGATAAACGAGGATATCTCCGAAATCGATACATCCGGTTCCGCTGAGATGCGTATGCGAAAAACCTGAGATAAGCGAATCGCTGTAATGATAGCCGGCGCAAGCGTCCCAATCGTTTTTCCGGGTATCCGGACTCAACTGTACAGCTCCGAACGGGACCGTAGCCCCCGGATAAGTATGTCCGTGAAAACCTGTCCCTACAAAAGGATTCACTTCCCGGGCCAACCGGCCTTTCTGTAAAGAACAGCCGAAAATCAGGGACGTTATTATAACACAAAAGACAAGCTTATTCATTTTCCGATAGCAAATTATATAATAGATTCAGGTCGTCGGTACCCACCAGATCAACACCGGTTCGTAGAAATAACCTCTTAAAAGCTTCGGTATCGGGCGCCCCCCACCAACGGAACAATTTTTTTTCCTGATGAACATTTTTCACTATCTCCACCATTCTTTTATACTGTTCTTCAGGCATTTCCCCGTTGCCGTCCCAACTGAAATAACTTTGGTAATTATCACTGATCACCGGAGTCAGGGAAGCCGGCATTCCTTTACCAAGATCCCGGATCTGTCCGTCTAAAAAAGCAAACCGTAAAGATTCCGAAGGCAGGGAATATAATGGACGATTCCCGGAAATAAAAAACAGGACTGCTCCTTCCTGATATACGCCATCTTTTACAGAACAAAAATACTTGCGGTAAGGTTCCATCTGTTTTTTCAAAACTTCATAGATTCCTTCTCCATTCGCTTTAAAATCGGCCATCAGGAAAAAGGGACGTTCACTTCCGGGATATACTTTCCCTCCGTTTTCCTTAATTCGCCGGATCAGTGGCTTCAGATACAAATTTTCAAAAGTGATTGCCGGATCGGGTTCCGGTTTTTCATGTCCGACATACACCTCCCCGTCGATCAGCCAAAGATCGGTTTCCACACAATTGAAACGGAATGCCAATGCATCCTGCAAAGGATTTTCTCTCTGATAATCATTGTGTGAAAAAGCATTGTAATAAATTTTATCTTTCCGGGTAATCGGCAGGGAGCGACTTAATACAGGTCCTGTCGTTTCTATATTTCCTTCTCCGTCCTTCCAGCGGCAAGAAACGACAGCTACCTGATCTCCTTTAATTTGCAGTATAGCAAACGATCCGTTACCGTCTCTATCCGGCCAGGCATTATTCACCTGATAAATCGGATAGGCGCGATAGGTCGGCAGCATAGCCGTATGGGTATGACCGGCAAAAAAAGCAGCAACATTGTAATGGTCCAGCAAACCGAACAATTCATTCCGGGCTTCCTGTGGCCACCACTTTATTGCCCAGGGATCGGTACCGTAATGTTGGATATAAACCACCGGATTACCTTGGGAAGCATATTTCTCCAGGTCAGCTTTCAGCCATTCCAGGTTACTCTCACAATAGGAAGTATCGCCGGCATATCTTTGCCCATGAACAAAATGCACGTCACCGATATTCCAGGAATAACTCCGACTCGACGGATGCAGATTCAGAATTTCCTTGCGGGCCAGTTTTACACTCAGGACCGAGTCCATATAATTTTTTATCAACTGCAAGTGTACCTCGTTATTCGGGGTCTTGCCTTCTGTAACCGTATCCAGGTCATGATTTCCAAAACCGGGATAAACCGGAAAGTGGATTCTTTTCTCTCCTTTTCCACATTCATAACGCTGGCAGTAAAGGTCGATGATTTCAGGCCTTGCCCTGTCAAAAAGGTCTCCAGCCAAAATGACGGCATCTATCTTCCGGATAATTTCCCCTGAAGGCATGACCCAATGTCCCGGTACCCGATTCATCGCCACGACATGGTAATATTGATCCGTTTCGGGTAAAAAATCAAAATGCAGATCGGCTGCAATGATGCAGGTTACATCCCGTTTTGCCGGCGTTTGTCCCAAGGTTCCGGTGGCGGAACAAAAGAAGAATAACGCTATCAGGACAGGAAAAATATACCTGCCCGAAAAAAGATTTTCCATAAAATATCTTACACAATAATAAATTATTTTATCTGACGGATACAGACCGTTTCATCCGGAGTAAGCAGAAAAACCCCCTCTTTGGTTTGTTTCGCCTTTAATACCGGATTGATAAGCGAGGTCATCTCGCACTTTACCAGGGTAGCGATGACTTTTTTAGGATCCTGGCCGTCATAATACCCTGTCCCATTCTTGATCACTTTCTCCTGCAACTCTTTGATTCGTCTTTGATTGGAATTCATCATCTGAACCAGAAATGCATAATTTTGGTCTTTTTTGGACATAGATTCCAGCTCTTTTTGCCAGGCCTGGTTGTCGTTTTCTATCCTTTTTATTGTTTTCTCTTTCTCTTTTATTTGCTCCTCAAATATTTTTTGCAAGATGTCAATACTATCCCCGACGGTTTGTTTGGTGATCTGTACGTTAGTAAACTCTATCTCCAAATCAGGAGAACCTGTTTGGGTACGCATATATTCTTGTATCGATTTTTCGCTTGTAGAGAGTGAATTACAAGAAATTGTAATCATGAAAATACTTAAAATAAAGATGATTCTTTTCATATATTAGTTTTTTAGAGTTTCAATAAATACTTGATTTTTTCAAAAATATCCGTGTTCTCATAAATACCTGTAAACAGTTCCGCTCCGGGCCCAAATGCATACACGGGGACCATGACTCCACTATGATCTCCGGTAGAAAATTTCCCAATGATCTCACCTTCCGGGAGAGATCCGCCGACCAGGGTCAGACCGCCTGTTTCATGATCTGCTGTTACGACAACGAGTGTTTCTCCGTCAGCAGCCGCCCATTCGAATACTTTTCCGATCGTACGGTCGAAATCCAAAATTTCCTCTACCAGAGGATCGAGTTGATTGGCATGTCCATAGTCGTCGATCTGGGAGGCTTCCACCATCAGAAAGAATCCTTTTTTATTTTGTGAGAGAAGTTCGAGCGCTTTCATCGTACTTTCTGTAAGCATTTCTTTACGTACCGAAGGACGCGGCAAATCATGATCCGCCCATACAGCCAATACTTTTCCGGTTTGTATGGCATCCAGTTGCTCCTGATTTTCCGGGGTCTGATACCCCAGTGCTTTCATCTCTTCAAGGATGTTTCTGCCGTCCTTCCGTTCACAAAAATATCTCTTTCCACCTCCGAAAATAAAATCGACTCCACATCCGGCATAATCGGCAATAAGTGCTTCTGCCTGGTCTCGGTCACTGTTATGGGCACAAAAAGCCGCAGGAGTAGCATCGTTCAGACGACAGGTCACAACTACCCCGGTAGATTTACTTTTAGCTGCAGCCAGATCTGTCAGAGTAAGCAGTGGCTTACCTTCCGGATCTACTCCGACAGCATGATAGCGTGTTTTATGTCCGGTTGCCAAAGCAGTACCGGCAGCACCTGAATCCGTAATCAGCCGGTCATAGCAATAAGTTTTAGCTAAACCGACGGTCTGACAATTTTCCAGATTCAATTTTCCCTTATTGGCAGCCCAGGTTGAATACATATGGGCCAGACTCATTCCGTCACCGATCATAAATACGACGTTTTTGATTTTGCCTTTTCCGCGGACTTTTACTGTTTTTACAGGACTTTCCTGTTGGCGGGAAATTTTAATTTCCCTGTCCCTGCCCTGAGCAAAAGTGGAAAATGAACTTCCTAACAGGAAACAGAGGAGAAATAAGATGATTTTATTCATATTTTAATAGGATTTTATCGCATGTTACAATAAGATTCATATTCAGTCCGTGCTTGTTCTGCCTTTTCGGTTTCTCTCATTTTTTCGTATATCACAGCACTGTTTAAAGCTAAACGCGCCAGATAAGGCATAGAAGTACAACGTAATTTAATCCTGTTGATGATTTCCGACAGTTCTGTCAGAATCACCCGGTCTTCCAGCACCGGCATTATACTCCCCAACGGGTAATAAAATGTAAAAAAAGGCAGGCCATAGATTTCATCTTCGGTCCGGTTATATAAATTCCCATTTTGTACAATCAACCAGGCAGTTCCGCAATCTTGCAATAAGGCTTTAGAAAAACGGGCATCGGTAATCAAAGCCGAGACACCTTGAAAATCTGCGTATTCTAATAAACCGATTAACTCCTGATAACGGTTTTCAGTTTCCTGTAAACCATTTTCTAAAGAAGAGCCGGCAATATCTCCCAATTCCATAATCACAATCCATTGCAAAGCTTTTGCCACTTCGTCTTCTCCGAATAACCGTCCGTAATGAATGTGACCGGACATTATTTTTTTGAAAATAGCGGAGTATGGATTATCGATATGGGCTTTGAATAATTCCCAGTTTTCTTTTTCTTCCAGCTGCTGTTGATTCAACCGGTCGAAATAGGCTTCGGCTACTTCCCGGTGCATTTTTTTTGCATGAGCCAGCTTCAGGTCGTTCATCAACTTTTTGACAAATTCGGGCGAACGTTCGCCCTGACGATAACGCCTGCAACTCCCGGCCAGCGTATTATCACTACTCAATGCCACCCGGGCAATAGACAAGATATATTCCACATCCCCTCCCCCTGTAACACGATGTACGACGAGTTCTGTATGAGGGTCAATAAACAATAAGGTTGGAAAAGCCGTCGGTTTATAGACTTTGGATAACATCACGCCATCTACATCCTTTTCCATGTCCATATCGACATTGATAAAGTTTTGATTGTAGAAATCGGCTACAGCATCTTTGGTAAAAATGTTGGCAGCCAAATTTTTACAAGGCCCGCACCAGGAGAATCAGCTTATTCTCCTTCCGGGCTTTTTCTACAGCTTTTTTCCAATCCTTCGGTTCGAAACGGATACTCCGGTTCTGGGCGATTACTCCCCCGCCAATGCTTATCCAAAGTAGAAATACCAGTAAGAAACTCCTTTTCATTTTAGGTATTTATTATTGTTATTCAGATTGAAAGGATTCCGGAAATTGACAACGATCTTTGATCTCTCCGCTTTTCAGCCGGATATAGGTCCCGAATTCTCTTTTCCCTTCCGTGAGTTCGATGACGCGTATTCCGGGAGACAGACTCCCATAGGCATTTTTTCCGGCAGAAACCCTTCCATAACCTAA
>OBAR01002159.1_pt1 | contig 14390 bp, 13 predicted proteins | sample 1517911 | NCBI WGS metagenome assembly OBAR01 (sample SAMN04571709, study PRJEB22368) | human gut metagenome | biome: human gut; material: stool | host: Homo sapiens | place: Luxembourg | collected 2012-10-26
AGAATTAGGAAAAGAATTAGCTAAAAGAGGTCATGGTCTAGTTTTTGGAGGAGGATCTCATGGGATGATGGGAGCTTTAGCAGAAGGAGCTTTTGAAGAAAAAGGATATATTTTAGGAATAATACCAGAATTTTTTAAAGAAGCTGGAGCAGAGGTTTCATTTAAAAATTGTACAGAATATATTTATACAGATACAATGAGAGAACGTAAAAGAGAATTAGAAGAAAATTCAAATGGATTTATTATAACACCAGGAGGTATAGGAACATTAGATGAATTTTTTGAAATATTAACTTTAAAACAATTAGGAAGACATAATAAGCCAATTGCTATTTATAATATTGATGGATTCTTTGATGAATTAGATGCTATGATGGATAAGTCTATAGAAAAAGAATTTATTACTCATGATTGTAAAGAATTATATTCCGTTTTTGATAACAAAGAAGAAATGTTAGAATATTTAGAAAACTATGATGAAAAAGATGTAGATATTAGTAAAGTAAAGATAAGATAAAGTTTTGGGTGAGCATATGTTAAAAAATAGTAGGTTTACAGAGATTGACGAAGAATTTATATGTGAAAATTGTGGAAGAAAAGTATCAAAATTAGGATATTCTTGCAGAAATCATTGTCCATATTGTTTACATTCAAAGCATGTAGATAAAAACCCAGGAGATAGAGCTGAAGAATGTCATGGAGACTTAGAGCCAGTTAGCTTAGAAATTGATGGAAAAAAGGGTTATATTATTATTTTTAAATGCAAAAAATGTGGAGCAATTAGAAGAAATAAAGCAGCAAAAGATGATAATATGGATTTAATAATAAAATTAAGCAGTAAACAGATAAAATAAAAAATAAAAGTAGAACAATAATCAAAATAAAATTTTGTTCTACTTTTTTATTTTCTAGATTTCTAAATTATTCTATTTAAATTTCCGTTTGTAAAATCTTTTCCTTCAAATCTTTTACCTTCTTTTACTAATTTAATAGCATAATTAATTTCATCAATAGATTCATCTAAAATATCAATTCTAGCAAAATCAACATTAAAATCTTTAGGAGAGATAGAAGTAGTTTTGCTATTAAATATAGTAGTAACACTTTGAATATTATCAGGTAAAATTCTAAATTTCATATTTAAACGGTCCTTTAAATAATAAGTATTATTTGTCGTACAATTTGTTTTACATTCAGGATAACATTTATTACTTTCTCCGAAGTAAACAATAATTCATATTTAACAAAGGTATTTTACCATAAACTATTAACTCTTTTTGCAAATAATTATAATTACATAAATTTAATAATGTATTTTTGTCAGACTCAGGAGATAAAGTGAATTTACTGATATCAAGTTTTTTCAATTCTAATACAGAATTAGAATTAAATACATTAAAAGTATAATTAGCAATAACTTTAAAATGAGTATTTAAATCAGTAAATAAATCATGTAATAATTTAATGTTACTAATATTAGAAATAACAAAACCTTTTATTTTATAATTCTGAACAGTATTTTTAGCATTTGAATAGAAAAGGTTTTTATAATTTCCTTTTAAAATGGTTGGTAAATATATATATGTATCAAATTTCTTAGTAAGAGTTTTTAAAATATTTTAAAGGAATATAAAGATTATCAATATTTTTTAATTTTGAATAATCAAAATCTAAATTTATTATATTTAGCAATACTGAAATTTTAGGAGGAATACAATTAGAAAGGTTTGTTTTATTTTGAGCAAAAATTCGCATATCTTCTATAGTATCATTTTTATTTATATTTGAAGATGGCGAAGTGTAAGTTCTATGTATTTGTGAAATAGCATAGTCAACAACATTTTCTAAAGATATTCTTCGTAATTCGTTTAAAATACTTAGCTTAGGCAAGTAAACATTTTCATCTAAATCAATTTTAATATTTTCAAATTTATAAGGAGTAGAATTTGTTTTTGAAATTTGTCTTATAATAGTTTCTTTATCTAAAGGTCTATTTTTAGCATCTTCAGGAATATATGGCATTTGATAAGTAATATCTAAATTTTTATATTCTAATAAATCATTACAAGAAGTAATTTTTATTGTTACAGGGCAAGATTTTTTTATTATCACATTACAATTTAAAGAAACTTTTCTGTTTTCAGATTTGTAACTTTCATTAGCAGTAGTAGTAATATATTTTGAAGAGATTTTATAAACCTTATCACCAGAAGAAATAGAACCTTTGATTCTTCCAATTGTAACAATTTGATTTACTTTGGTTTCTCTTATATTATTTTTATTTTCCATTAATTCTGAAATTGTATAACTTCCTGATTCTTTTTCAACAGAAACTTTATCTCCAATATTTATAGGCTCTTTTAATTTTAAAGTAATATATCCTTTATTTTTATTATATTTTTGAACAGTACCTAAAAATAGTCCCATATGATTAGGTTTATCTTTAAAAACTAAATTTTTATTAGGAGTGTTAGAAAAATGCCCTGAAGAAAACATTCCACGATTAAATACTTGTAGTAATTCTTTTTTGTCGTTTGGGTCAATAATATAAGGTTCGTTAGACATTGCTAAATCAATATATTTTCTATAAATTTTAGTCACAGTTGCAACGTATTCAGGAGATTTCATTCTTCCTTCTATTTTTAAACAAGTTACACCGAGCAGATAACAAAGAAGGAATCATTTCTAATCCACATAAATCTCTAGTATTTAGTAAATATCCAGAATCTATTTTTTTATCATTTTCTAATAATTCATAAGGAAGTCTACATGGACCAGCACATTTTCCACGATTTCCAGACCTACCTCCAATTAAACTAGAAAATAAACATTGGCCTGAATATGAAATACAAAGTGCTCCATGAATAAAACATTCAGTTTCTAGTTTAGTATTTTTACATATATGATTTATTTCATCAATAGAGAGCTCTCTAGATAAAACAACTCTTTTAAAACCAAGTTCTTGTAATTCCAAGGCACCATTTAAATTATGGATAGTCATTTGTGTACTAGCATGTATAGGAAGGTCAGGAATTAATGAAATTAATTTCATTGCAAGTCCAAGGTCTTGTACAATAATAGCATCAATACCGAATTCATAAGCTTTAATAGCTAAATTAATTGCTTTGTCAAATTCATCATCTTTTAATAATGTATTTAAAGTTAAATTGGTTTTTACACCACGTAGTTTAGCATATTCAATAGCATTTTTTAATTCATCTAAATTAAAATTATGAGCAAAAGCTCTTGCACTAAATAAGTCTGCACCAAAATATACACTATCAGCACCATTTTGAACAGCGGCTTTTAAACAGTCAAAATCTCCTACAGGAGAAAGTAAGTCTAACATTTTATAACCTCCAAAATCAAAAGTTAACTATATTATATCATAAAGTAAAAAATAAAACATGGAAAGTTAATAAAAAAAATGTTATTTAAAATTTTAAGTATGTAGATTGCTCAATATAGTACTCACACAAGCTAGTTTGGTCGCTTACGCGTTATTCAAAAACAATATATTATTAATTTTTTAACTCTATATAATTTAAATGTGAATTGTAACTTGGTAAAATAAATTTTTGATTTATTGACTAAAAAAAATGCAAATGATATAATGCAGTTGAAGAAAATAAAAAACAAATGAAAATTGGAGGAAAGCAATGAAAAAATCAAACAAAAAAATATTAACAGTAATAATATGTACTATAATAATGTTCAATTTCTGTGGTATTTTAAATAAATATTCTTATGCAGAAAACAAAACAAATAATAATACTACAAATTCAAGTAACTCTACTAAAAGCAATACATCTAGTTCAAATAAAACAACTAATAGCTCTAGTACAAATAGTTCTAATAAAAAATCAAGTAATGCAAATTTAAGTAATTTAGGAATAAGACCAAATGATTTTTCTGGATTTAAAGCAGGGACAACTTCATATGATGTAACAGTTCCAGCAGACACAGATACAATAGAAATATATGCAACTGCACAAGACTCTAATGCAAAAATAAGTGGAACAGGAAGTAAAAAATTAGAAGCAGGAAAAAATACATTTTCAGTTGTAGTAACTGCTGAAGATGGAACGAAAAAAACATATACAATTAATATAACTAAATCAGAAGGAAAAGGAGAAAATACTGAAAGTGTTCAAGAACAATATTCAGGAGACGGTTTAGCAAGTTTAGAAATAGAAAAATTAGAATTATCTCCTAAATTTGATACTACAATACATGAATATACAGTAAAATATATTGGAGAAAAGGATAAATTAGATATAAATGTTACAACTACAGATCCATATTATACAACAGAGATAACTGGAAATGAAGAGTTAAAAGAAGGAGAAAACATAATAAATATATTAGTGTCAGATCCTGACGGAAAAAATGTTGCTACTTATCAAATAACAGTTAATAAAAGTTTAGTAGACGAAAAAGCTTTGGCAGATGAAAAACAAAAAGAGGAACAAAAAAATCAAAAAATAATAATAGGATCAATAATAGGTATAGTAGTTATATTAATAATTATTATTGTCATTGTTGTAAAACGTAGAAGAAATAGACAATGGGAAGAAGAATATACAGTACCATTTTCAGGAATAAATGAAAGCAAAGAAGAAGAAAATTCTATTGACGAAATTGAAGAAAATGAAGATATAGGATTTACTAAAGAACAAGCAAGAGAAAAGTTTTTAAGTAATTATAACAAGAATTATGATGAAGATGGATTAGAGAGTTATGAAGAAATAGAAGAACCAACTAAAAAGAAAAAACATAAGGGAAAAAGATTTAAATAAAATGAATAAAATTGTGTAAATAAAAGAAGTTCCTTAAATTAGGAACTTCTTTTAACAGTTTAGGAAAGGATTAGCAACATCCTCCTCTATTACCACCACAGCAGCAACAAATTAATAATATAAGGATTATAATCCAGCAACAGTCATCACCAAATCCGAATCCACCGCATCCTCTATTTTCTGGCATAGTCTAGACCCCCTTCCGATTAAAGAAATATGTTTTCTTTTGTTGTTTCCTTTGTATGATATATAATATGAGAAATATAAAAATGTGTTACAGAAATAAAAAAATAAAAATACGCTTTAATATTTTTGGAAAATATGATACAATTCAATAAGTCAAAAGGAGAGAAAAAGGATGTCAGAAAAATCAAAAAAAGTAGGAGAAATATTTAGTGATTATAATACAAATTCAAATATAAAATATGCAGAAGTAATAGGATTGAATGTTGTAAAAAAAATAAATACATTAGAAGTAATCCTTTATTTTGATGAATATATAGAAATAAAAGAAATATGGTATTTTGAAAAATTTTTAAGAGAAAGATTTCAATTTCAAAATGTAGATATAAAAATAAAATATCATGATAAAGTAGAAAAAAAATCAATAAAAAATGAATGGAAAAATATCATAGCATATATGGCACATAAATATCCACTAACTAAACCAATGCTATTATTAAAAAGTGATTTAGAAGTAGAAAATCAAGAAATTACAATAAAGATGCATATAAAAGGAGCAGACTTTCTAAAGGCAAAAAAAACAGATAAAGAATTAATAAAAGTTTTAAAAAACTTATTTGGAATAGATTACAAAATAGAACTAATAGAAGAATTATCAAAAGAAGAGATAATGACGATAAAGGAAAAAGTAAGACAAGAAGAAGCAGAGATTGTAGCACATATTGAAGAAGCTAATAGACAACATGCAATGCAAAAAGAAGAAAATCCAACAGTACCAGAATACAATGACGTAGATTATCAAATGCCAACAGATATAAAAGGATATATTCCAAATGAAGATGAACCTAATATACAAGAAAATGAAAGTTATTCTGAGACACAAGAATATATTATGGGAAAATCATCAAAAACAAAAGAAAAACATGTTAATATAAAAGACATTACGGCAAATGATGGAAAAGTAACATTAGAAGGAAGAATTTTGACAAGTGAAGTTCGTGAAACAAGATCAGGTAAAGGAATGCTTATTTTTGATTTGTATGATGGCACAGGAACAATTACAATAAAATCTTTTGCAAAAGACCTAAAAGAAGGACAAGAAATGATTGAAAAGATAAAAAATGCAAAAGCTATAAAAGTAATTGGAAAAGCAGGATTAGACACATATGCAGGTGATGTAACTGTTATTGCTAATACAATAATGGAAACAAATTCAGAGGTTCCAGAATTACCAGATGAAGAAGAGCAGGAAGAAACACCTCTTATATTAGGAACTTCGCAAAATATAACAGAACCATTGGTAAAAGTTGAAGATTTGGGTGTGGATGATGGAAAAATTGCGTTACAAGGTGAAGTAATTTATACAGAAGATAGAACTTTAAAATCAGGAAAGACTTTATTTAGTTTTGATTTATATGATGGAACTAGTACTATTACATGTAAAGCATTTTTAAATAAAGAAACAGCTAAGAAAACAATGAAAAGAATACAAAATGCACCAGGATTAAAAATATCAGGTACAGCTCAAATGGATACGTTTTCAAATGAATTAACTGTAATGGCAAATACAATTGTTGAAGCAGAAGGATTAAAAAAAGTTACAAGGCAAGATAATAGTGAGGTAAAAAGAGTAGAACTACATATGCATACTCAAATGAGTCAAATGGATGCAATGACATCAGCAAAAGACTTAATAAAAAGAGCTATGAAATGGGGAATGAAGTCAATTGCAATTACTGACCATGGTGTTGTGCAAGCTTTCCCAGAGGCACATAAATTGCTTGGATATGATAATCCAGACATGAAAATAATATATGGTGTAGAAGCTTATTTAGCACCAGATAAAAATCCAGTAGTAGCTAATGGAAAAGGGCAAAGTATAGATACAACTTATTGTGTATTAGATTTGGAAACTACAGGTTTTTCAGCAACGACAGAGAAAATTACAGAAGTAGGAATTATGAAGTTAAAAGATGGAGAAGTAATTGATGAGTTTTCATGTTTTGTTAATCCTGAAAAACATATTCCTCAAAGAGTATCAGAAGTAACTAATATAACGGATGAAATGGTTGCAGATGCAGAAACTATAGACAAGGTATTTCCAAAAATTCTAGATTTTATTAAGGATTCTGTAATAGTTGCTCATAATGCAGGTTTTGATGTAGGCTTTTTAAGACAAAATGCTAAGTCATTAGGATATGATTTTGATTATACTTATTTAGATACTTTAAGTTTAGCAAAAGATTTATTTCCAGATTATAAAAAATACAAATTAGGTAAAATTGCAGATAATTTAGGAATAAAAGTAGAAGTAGCACATAGAGCTTTAGATGATGTTGATACAACAGTAAAAGTATTTAAAGTAATGCTAGATATGTTAAAAAAACGTGGAGTAGAAAAAGTAGAAGATATTGATAAAGTTAGTAGAACAGAAGAAGCAAAAAAAGAAGAATATAAAAAATTAAAAACTTATCATGCTATTATTTTAGCAAAAGATTATGTAGGGTTACGAAATCTATATAAGTTAGTATCTTTATCACATATAAAATATTTCTATCGTAGACCACGTATATTAAAAAGTTTATTAAAAAAATATAGAGAAGGATTAATAATTCGGAAGTGCTTGTGAAGCAGGAGAATTATATCAAGCAATAGAATTACGGCAAAACAGATGAAGAAATAGAAGAAATAGCAAACTTTTATGATTATTTAGAAATCCAACCAATTGGAAATAATAATTTTTTAATTAGAAATGAAGTTGTAAAAGATGAAGAAGGACTAAAAGATATAAATAGAAAAATAGTAGAATTAGGAGAAAAGCTAAATAAGCCAGTTGTAGCAACATGTGATGTACATTTTATGGATCCACAAGATGAAGTGTATAGACGTATATTAGAAGCGGGACAAGGATATGATGATGCAGATAACCAAGCACCGTTATACTTAAGAACAACAGAAGAAATGTTAGAAGAATTTAGTTATTTAGGAAAAGAAAAAGCATATGAAGTAGTAGTAACAAATACGAATAAAATATCAGATATGTGTGATCAAATAAGCCCAATTTCACCAGAAAAATGTCCACCTCATATACCAGGATGTGAGCAAACAATTAAAGACATAGCATACTCAAAGGCACATAAATTATATGGAGAGCAATTACCAGAAATAGTACAAACTAGATTAGATAAAGAATTGGATTCTATTATAAAAAATGGATTTTCAGTTATGTATATTATTGCTCAAAAATTAGTATGGAAATCAAATGAAGATGGATACATAGTAGGTTCAAGAGGTTCTGTAGGTTCTTCATTTGTTGCAAATATGACAGGAATTACAGAAGTAAATTCTTTGCCACCACATTATCGTTGTCCTAATTGTAAATATTCAGATTTTACAGATTATGGATATAAAAATGGTTTTGACTTACCAGATAAGCAATGTCCAAAATGTGGACATAAATTAGACAAAGATGGAATGGATATACCATTTGAGACTTTTCTAGGATTTAATGGAGACAAAGAGCCAGATATAGATTTAAACTTTTCAGGAGAATATCAAGCAAAAGCTCATAAATATACTGAAGTAATATTTGGAAAAGGAACAACTTTTAAAGCTGGAACAATAGGTACTATTGCTGATAAAACAGCATTTGGATATGTTAAAAAATATTTTGAAGAAAGAAACATACCAATAAATAGGGCTGAAACACAAAGATTAGCACAAGGTTGTACAGGAATAAAAAGGACAACAGGGCAACATCCAGGAGGAATAATTGTTGTACCAAAAGGAAGAGAAATTTATGAATTCTGCCCAGTACAACATCCAGCAGATGATCCAAACTCAGATATTATTACAACACACTTTGATTATCACTCAATTGATCAGAATCTATTAAAATTAGATATTTTAGGTCATGATGATCCAACTGTAATAAGAATGCTTCAAGATATTACAGGAATAGACCCAACTAAAGTACCATTAGATGACAAAGAAACAATGTCAATTTTTAGTTCAACAAAAGCTTTAGGAGTAACACCAGAACAAATACATTCTCAAGTTGGAAGTTTTGGAATACCTGAATTTGGAACAAAATTTGTAAGGCGGAATGCTAGTAGACACAAAACCAACAACATTTGATGAATTGATTCGTATTTCTGGACTATCACATGGTACAGACGTGTGGCTTGGAAATGCACAAAGCTTAATAGAAGCAGGAACAGTAACATTACAAGATTCTATTTGTTGTCGTGATGACATAATGATATATTTAATAAAACAAGGTTTACCACCAAACCCAGCTTTTAAAATAATGGAAACAGTACGTAAAGGAAAAGCATTAAAAGATCCTGCAAAATGGGAAGAATATAAAACATTAATGAAAGAGCACAACGTACCAGAATGGTATATAAAATCATGTGAAAAAATAAAATACATGTTCCCAAAAGCACATGCGGCAGCATATGTAACAAATGCATTTAGAATAGCATGGTTTAAAGTACACCAACCATTAGCATATTATGCAGCATATTTTTCAATCAGAGCAGATGAATTTGATAGTGACTGCATGATATTTGGAAAAGAAAAAGTAAAAAATAAAATGAAAGAAATAGACTTACAAGGAAATAATGCAACAGTAAAAGACAAAAACATGTATTCAATACTAGAACTAGTATTAGAAATGTATGAAAGAGGATATGAATTTTTGCCGATGGATTTATATAAATCACATGCAAGCAAATTTTTAGTAGAAGAAGGAAAAATAAGACCCCCATTAAATAGTATACCAGGACTAGGAACAGTAGCAGCAGAAGGAATTGCCAAAGCCAGAGAAGAAGGAAAATTCATGTCAATAGATGATTTAAAAATACGTTCTAAAGTAGGAAACTCAGTAACAGACCTATTAAAAAAATATGGTTGCTTAGAAGGAATGAGCCAAAGTAATCAAATGAGTTTATTTGGATGACACATGGGGGACAGGTCTTAAATGTCTCATAATTATGTCGAAATTTGTAGAAATATAATAAACGAGAGAGGAAAAGTATGATGTTTAACACTCAAACCATTAGTTTTCAAGAATTATTTAGTATGAGAAATATAATCTTATATTTTATATGTATAAATATATTTGGATTCTTTATAATGTGGCTAGATAAAAGAAAAGCTAAAAAAGGAGCATGGAGAATTCCAGAAAAAACATTGTTTATCATAACTGCGTTAGGAGGAGGAATTGGAACAATTGCAGGGATGTATACCTTTAAACATAAAACAAAAAAAATTCAATTTGTAATAGGTTTTCCGTTTATTACAATACTTGAAATTGTGACAATTATATATTTTGCGTTCTATAATAAATAATTTTAATAAAAAGAATTGGAGATTCCGATTCTTTTTATTTTGTAGAAAAATATTTCGAGTAATACAAATCCTTTGTACAGAAAAATTCTTTAAGAAACCTTGATAACAAGTGAAATACGTATAATTTTATAGTACGTACAACTATTATTGATGTATATTACAAAATTCATTAAATGTGGGGTTGTGTTTTAAAAAAAAAGATAAACATAAAAGTAAAAAAAATAAAATTTACATAAAAAAATCATTAAGAATAAATTGACATGTGAATAACTTAAAAACTGAAAAAGCCTATTTTGAGTTATTCACAAAGTTATCCACAGTTTCCACAAAAACAATATTAAATATTAGCAGTAAAAAACAAGTAACATAATGCAAAAAGAATTACATAATTGTAATTGAAATGAAATATATTTGAAATAAATAAATGAAAAAAATGGAGAAATTTATAATATATTGAATAAAAATCATGAAAACTGTTTTAAAAAATAATAATTAAATATGGGGTTTGAAACATATCTGTTATAAATTTGTAATATAAAAACTTTGCAATCAAAATATCAATTGTGGATAATTATAAAATAACTAAAATAGAAAAATATCATATAATAATATAAAAGAATAAAAAAAGTCGAATGGAGAGATAAGTATGTGGAATAGATTAAGATGTATGTTGACACAGAGGTTAAATCGAACAATGGGAAAAAATGATATTAATATAGAAGAAATGCAAAAAATGATTAGACAAGGAGCGACTTTAGTAGACGTAAGAAGTCCTCAAGAATACAAAGAGGGGCATTTGAAAAAAACAAAGTTAATACCAGAGTATGAGATTATAAAGACATGTAAATATGAATTAAAAGATAAAAGTGCAGTAATTATTGTATATTGCTCAACTGGATCAAGGAGTAAAAAAGCACAAAGAAAGTTAGAAAAAATGGGATACAAGAATGTATATAATGTATACAATGGAATTCAAAATTTTAATTTAGATGTTTTATAAACATGTATTTAAGTTCATATATCATGGTAACTATAACCTTCAAAATATTATAGGTAACTTTTGTTAGATATTAACAAAAAGCTTAAAATATAGAGAGTTAAAATTAAAACTATTGAGATTTTAAAATTTATGTGTTAGAATAAATCTGTGAATAAAAGAAAAATATAAAGAGAGATAAACATTTAAAATTTGGGACAAAATTCGACATAATTATGAGACATTTAAGACCTGTCCCCAATGTGTCATGGAGGTAAGATGAACGGAAATAGACAAGATAGAATTAGAAATTTTAGTATTATAGCACATATAGATCATGGAAAGTCAACTTTAGCAGATAGATTGATTGAGATGACGGGTGTTTTGTCTAAAAGAGAAATGGAAAGTCAAGTTTTAGATAATATGGAAATTGAGAAGGAAAGAGGAATAACTATAAAGTCTCAAGCTGTTAGAATGATTTATAAGGCTAAAGATGGACAAGAATATACTTTTAATTTAATAGATACACCAGGTCATGTTGATTTTAATTATGAGGTTTCTAGAAGTTTAGCAGCATGTGATGGAGCGATTTTGGTGGTGGATTCGAGTCAAGGTGTTGAGGCACAAACTTTAGCAAATGTATATTTAGCTATAGATAATAATTTGGAGATTTTACCAGTGTTAAATAAAATTGATTTGCCTAATGCTAGAGTAGATGAAGTGAAAAAAGAAATTGAAGATATTATTGGAATTCCTGCTGAAGATGCACCATGTATTTCTGCTAAATCAGGACTTAATGTAGAACAAGTGTTAGAGAGGATTGTAACAGATTTACCTGCACCAAATGGCAATGAAAATGCAAAGGCAAAATGCTTAATATTTGATTCTTATTATGATAATTATAAAGGTGCTGTAGCATATGTTAGAGTGGTTGACGGAAAAATAAAAGTTGGAGACGAAATTAAATTAATGGCGGCAAATAAGGAATTTGTTGTTGCAGAAGTTGGGTACTTTTTGCCAGGTAATTATATGCCAACACAAGAAATAAAAGCAGGAGAAGTTGGATATATTGCAGCAAGTATAAAAAATTTATCAGACATTCATGTTGGAGACACAATTACATTAAAGGAAAATCCAGCAGATGAACCGCTAAAAGGATATAAAAAGGTCACACCTATGGTATATTGCGGGCTATATCCAATTGATGGTAGTCAGTATGAAGATTTAAAAGAAGCATTGGAAAAATTGAAATTAAATGATGCAGCTTTAGAATATGAGGCAGAATCGTCAGCAGCATTAGGATTTGGATTTAGATGTGGTTTTTTAGGATTATTACATTTAGAAATTATTGAAGAAAGATTGGATAGAGAATTTGATTTAGGCTTAATTACAACAGCGCCATCTGTTATCTATAAAGTATATAAAACAGATGGAACAATTATAGAATTGTATAATCCAGAGGATTTACCGACTAGCCAGGAGATTTCTTATATTGAAGAACCATTTGTAACAGCAAATATATTAACACCAAAAGATTATGTTGGAAACATTATGGAATTATGCCAAAGAAGAAGAGGCATATATATTGATATGAAATATTTAGATGAAAACAGAGTAACTTTAATTTATGAAATGCCTTTGAATGAAATAATATATGATTTTTTTGATAATCTAAAATCAAAAACAAAAGGATATGCATCTTTAGATTATGAATTTAAGGAATATAAAAAATCAAATTTAGTAAAATTAGATATTTATATAAATGGAGAAAAAGTAGATGCATTAAGTTTTATTGTTCATAAAGATAGTAGTTATGAAAGAGGAAAGAAAATGGTAGAAAAATTAAAAACAGTTATACCAAGAAAATTATTCAAAATACCTATTCAAGCAGCTATTGGAGGACAAGTTATAGCAAGAGAAACAATTTCAGCAATGAGAAAAGATGTGTTAGCTAAATGCTATGGTGGAGATATTACAAGAAAGAAAAAATTATTAGAAAAGCAAAAAAGAGGAAAGAAAAAAATGCGTGAAATAGGAAATGTAGAGATACCACAAGAAGCATTTTTATCTGTTCTAAAATTAGATGATGAATAAAAATAAGGAGGAAATAATGCAAGAAAAAGGAAAAGAAAAAACAATATATGCAGATCAAATAGAAGGTAGAAATTCAGTATTGGAATTATTAGAAAGTGGTAAAGATATAAATAAAATATTTGTAACAAAGGGAGAAAAACATGGCTCAATACATAAAATTATAGCTAAAGCAAGAGAAAGAAAGATAATTATAGTAGAAAAAGATAAAAGACAAATGGAAGAAATGGCTCAAACTCAAAACTACCAAGGAGTTATTGCTATAGTCCCACCTTTTGAATATTGTGAAATAGAAGATATTTTAAATGAAGCTAAAAAAAGAAAAGAAGAACCATTTGTATTAATTTTAGATGGAATAGAAGATCCACATAATTTAGGTTCTATAATAAGAACTGCAGAGCAGGAGTTCATGGGATCATAATTCCAAAAAGAAGAGCGGCTTTAGTGAATGCTACAGTAAATAAAGCTTCAGCAGGTGCAGTAGAACACATGAAAATTGCTAGAGTCACAAACATAACAGATAGTATTGAAAAACTAAAAAATGAAGGATTGTGGATTTGCGGTACAGATATTAATGCAAATAAATACTATTATGAGCAAGACTTAACAGGAGCTTTAGGAATTGTCATTGGTAATGAAGGGAACGGGATAAGTGAAAAAGTGAAAAAAAATTGTGACTTTTTAGTAAAAATACCTATGAAGGGAAAAATAACATCATTAAATGCTTCTGTATCAGCTGGAATTATTATATATGAATCAGTAGAACAAAGATTAAAATAATTTAAAAGGAGAAAAAATTATGATGCCTAGAAAAAAAAGAATAGCATTAGCAATAGCTATACCGTCTATTATAGTGATTATTATTATAATAACAGGAATATTATTATATTTAAATACAGATATGTTTAAATCTAATAAAACGTTATTTTTTAAATATTTTGGAAAAAATTCTGAAAACATAAAAGAAATAGAAGAAATATTTGAAA
>OBAR01002165.1_pt1 | contig 14344 bp, 10 predicted proteins | sample 1517911 | NCBI WGS metagenome assembly OBAR01 (sample SAMN04571709, study PRJEB22368) | human gut metagenome | biome: human gut; material: stool | host: Homo sapiens | place: Luxembourg | collected 2012-10-26
CGCCGGCAGCGATGGCTCCAAACAAGCCGTGCTCCGGTACAAAAATACCTGTCAGATCAGTCTGTCCTAACAAAATATCCTCACTGCTGCGCAGCTTACTGTCCACACCCGTCTGATTGGTGATCAGCCCCACGCGCTTACCAGCAAACAACTGCGCATACTCGTCAAGTCGTTCGATCCCCAAAGTGACCGCCGGCCCCTGCGCCGCCGCTTTTTTATGATCTTTGTCCCGCCTGCCGGCATCCGCACAGCCGGACATCAAAACAACTGTCAGCAAAATCAATACCACTACCAATCGCTTCATTAACAAAAAGCCTCCGAATTTTGGAATTTTTCCGCAAAAAGTCAGCAAAAACCGTCATTATTGCGTATAAGTATCAATATTCTCTGTTTTTTCTGCAAATCCCTTTAAATTTTACAAAAAATTATTGAATTTTAGGGTAAAATCTGTATATAATAAGTTGTTATCTATATAAGGATAAAATCTGCATGATGAAAGGTTGTGACAAGCAAAAAATGAAAGAAATGGTCCGTTTACAGGGAATATCTAAAAAGTTTGGTAATAACGTTATTATCCCCTCGCTCGATCTGACTATTTACGATGGAGAATTTATTACGTTGCTCGGTCCTTCCGGCTGCGGCAAAACTACCCTGCTGCGCATGATCGCCGGTCTGGAAACCCCTACCGAGGGCAGTATCTATCTGGACGACGAAAACGTCACTGCCTTGCCACCCTATAAACGTGATGTGAATATGGTATTTCAACATTACGCACTCTTCCCTCACATGACTGTTGAGGAAAATATAAAATTCGGCCTGATGATGAAAAAGGTCCCTGCCGACGAACAAAAGGAACGTGTCTCGCAGGTCTTGTATCTTACCCAGCTGGAAGAATTCCGCAACCGCCGCCCGCAGCAGATGTCCGGCGGCCAGCAGCAGCGCGTCGCCATCGCCCGCGCCCTGGTCAACAATCCCAAGGTCCTGCTGCTGGACGAACCTTTAGGCGCTCTGGATTACCAGCTGCGCAAAAATCTGCAGCTGGAGCTGAAAAACCTGCAGCGCGGTCTGGGACTCACCTTCATCTACGTCACCCATGACCAGGAAGAAGCCCTGACCATGTCCGACCGCATCGTCGTCATGAATAAAGGCGTCATCGAACAGGACGATCATCCTGATAATATCTATCACTATCCAGCCACCAAATTCGTCGCCCGCTTCATCGGCGAAAGCAATTTCTTTGAAACTGCCGCAGAAACGCTGGCCCTGCGCCCCGAAAAGCTGAACCTCTGCGAAGAAGATGAAAGCGCAGACAAAGCCGCCGCGCATCCCGAACCTGCTTTTTACGGCACTGTCGTCGATGTCGTTTTTTACGGTACCATCGACAAGGTCTTTGTCCGTCTGGATAACTCCAACCAGACTGTAGTCGCCTATCAGTACTTTGACGACGTCAAACGCTGGACACCCGACGAACGCGTCGGTATCTGGTGGTACGAAAGAGACGAGGTGAAAGTACAGCGATGATGAAAAACGGTAAACTGCTGGTAGCGCCGGCCCTGCTCTGGCTCAGCATCTTTTTCGTCATACCGCTGCTGATCGTCGTTGCAGTGTCCTTCGCCGGACGCACGCCTTACGGGCAGGTCATTTTCTCTTTTACCTTCGATAATTACCTGCGTTTTTTAGAACCTTTATATCTGAAAATTTTTGCCGACACTCTGGTCGTAGCCATCATCACCACCCTGGCAACGATCCTCATGGGCTATCCACTGGCTTATACCATTGCCCAGCTGCCCAAAAAATGGCAGCAACCGGGGCTGATCCTGGTCATGATCCCCTTCTGGATCAACTTCCTGATCCGTTCCTACGCCTGGGTCATCATCCTGCGCTCACAGGGCGTAGTCAATACACTGCTGTTAAAGCTGGGCCTGATCGACCAGCCGCTGCAGATGCTCTATAACGATATGGCCGTCATGCTGGGTATGGTCTATGCCCTGCTGCCTTTTATGGTGCTGCCCATCTATGTCTCAATCGAACAGCTGGATACACGGCTTTTAGAAGCAGCCTCCGACCTGGGCGCTAAACCGCTGACAGCTTTCCGCAGAGTAACCCTGCCGCTGACCATGCCCGGCATCGCTGCCGGCACGATCCTGGTCTTTATTTCCTCACTGGGGATGTTCGTTGTCCCCGACGTCATGGGCGGAGCCAAATCGGCCCTCATCGGCAACCTGATCCAGAACCAGTTCCTGTCAGCCCGCGACTGGCCCTTTGGCTCAGCCCTCTCCATAGTGCTGGCCGTGCTCAGTCTGGTACTGATCATCCTGTACTACAAAGCTCTGCAGGCACAGGAAGGAGGTGACGGCGATGCAAAAGACGTGGCGTAGCCACCTGCTGGTAGCCTATTCTCTGGCTATTCTGGCTTTTCTTTACCTGCCGCTGCTGATCCTGGCCATGTATTCCTTCAACGAATCAAGGATCAACGCCGTCTGGACCGGCTTCACCTTTAACTGGTACGCAGCCCTGTTCCAAAACCGGCGCGTGCTGGAAGCCCTCACTAACAGCCTTTTTATCGCTGTTATCTCTACCATAGCCTCCACCACGCTGGGCACGATCGCAGCGATCGCCCTCAGCCGTTACCAGTACAAATATAAACCGGTCATCAACGGCCTCTTATACCTGCCGATCCTGATCCCGGAAATCGTCATGGGCCTTTCCCTGCTGGTCCTGTTCGCCCAGGCGCAGGTGCCGCTGGGCAAAACAACGCTCATTCTGGCACATATCACCTTCTGTGTCTCTTTCGTTGTCATCACTGTCAACGCCAGGCTGGAAGGTATGCGGCACGAGCTGGAACAGGCGGCGATGGACTTATACGCCACTCCGTGGCAGACCTTCCGCTACGTCACCCTGCCGCTGGCACTGCCGGGCATCGTGGCCGGCGCTCTCATCGCCTTCACGCTCTCCATCGACGATTTTATTATCAGCTTCTTTGTAGCAGGCCCCAACTCCACTACGCTGCCGCTTTACATCTATGCCATGGTCAAGCGCGGTATCTCACCCGAGATCAACGCCCTGTCCACCCTGCTGATGTTCGCCACGATCACGCTGGTAGTCATCGCGCAGATCCTGCAGCCGCAGCACACCTCCGACAAAAACTCCGATTGATATCACACCCGCTGTGATACAATATAAACAACAAATCAAATGATGAAAGGGTGATCCGACAATGAAAAAACTTTTGGTTTTCCTCATCGCTGTTCTCACACTGGCCCTGGCTGGCTGCGGCGGTGACGCTCCCAAAAAAGACGCAGCTGCTACCGCAAGCGGCGAAAAACAAGTGCTGAACCTGTTCAGCTGGGCAGACAACTTCGATCCGGAGGTCATTGCCGAATTTGAAAAGCAAAACAACTGTAAAGTAAATTACGACGTTTTTGCCAATAACGAAGAACTGCTGGCCAAGATCCAGGCCGGCGGCGCGCAGTACGACCTTATCCAGCCCTCCGACTACATGGTAGCCACCATGCTGAAGCTGAACCTGCTGGAAGAACTGGACCTGAACAATATCCCCAACGCCAAAAACATCGTCAGCAGCCTCAAGGCTCCTGTTTACGATCCCACCGGCAAACATTCCCTGGTCTATACCTGGGGTATCACCGGTATCGTCTACAACAAAAACTTCATCAAAGAAGCGCCCACCTCCTGGTCAGATCTGTGGAACCAGGATTATAAAGGCCGCGTCATCCTGCTCAACGACAACCGCGAAGTCATTGGCATGGCGCTGAAGAAAAACGGCTACTCCAACAACTCCACCGACCCGGCTCAGGTCGAAAAAGCTTTCAGCGACCTGAAAACACTGGCACCGAACGTGCTGGCCTTCGACACCGATACCATCAAGCAGAAATTTATCGCTGAAGAAGCCTGGATCGGTACCATGTGGTCGGGCGACGCCTCCTTCACCTACAAAGACAATAAAAACATCGGCTTTGTGATCCCCAAGGAAGGCGCTACTATCTGGGCCGATACCTTTGCTATTCCCAAAGGCGCTAAAAACAAAGCTTTAGCCGAAAAATTCATCAACTTCATCTATGAACCCAAAGTAAGCGCCAAAAACTATGAATATATCGGCTACAATGACCCCAACGAAAAAGCTCTGGAATTCCACAGCGAAGAATTCCGCAACGACCCCATGCTCAAAGTCGGTATGGATAACATCGACAAAGGCGAATGGCTCATCGACATCGGTGAGGCCCTGCCCATGTACGACCGTTACTGGACCGAACTCAAAACAGCAAAATAACCCGTTTAACTCAAAGAAGTCTGCCGCGATGCGGCAGACTTCTTTTTGGTTCCGCTTCAGCTAAGCAGCTGCAGCAGCTCGTCCAGATTCTTTTTACCAAAACTTACCTTTTCATCATAGATCAGACACGGTACACTCATGATCTTATAACGCTCGCGCAGCTCAGGGAACAGGTTGATATCAAACACATCCACCTCGACCCCGCCGTTTTCCACAGCCAGCCGTCCAGCCGCCATCACCAGCTCCGGGCACATCGTGCACGACAGCGAAATGACTACCTGCAGCCGTTTACCGCCCGGCAGCGTTCTTACAGACGCCAACTGCTCCTCGCTGATAGCCTGACCAGGCCCGGCCGCATTATACAAGGTCACAATGAATGAATTGAACTCGTGACCGCCGGGTACGCCGTGGAAGCGGAAGCCTAACGACGAGCCGTCCCCGCGGCACAGCTCGATATATGGTAGTCCGCCGGCAGTTTGCTCCGCTTCTTCCCAGCGCAAATGACTGCTCAAAGGTGTCAGCTCGTTCAAAAAGCCGCGTATTTCTGCTGCCGCCTGACTATTATCCAGTGCGGCCCGCAGCAATAGATCCTCGGTAAATTTAGCAAAGACCGGCGCCAGCTGCGTTTTGATAGCCTCGGAAATAAAAGTGCCATCGTCAGCAGCAGGCGTAGCCGAAGCCGTACTGCCGGCAGCAGGCTGGACGACCTGTTTTTTCGTCACTGTAAAACGCGGCAGCTGCAGCTTATCATGCAGCATAGCAGCGTGTTTTTCCAACGAGGTCGCCGCTTTCGCGCCGTCCGACACCGCCGTCACCACCTGCCGCAGATTTTTGATACACAAATCCCCGGCGCCATAAACACCATCCAGATTGGTCTTCTGGTTCATATCCGTCACCAGATAGCCCTCGCAGTCGGTTTCCAGCCCCTCCAGCAGCGGGCCGCCCACAGGCACATAGCCCGCAAAAACAAACACGCCAAAAGTAGCGTCCGGTGTCTCGTAACGGGTCCGCTCGCCAGTCTTACAGTTTTCATACACAGCATACCGCAGCACGTCACCGCCGCCTACCTCCAGCAGGGCCGTGTTATACAGCACAGTGATCTGCTCATGCCGTTTCACCTCATCGGCGATCGACCCAGCACAGGTAAAATCATCGCCCCGCACCAGCACCGTCACATGCCGCGCATAACGTGTCAAAAAAATCGCTTCTTCGGCAGCGGCAAAACCGCCGCCCACAACAAACACATCCAGTCCTGTAAAAAATTCGCCGTCACAGGTCGCACAATAAGCCACACCGCGCCCACGGTATTCAGCTTCGCCGGTGAAGCCCACCTGCCGCGGCACAGCTCCCATCGCCATGATCACGCCCAAAGCTTTAAAAGTCCCCTTATCGGTAACGATCTCCTTGATCTCACCGTCCAGTCTGCTCTCCAGCGCTTCGGCCAGCAAAAACTCCGCGCCGAAGCTTTCCGCCTGCAAACGCATCTGCTCAGTCAGCTCTTTGCCCGACGTTTTGATAACGCCCGGATAATTCACCACCTCAGATGTGATCGTGATCAGCCCGCCGATCTTCTCTTTTTCGATGACCAGCGTCTTATACTGGGCCCGCGCCATATAAACGGCAGCGGCAAGGCCCGCAGGCCCGCCGCCGATGATGATGACATCATACATCCGTTCCATGATCAGATGATGCCAACCAGATCAAGGCTGGGTTTCAAAGTGCTGGCGCCCGGCTGCCATTTGGCAGGGCACACCTGATCGCCATGCTCGGCCACAAACTGCGACGCCTGTACACGGCGCAGCAGCTCGTCCGCATTACGCCCCACATTACCGGCGATAACCTCATAAGCCACGATCTTACCTTCCGGATTAACGATAAAGCTGCCTCTTTCAGCCAACCCGTCAGCTTCGATCATCACATCGAAATCTCTTGCCAAAGCACCGGTCGGATCAGCCAGCATCGGATACTGGATCTTTTTGATAGTTTCCGAAGCATCATGCCAGGCCTTATGCACGAAATGCGTATCGCAGGATACGGAATAGATCTCACAGCCGATCTTCCTGAACTCATCATATTTATTAGCCAGATCCTCCAGCTCGGTCGGGCAGACAAAAGTAAAATCTGCCGGATAGAAAAAGAACACCGACCATTTACCTAAAATATCTTTTTTGCTAACCTCTTTAAAATCATTATTGACATAAGCCTGTACCTTAAAATCACTCACTTCTTTGTTGATCAATGACATAATAAATGCCTCCTTATATAAATATAAATTTAGTCGTTTAAGTTAGCTGTCGCTAACGCACCTTTAATATAACATATGTCATTTAAAAACGCAAGGGAAATTTATTTGAAATTAATAATTATTATCACAGATTTGCTGGAACGTTTTTGATAGCCAATCAATAATAACTGACCCGCACTGAACCAAAGGTTTTAAACCACTTCTTCTATGAAAAATTAAGTACCTGATATGAACCTTGTTCATATCAGGTACTTTTATTTTACTTATAGCCTTGATAAATCAATATGGGCTCAATAATACTTCGTATTTGCCGACTTCGTCGGTATAGGAAATCCACGACGCTTCCTATTCGTTCGCGTCTTTCGGATAAGTTCGCCGTCACGCTTATTCACTGCTCTGACGCTTGTGACTAAGCGGCGCTCACTTAGAACGTAAATCTTAAACCCGCATTAACGCTCCATTTTTTGTTGATGTCGCCGCCGAAGCCCCGCTCCACTTCACCGTAGAAACTGCTGTCTTTACTCAGTTTGATATTAGCGCCCAAGCCCAGCTCAAACCAGGTATCGCCATAGTCATTATGCTTGCTCAAAATATCGTTAGTACCACCGGCGTCCGAGGTCAGCTGCAAATCGCGCTTACCGGCAAACTCATGCAGCAGGTCGGCTTTCAGATAAATATCACTGCCGTTTTTGATTTTCTGACCCATAATGAAGCCGATACGCCCAATCGCGCTGTTCATGCCTTCGATGTGTCCGTTAGCGCCCCGGTCGGTAGTGTAATTGATGCCGCTCAACCGTCCCAACGTAAACTGTGCCTGGGGCTCGAAGAACAGTCCCTGCTGGTAATCAAAGCGCTGGCCGTATTCCACGCTGATGCTGTAGGCGTGTTCCTTATAGCTGGCTTTGTCCGGGTAATCACCATAAGATTTGAGGTCGGTATCAAAGATACCCGCCCGCGCTGTGACATTGGTATAGGCGCCGCTTTTACCCTGCCAGACGCCGTATAAACTGAACGCTGTCAGTTTATCTTTACCACTGCCCTTAGTATAATCACCAGTACCGTCGCCGTAGTCCACAGCAAAACCATAGGTACTCCTGGCATCGGCTTTTTGGTCATAACCAAGCTGGTACAGATTGTAACGTCCTTCGTAGCCGAAACCGCTGAACCTGCCCGCCTGTGTGCGCGCCCAGATGCCGTCTGCCCGTTCGCTGCCATTTCCCAATGCACCCAAACGGTTGCGCAGGCTGTCGTTGGTATTACGCCACATGGCGTAGCTGTTGTCGGCGTCAAACAACAATACTTTGGTATCGTTATTCGCTGTTTTCACGATTTTTGTCAAATACCACTGGTTGGTTTCTTCGTTTAAAATCGGCGTTGCGTCCCAAAGGCCACCGTTATTGGATGTCATACCCTTAAATTTCAGCTTCCTGCTCTGGTCATCTACCAGCAGCAGCCTGCCTGTCAGTTCCGTATCGCTGACGATACTCTGGTCGTTGACATAAACATCGTACGTTCCTGTGCCGGTATTACTGTTATTGACAGTGATCTTATCGCCGTCATTATTTGCCAGATCAGTATCCAGATAAATACTGCCGCCAGTCCCCTGCAGGTCGCTCATGCTCAGCTTCTGATAGACAGGTACCGCACGCAGATTCCGCTTCAGACCAGCACCGTCTGTCAAATCAAGTATGCCGTTATTGATCGTTAAGGTATTGTTTAGTATATAATCACTGTCAGACTGCGCCAAGCGTAAAATACCGCCGTCTAAAACAGTGCCGCTGATGACAGCACCGGCTTCGATATACTGCAAACCACCGCTGCCGACAGTTGTATCTGTGGCCGTACCGCCGCTGGCAACGATCTGGCTACCACCAAGCAGGGCAGTTACCGTGCCCGTACCAGCGTTGTTGATGATCTGGGTACCGCCGCTCATAGTTGCAATGGTGCCAATACCGGAACCGCCGACATAACCGATGACCTGAACGCCATCTTGCATCAAAGTGATACTGCCCGTACCAAAATTACCATTGTAGCCAATGGCCTGTTTACCAGCCTCCATAATTTCAATGCTGCCCACAGCCGACGAACCAGTCAATCCTATGATCTGGCTGGCATCAACGCCGAACATCTTCGTGATAGTGCCAGTACCGCCATCATTGACCTGTTGCTGACCATTATTCATACTTGCAATAGTACCAACACAGCTACTGCAGCCACTGTAACCCACGATCTGCAGACCGCTGTTCATTACATTGATCGTGCCTGTGCCACCACCCTTATAAGGATCAGCGCTATAACCAATCATTTGTGTCCCGGCTTCCAGCGTATCAATGCTGCCATTGGCCAAACCAGACAGCCCTATCATCTGCATTGCACTGACACCTGACATTGTTGTGATACTGCCGCTGTTGCCAGCCCAGATCTGTTGCAGACCATCGGTCATGCTTATTATTGTACCGCTGGCATTTATATAGCGCGGATTACCAATAGTCTGTTTGCCGCCATCCATGTTACTTATCACACCTGTGGCACTAGTCCTTATATATTGCAAGCCGCCAGACATAGTTACAATCTCAGCATGAGTATCCTTTTCCAAGATTTGTGATCCGCCATACATCGTATCAATACTGCCTGAGCCGGCATTAATAGCCTGTGACCCGCCGCTAATAGTCCCTATATGCCCCTCGGCACCGGCTGATTTGATCCACTGCCAGCCATCCAGCATCGTCCCCACAACGCCGCTGCCGCCATGGATTGTTTGCACCTGTTGATTATAGGCGCTGGTAGCGTTCATAACATTGACAATACCTACACCGCCGGAAATCACCTGGTTTCTTTGCGTACTATCGCTGGTATCCATTGCCTTAATAATACTGGTACCGCCATAAACATAATTTTCCTGTGCATTGACATCAATGGTACAAGTACCGCCGGAAACATAAATCTGATTGTCGCTGTTCCCGACATTGACATTACCATCTTTTACAACAATATCCCAATGATTACTAGTAACGCTGACATTACCGCCCGACACAGTCACTGAACCTACATTAGTCCCGATATTCAGCGAGCCGCCCTCAACTACCTCTGTCTGGGCTCTGTTGGAATCTATCGTACAAGTACCACCGCTGGCGATATACACTTTATCGTAGTCGGTAGTACTGACAATACTTTTGTTCTCGCCAGCGCCAACACTGTAATTACTGGCAGCCTCAGCCTTGCTGAAAATCATTTCGTCCACATAGCCTGCCAGTATCGGCAGAACTTCATAGGCATAGGCCTGCAGATCTTCCTGCTGCGCTTCGCTGACTGCCTGTTTAGGCAGTGGTTCCGGTTGTTCAGCTGCTGCCAGCGCCGCTGCCGGTGCGGCAGCGTTGACCAGATTCATCCCCATCACTACTGTTGCCAGAATACTTTGTGCCTGTAATTTCTTCTCTCTCTTTTTCATCACTGCTCACCCTTTATCTTCTTTTTATTCACAGACTGTTTCTGCGGCTTTAGTTTATAGTCTGCCATCAGCCGGTCGATGACTTTGTTCACCGCTTCCGGCGTGATGTAGCGGCTGCATTCAAACTGCCTGTCAGTGCCTTTATGCCGCGGACACCATTCAAAATCTTTATGGTCGAATACTACCCGCGTATCGTTCCAGCAGCCGTTGCAGACATGGTAGCTGATGACACGGTACGGCGTCGCAAATTCATTTATCGACAGTGTAAAACCGCTGATCAGCACTACCGGTATCCCTACACCGTTGGCTACCCAGCTGAGCCCGCTGGACAGACCCACGAAAAAATCGGCATGGTATAAAAGGTCGATCCGCTCCTGCAAAGGTCTGCGGCCGGTAAAATCTTCCGCTCCGTAAGGAATGATGTTAAATCTGCTACCCATACCGTAATTATTTTCCCTGTCGATACACAGTACCCGGTAGCCCAGCTCTTTGAGGTGTCTGACCACATTCAGCCAGCCTCGGCCGTTGTTCCAGTACTTGGCCTGACTGCTGGCCTGCGCCGCGATGCAGACGTAGGGCTCTTTGATCCTGCGTGTTTTATCCTTTGGCAGCAGTTTGATGCGCTGTTCGTCCGCTTTCAGCCCCAGGATGCAGGGTGCGTTTTTATGCAGCCCCACTACTCTGAAATCTACTGGCTGGTGTTCCCTGTCGTCGCAGGGAAAGAAAATGCCCATATAATAGCTGGCGTACAGTCCTTCCGGCCGTTCTTCTGCCTGGACAAAGTTGATTTCCGAGTAGCCAGGCTTGATGATCTCGATCATATCCTCTGCCATGGCGCAGTACAGTTCGCATTTATGCTTTTTTCTAAAAATTTCAGCATAAGGGAACCAGGCTAAAATATCTCCTAAAATGCCGACCGGGAATTTGATCAGCACTTTTTTACCCTCTAAATTTAAATCATGGGCGAAGATCAGCTTGCCTTTTTCGTAGACCTCGATGCGGAAATCGACAAAATACTTTTTACTGCTGGTCACCAGCACACCGCTGGCAGCAGCATCGTACAGCGTCAGGCAGGCATCCCGATCCAGAAAGCGGACCCGGTAATCACCCGCCGGTACTTCGACGCGGGCGCCGTAGTTAAAGTCGAACCGGATGCCTGGCTGGCCGCTGTCCTGCGTGACCGGCCCGGCATAAAAACGCATATAGGGTTTGGCAGTGGTGCTGTCAGAATTGCCCTTGCTGCTGGCTGCATCGGCAGTTTTACTACTGCCGGCGCTGTTTACCGCTTCTTTTTCCAGATGGTCAGACTGCCAGCCTTTCTCTGCTGTTTTCACTTCAGCCATCTTATTTACTCCTTTGCTTTCAGCTTCTTTTTTTGCTTATGATGTTCCATTTTTATATAAGTGCAGCAGCTGCAAAATCTGCTGTACTTCTTCCCGTGTATAAACCTCCTGTGCGCCTGTGGTATGTTCCTTTGCCTTAGCAGCTTTGGCTTCCACCCACTCAGGAACTGTTTTGGCATCAAAAATATTTTCCAGCGTGCAGTCGAAGACATCAGCGATACGCAGCAGCAGCTTCAGAGTTACTTTTACATGACTATGCTCAATATTGCTCAGGTGAGTCTGACTGATCCCGATACGCTTGGCCAGCTCCTGCTGGCTGAGCTGACAGGCAGTGCGCAGGAATCTGATATTGTTGCCGAGCTGCTGTAAACACTTTTCGTCATACATTTTTGCGTCGCCACCCTTGTTCCAGTTTTTAAGCACAACCTTTAGTTACATATCTTTTATTAAAATCATTGATTATTTGTTATTGATTTAAAAACATTTGTTAAAATAATATTTCAATTTATTATAGCACGTTTGTACCCCCCCGCAAGACGCTCGCTTTTGCTGTGAGCAAAACTTTTTCGAGTCTTGGGGCGCATTACGCCAGCGGCTTTAAGACTATCGGCGTTTGCGCTAAGACTGTGCTTACCATCGCCCCCAAAATATTCACACCGTTTTTCTAAATACTGCTAACAAAAAAGACAGGCAGAGGAATAAAATTATAGCGCGACAAAAAATCTCGGATTTCGCGACAAAATAAATTAGACAATTATTTATGCAAAAAAGCCTGTTTAAACGATATTTAAACAAGCTTTTTATATTGTATAATCACATTATTAAAATTAGGAGTGTGATTATATCATTATGCAGAAAATTAAACGAAGAATGAAACTTCCAAATGGCTTTGGCAGTATTATTTTTTTACATGGTAGCCGCCGCCGACCATGGGCCGTACTTAAAACCATCAACGGTAAATCCAAGTACATAGGTTATTTTCCAACACACGCAGAGGCCTTAATCTTTTTGGCTGATTGCAATAAAGACCCGTCTATTTATCTCCCATCTTTAATCACTTTTAGCGAAGCATATCAACTGGAAATGGCAGAGCGTAAAGCTAAGATTGCCAGCGTCACGGCAAAAAATTATGAAGTAATTTTTGGATATTGCAAGCCTTTGCACAATAAGCCGCTTACCAGCCTTAAAGTTGCAGATTTACAGTCTATCATTAAAACTGTATCTAATCTTGGCATAGGTCACGCTACCCAGAAGAAAATAAGACAGTTATATCACAATATTTATAAATACGCTGTCAAGTACCAAATCATCCCTCCTACTGCAGATATATCAAGGTTTGTGGATATCGATCTTCCCAAAAGGATTAAAACGAAACAACCTTTTAATACCCGCCAGCTTAATAGGGTAAAAGCCCTTGCAGATAGTAGTGATCCTCTAGCACCTTATGCAATGATCGTAATAATGATGTGTTATAGCGGACCAAGGCCAAGCGAATTTTTAGCAGTTGCAAAAAACGATGTAAAATTGCATTCCCGATTTTATCGTATCCGAGAAAGCAAAACCGAGGCTGGGCGTAACAGGTTAGTACCTATAAGCAAAAAGGTCGTACAATATTATGATTATTGGCTACAGCGTCCGGGTAAAACTCTTATTACAGACCCGGACGGCATGCAGCTAACATACCACCGCTTTCTACGTATTTTTGACAAGGTGATGACTATAACCCGCTGCAAACATAAACCACATGAGTGTCGTCATACCTGTGCCACATGGCTTGATGATAAAGGAGCTAACAAGTTGTCTATCAAAAAAATATTAGGACATACAACACAGGATATTACTGATGGCACATACACTCACAAAAATCTACGCCAGCTAAAAAAAGCTATTGACCTCTTGTAAGTAATTTGCAATGAATTTTTACAGCAATACCCTAAAACCACCTTAATCAAAGCCGTTAAAATGCAAGTAATTTGTGTGTGATGATTTTAGGCAATCAAAACCGTCATAAAAGCAGTATTCATGCGCTTTCTGTTGGCAAATATGGTTTTAACTGTTCTGCTGTTGTGCAATTAGCGATTTCGGCACGCACTTTTTCAAATCCGCTGTAAGCCTCATACTGCTGCGCCTTTACAAGATTTCCTGCTTCCATCATCTGCTCGCGCGTTACCTCTAAAAATGACTTTTTAGACAGATTATTTTCATCTATATAAACTCTATACATTGTGATGTCATTTACCATTAAGGTGAGCGCCACTTGCCAATTATTTTGATCATCATCTCCGCAATCAAAACCATATCCGCTGCCGTCATTCAGCCACACGATAGCATGCTTTTGAGCTTCGTATTTTTGATATTGGTAGTTTAGGGCTTGCTCTCGCAGTTCTTCAAGTGTCGGTGGCACGTATTCACGCGTAGCTTTAGCGGCTATATAGGCATCAATAGCAGCGATTTTATCCTCGATGGCGCTGATCGGTTTATCGCAAAACTCACCATTTACGACAGCATGGCTTTGTTGGTCGTCATAGATTACCGCGCTTAACGTTACCTTGCCGAGTTTTAAACTGCCGCCGTCAATAATAAAGTTATCAGGACTATCTTTATACATCTTATCTCCATTGATTATTAAGATTTCGTTGTTTAAAAATTGAAAACATTTCATAAGTTATCAATCCTTTCTTTTTTTATTTTCTGTCGGAGAACTGCCGCAACATAGCCATGCTGCAAACGCTTCTACAAGTAATATTTATGGACAATTTCACCAAAGAGGACAAAATTTTGCTCCAAATGGTGTTTTCAGTTATACATCGTTTGATACTGGTGCTAGACAAGATGTAAGCGGCTATAAAGTGACTTTAAATGCTAATATATCTCCAACTATTTCCATAGGCAACACCGGCAGTAATCTTCCTCATAACAACATACAGCCATATATTGCCGTTTTCATGTGGCATAGAGTATCCTGAGAACTGTCGGAGAACTTCCAGCGCACAAGCATAGTGCAACGGCTTTGACTGATA